>Ga0206912_1236_pt1 | contig 10352 bp, 7 predicted proteins | sample Alteio_BWOrgHeat_75_FD_152933 | JGI IMG/M metagenome (GOLD analysis project Ga0206912, IMG submission 152933) | Enriched cells from forest soil in Barre Woods Harvard Forest LTER site, Petersham, Massachusetts, United States -... | ecosystem: Environmental > Terrestrial > Soil > Temperate forest > O... | reverse complement strand
AGATCATGCCAATGCTAAAGGATTTGGCATCTGGAAAAGGCACCAAGACAACTTGCGTAAAGGAGGTCTTTTCCTGTCCAAAAAGCGTCTCCACTACATCCTGCGTGGCTTTATAGATTTTGTTTACCAGCGGAATGCGATGGATGAGGTAGTCCCCCATCTTAAAGAGGGAATTGAGTAAAAAGACGCGTGCGAAAAAGCCTACGATGATCATCAGCAAGAACAAAAAGAGCAGAATGAGTAGGCGACTCATAAAGACCAAGACCTGGTCGCTACTGAAAAATAGAAAATGCTTATCGAGTAGGTCGTAGTGCGTCAAAACACCTTCCACAATCCCCATGAAGGGGTTTGTGAGTAGACTGATGAGGAGAGCGACGATCCAAAAGGTCAACGCAATGGGAAGTAAAATGGCGAGACCGGTGAGAAAGTTGTTCTTCATGCCTTCACTTCCACTTCATTTTCTAGCTGTTTGGCTAGGCGCTGCGCTTCCTCTTTAGTGATCGTTTTGAAAGGGGTGATGATCATGCCGATCGAGATCACATATTTGAAGGCATCTTCAACTTTCATATCGAGGTAGATAAGGTCCTTTTCATCATACATCATCAAGAAGCCAGAAGTGGGGTTGGGGGTGGTAGGGACAAAGACTGCGGTGAGGGTGGAGAAGTTGGTTTGGGTGATGCCAGGAAGGTTTTCGCTCGTGACCAAGCCGATGCTGTAGGTGTCTTTGCTGGGAAAGGGGACGAGAACGACCTGTTTGAACGATTTGTTTTTAGAGGCAAAAACCGTTTTGATCACATCTTGGCTGGCTTTATAGATGGAGCTGACAAAGGGGATGCGATGCATGAGGTAGTCCCAACCCTTAAGCAGGTAGTGGACGAAGAACCAGCGGACCAGCATCCCGAGGGAAACCGTAAAGAAAAAGAGCAGCAGGAGGATGATGATCTTGCTGACGAACACCTGGAGCTGATAGGGGCTTAGGAAAAGAAAGCCTTTCCCTAGCAATCCGAAGTAACCCATGATGCTTTGGACGATTCCAACAAAAGGGTCAGTCAGAAAATTAAACACGAACGCCACGACCGCGACGGTGAGTGCGAGTGGCAGCAAGATCACTAAGCCTGTAAGGAAATATTTTCTCATACAAATTTTTTATCATATTTTGTGTTAAAATGCAATATCGAATTTCAATTGTTTTTTTATGTTAATCCAAGTTGCTTATTGAAAAAAAAGTGTCTTAAATGTTACAAATGATAATATGCAATTCAATCCATCTATTCAAAATAATTCTTCAAATCAATCGACTCCCCATTATGGTACTAAAAGAGCGGCCCCTCCTGCTGATGAACAAATTCAGCAAGTTGCCAAGAGGAGAATTGCCCCCCGGGAGGATGATATAATCTTTTTATCTGATCAAGAAACCGATGAAGAGCAGCAAAAGGTTGCCAGGTTAACAAAAGAGGACCGAGAGAAATTGTACCCAAAGGTCGTTGAATTTCTTCAAGAGGAAGGTTCCTTAAGTGTGACAGACTTATTTCAGAAAATGCGCGCAACTTTACGAAATGAGAGACAGTTAGGCAGAATTTTGGAATACATGGGTAAAGAACAAATTGTCACCAATGGAGATCAGGGTTGGACATTGATAGACAATGGCCATAAAAATTGTCCAATCCCTCAACTGGAAAAAATTAATAAGCGAGCTCTTATCCACTTGTCCGAGCCTGCTGCTGAGAAAGTGCTCTTCAACAAGATTTGTAAAGACTTAGAAACCCTTAAAAAGATGACGTTGAAGAGTGCGATAACATTATATGAAGATTATTCGAAGGAGCAATTAAAGGATTTTCTTCAAAAGATGCATCACAAAGGAAGACTTTTGTATGAAGAATTCGTATATAGTCTCGATCCTGATTTTATTGACCCTTTTATTGGCCAAACGCTTCCTGTTTCCCGTGAAATCTGGGAAAGGCTGACGAAAAGGCAACAAGCTGTGACTCAATATATTGCCGATCATCCTCTCACTTTCAATAAACAGATTGTGCGAGAGTTGAAGTGTGGCTACCGCACAGTTACAAGCACCTTCAAAGCATTGGGGAGTTTGTTGGTACAAACACCATCCGGTACAAGTCCTGTTATCTTTCTATCTTTGAGCAAAACGAATGCACTTTGATCCAACTAATCAAACGAGTTCTTCACCTTTACCGGCTCCAGCTGTCGGGAGTAAAAGATTAGCCGCTTCTGCAGCTGACGAAGAAGTTCGGCAAGTAGCCAGGAGAACAATTGTACAAGATGAGGAAACGGAACGAGACGATAAACTTGCTCGAATAACAAAAGAAGACAGAGAGAAATTGTATCCAGAGATCGTGGATGCTTTACTAGAGAAGACTTACTTGAGTGTTAGAGAACTATTTCAAGAAATGCGCGACCACCTACGCAATGAAGTACAGCTCGAAAGAATTCTCCATATAATGCGTGATGAACAAATCGTCAGAAGAGAATGGCTAGGGTGGACTTTGATGAAAGATGCTCTGGATCATCTTCCACCCCCTCAAGTAGAAAAGGGGAAGGAGCGAGCTTTTATATACCTAACAGGCCTTGCAAGAAAGGCGCTCATTAAGAAGATATGTGAGGACCTAAAAGGTAAAACATTTACAGTTCAGGGCGCACACATTTTGTATGGCGATTACACTGAACTCCAATTAGAGCGTTTACTTCGAGTGATGCGGATAGAAGGAAGAGTTCTTCGCGAAGGGTTGTCCTATCGTGTAAATCCCGACTATGTGGAGCCTCCTGTCCTCGAACAAGCTCCTCCAGTTCCCCTTGAGCTTTGGGAAAAGCTGACAGCTAAGCAAAGAACGGTCACGCAATACATTGCGGATCATCCAAACACTCACCACGTACAGATTATGGCCGATTTGAATTGTGGGTACAACACCGTTGCTCGCACAATTAAAGCTCTGGGGGATGCATTGCACCGATTGCCAAAGCGACCAGACAACACTGTTCCTCTATCTTTGGGTTAGATAATTTGCTTGTCGATCCGCTGCCTTTTGGAAGCGGTCGGTTCTTCTCGTGTTTCCCCAAGCAAGCGCGCAAGGATTTTGTTGTGGAGATCAGAGGGCTGCGCACGAAGCTGTCTTAGATAACTTTCCAGATGGGGAATCAATTCTTTCCCCTCAGCAAAATAGCGATCGGCTTCTGGTCCGGGTGGAAGAAGGATTCCCAAACTAAGCTTAGGCGTCCATGTCTGTGTCTTTTTTTCTGCAGCTTGCTTGTAAAGCGCAATGGCTTGCTCGGTATCTTGTTCGACGCCAAATCCATTGGCGAGCATATAGGCTGCGTTGACTATTGAAGCAGTAACCCCTTTTTTTGCAGCGAGATCGGTCAAACGATAGGCCTCCACATAATCTGTTTTTACAACAAGGCCAACTAAGTAAAATTTACCAAGGAGCGATTGGGCCAAAGCGTAATCTTGATCAACGGCGCGTTTTAACCAAGCGGCTGCCTCTTCGCCTTTTTCCCGGGAAAGAATAACGCCTAAGCAAAATTGAGCACTTGCATCCTGATGAACATTTGCTTCTATTTCCAAGGAGGGGAATTGCTCACTTACAAAATCAGGGTAATCACACATCTCTGTTAATCGCACTTGAGCTTCAAGTGAACCATTGTTTCCAGCCATTCTGTACCAACGCAACGCCTCGGGGATGTTTTTTTGCACCCACAGGCCCTGCTCGTACATGTACCCAACTTGTAATTGGGCATTAACGCTTTTTTGTTCTGCTGCTAGCAAGAGCCAATGCAAGGCCTTCTCATAATTTTTTTCGAAAAAATAGGTCCTACCTACCATCAACTGAGCTTCTGCATAATGTTGATCAGCAGCCAATTGAAACAAATCTAAGGCTTTTTGACGATCTTCAGCAACACCCTTGCCAAACCAAAGAGCACAACCCATTATATGTTGATATCTAGCAATCCCTTGCTTGGCTAGGAGAAGCGCGTAATGAGCGGCTTGTTGCTCATTCTTTGGAATTCCTTCACCCTTTTCGTGCATGTCGTACAAACGTTCTTGAGCTTTTAAATGTCCTCTACCTGAAGCTTCCTCCAAAAATTGCACGGCTGTTGGGATGTTTTTTTGAACACCCCTTCCAGATATGTGTAATGCTGCCATTTGATAAGCGGCTTCAGGAGATCGGGATGATAAAATAGCCAGCAAATTAACGCCCTGTTGAATGATATTTCCAGCCGCAAATCCATGAACTAGGGCTCTTCCCAGCATCACACCCAAAGATAGATTTTCTGTTTTTTTCCATGCACTATCGAGTATGGCGTCATAGCCCTCTTCCGTATATATCCAGTCGGCATTAGGCAGTTCTAACACGCGCTTCCATTCCAAACCCTGCTTACAGGCGGCCGAAAGCAATTCTAACCAAACTGGCAGGGTGAACTCTGTTGGTACGGATAAATTTTTTAGACCAGGTTTTTGCAGCTTACGGTAGCTGGCAACAAAAAAGCTAAAGCCCTCGAGGGAGGCGTCAGGCTTTTGCCAGAGAGCATAATGGGAGGTGCAATAGACTTTAATGAGCAGCTTAAAGAGGGGAGTTTCTGGATTTTTTATCAATTCCCTCCAGCCAGCTTTGCCCTCTCGACCTTTTAAAAAGGTATAGTCTGCGTAAGACAATTCTAAATAGCGTCCCTTAAATTCAATATCGCGATTGAGTGCGCGAAAAAATCGACAAACCTTACGGGTAAGTAAACTCGTTTCTATTGGCAAATAGCCTAAAATTTTTCTAACAAGATATGGATCTGATAATCTATCAAAGTGATTGCAAGTAATTATAGTATTCATTTGTTACAATACTATACAGATAATAAACTAAATTGTACAGAGCCTTTTGCAAAAGGCTCGTAAGTTATTTACGCCGCTTTTGGGGCTTGGTGCCTTTAAACTTAGGGGGCTTCCTACTAGGAGGGCGTTTAAGAATAGTCGGTTTGCGGTTGTTTTCATTGGAACCGACGAGATGCCACGCACTTTCTTGCGTAATCAGATTGATATCTTTGAGCATGACGAGAAGGCGATCGCCGCTCACATAGGTTTTGCGCGTTTGGTTGCCGCGCAGGCGCATGCTGCCCTCATCGAAGACGTAGTAATCATCTTCCAGCTGTGAAACGTGCAGGAAGCTTTCGATCATAAAGTCCATCACCTCAAAGAAGATGCCAAAGGGCTTAACGCGCGTTACCACCGCCTCATAGGACTTGTGTGGATCCTGATTTTTGAAAGTTTGCAGCAAGCGCAGCTTCTTCAACGTCGTCACGCTCATTTCAGCACGGGCACTGATCCTTTCCTGCTCGGAGCAAGCGACAGAAATCTCTTCCAAATACTCGTTTCCTTCAGCTTCGCCAAAGAGAATGCGGTGGATGACGAGGTCGATGTAGCGCCGAATGGGGCTGGTGAAGTGGCAGTAATGCGTGAGCCCTAAGCCATAATGCCCGATGTTTTCTGGCGAGTAGATGGCAAGGCGCATGCGGCGGATGTAACAGGAAGCGAGGTACTGCCCATAGGAGGTGTTCAAAGCCTCGGCAAAAAGCTTTTGAAGCTCTTGCGGTGTCGGGGTTTCTGACACATTGTACCCAAAGGCGCGTGCGAGGAGCGAAAAATCTTTGAGGTTCTCCTCTGCAGGCACATCGTGCACGCGGTAGGAGAGGCTGCGCCCCTGCTTGGATAGGTGCAGGGCCACGACTTCATTGGTCTTCAGCATAAACTCTTCCACGAGCTGGTGGGTGATGTCATATTCGACTCGGTCCATTCTTTGCGGAATGCCCTTCTCGTCGACGATGACCATCAACTCGGTCATGGCAAATTCAATGCTGCCTCGTTCAAAGCGCTTCTTTTTAAGAAGGCCGCAAAGTTCCACCATAAGCTCTAGAGTAGGGGCGTGAGCGCTTTTTACCTTGCCATCTAAAACTTGCTTGGCTTCGCGGTAGGTGAAGCGTTTTGCGCTTTTGATGACACTGCGCGTGATGCGGTAGTCGACCATTTCGCCTTCCTGGTCAAACACCATCAAGACAGAACCCGCCAACCGGTTCACATTGGGTTTTAAGCTGCACAGGTTGTTCGACAGCTCGCCTGGAAGCATGGGGATGCAGACAGCAGGGAAGTAGGTGGAGTTGCAGCGCTCCTTGGCTTCTTTGTCCAAGGCCGTTCCAGGGCGCACATAATGGGAGACGTCGGCGATATGCACAGCTAAGTGGTAGTGCTTTTTTTTATCCTTGGTCAGCGAGACGGCATCATCATAGTCCTTAGCCGTGTCTGGATCGATGGTGAAGCACTCCAGATCGCGCAGGTCTTCCCTGAGGGCAATCTCTTTGCGGGAGACTTGCGTCCCAAAGGCCGCCGCTTCTTCCAAGGCATGGACGGGGAAGGTGCTGCGGAGCTCGAACTCTTCGATAGCTGCAGGAATATCGCACGTAGGGTCAGAGATATGTCCGATGCGGTGCGAGACGCGCGTGATGGTGGCCGTTTCTTTAGACCCCCACTCCACGACCTCCATGACGATCCGGTCGCCAGGTTTTAGCTCGATTTCGGTGTGATGTTGCACAATCACCTGATGGGAAATGCCTAAGAGGGGAGCGTAGGCCAAGATTTCGCCAAAGCTGGGGATTTCCGTGACAATGCCGGCCAGGTGGGTGCGGCCGCGGCGCAAGATGGTGACGACTTTGCCCTCTGGGCCCTTCTCAGAGACTACTTCACTGTTGATGATGACCTCGACGGAATCGCCATCGACAGCATTCATGGTGAGGTGCTTGGGGATAAAAATATCCTCGGGATAGGCTACGCCATCATCGGCGCGTAAGAAACCAAACCCTCTTGGGTGGACGCGCAAGATGCCCGTCACCACGTCGGGCTTGCTTTGCTTCCAGATGTAGGTGTTATGGGCCAGCTCCACGAAGCCTTCTGACATAAGGAAATGCAAGACGCGCATAAATAAGTCGCCATGCTGTTCAGGGATACTGAGCCTTGCGAGCATCTGTGGCAGGCTTAAGGGCTTGTAGGATTTGCCCCCCATGAACTGTTGGGTCGTTCTTAGAAGGTTGGTAAAAAGCTTCGCCTCTTTAGGCGGAGGGGCAGAAACTGCTGATTCTTTTGACTTTTTGCTTTTTTTCGTCATATAATCGTTCAGTATATCAGATTTAAGAAGCGATTACAAGGATGGTTCTATGGCAACGAAGTACGATCATATGCAGATCGAATCTAAGTGGCAAGAGCGTTGGCTAAAAAATAAGACATTTAAGAGCTCTAATGAGTCCACAAAGCCTAAGTACTATATCCTTGATATGTTTCCTTACCCCTCTGGCGCCGGTTTACACGTCGGCCACGTCGAAGGGTATACAGCGACCGATATTTTAGCGCGCTATAAGCGGCAAAAAGGGTTTAACGTCCTGCACCCTATGGGCTGGGACAGCTTTGGCTTGCCCGCAGAGCAATATGCGATCAGAACCGGAACCCATCCTGCTGAAACGACCAAAAAAAACATCGACAACTACCGGCGCCAGCTGCAAGCGCTCGGCTTTAGCTACGACTGGGAGCGCGAATTCGCAACTAGCGACCCGAATTATTACAAATGGACGCAGTGGATCTTCACGAAGCTGTATGAGAAGGGGCTCGCCTATGAAGCGGAGATGACGGTGAATTACTGCCCCGCCTTAGGCACGGTGTTGGCCAATGAGGAAGTAGAAAACGGCAGGGCCAAAGAAGGTGGCCATCTTGTTGAAAGGCGTCCTTTGCGGCAGTGGGTGCTAAAAATCACGGCCTATGCGGAGCGCTTGATCGACGATTTAGACCTCGTCGATTGGCCAGAAAGCTTAAAAAAGCTCCAGATCAATTGGATAGGCAAAAGCGAAGGGGCACTCCTCGCTTTTACGATTAAAAATAGCCATGAGAAAGTCTCCATTTTCACCACCTGCCCCGATACGCTATTTGGGGTCACTTTTATGGTGTTGGCACCCGAACATCCGCTCGTAGAAAAAATCACGACAGCAGAGCAAAAAAGCGCCGTAAAGGCCTACCAAAAGCAAGCCTCAGGAGAGAGCGATCTAGAACGAACGGAACTCAATAAAAATAAGACGGGCGTCTTTACCGGCGGTTTTGCCATCAATCCAGCGAACGGCAAGGAGATCCCCATCTGGATTGCCGATTATGTCCTCTTAAGCTATGGCACAGGGGCTGTCATGGGGGTGCCAGCCCATGATGAACGCGATTTTGAGTTTGCTAAAAAGTTTCAGCTGCCCGTGATTGCGGTTTATGACCCGATTGGCGAAGAGCAAGCAGTGCGCGAAAAAGTCGTCGCTGGCGAGCAGTGCTGGCCTGGGGACGGGGCCTCGATCAACAGTGCCACTCATGAAGTTTCCTTAAATGGACTTAGCGTTGCAGAAGCTAAAAGTAAGATCATCGCTTGGTTAGAAAAGAAAGGCTTCGGCAAACGCTCTATCCACTACAAGCTGCGCGATTGGCTATTTTCCCGCCAACGCTACTGGGGGGAGCCTTTCCCGCTCTTGCACTTTGAGGATGGCTCTAAGAGGGTTTTAGAGTTGTCTGAACTTCCCTTAACATTGCCAGAGGTCACCAATTATAAGCCCAACGGGGACGCCTTGAGCCCTTTAGCGCAAGTAAAGTCATGGGTGGAGATCGTCGACCCCAAGACAGGCAAGAAGGCCCTTCGCGAAACCAACACCATGCCCCAGTGGGCAGGCTCTTGCTGGTATTACCCGCGCTTTTGCGATCCCCATAACGATAAGGAAGCCTGGAGCAAAGCCGCTGAGAAATACTGGCTGCCCATCGATATGTATGTGGGGGGTGTCGAGCATGCCGTTCTCCATTTGATGTACGCAAGGTTTTGGCATAAGGTCTTGTACGATTGTGGTTTTGTTTCAACCTTGGAACCCTTTCAAACCTTGCGCAACCAGGGTGTGATTTTGGCGCGCTCTTATCAAAATAGCCTTGGGGCCTACGTGCCCCCAGAAGATGTCGTCGAGAAGAATGGCTCTTACTTCCATCGTACAACAGGGGAAGAACTCCGCTCCCAGATCGATAAAATGTCAAAATCCAAACTCAACGGTGTGACGCCTGACAATATCATTGAGGAGTTTGGGGCCGATGCCTTGCGGCTCTACGAGATGTTCATGGGCCCACTCGATAAAGAGAAGATCTGGAACACCGACGCCGTCAGCGGCTGTCGGCGTTTCCTGTCGCGCTTTTATGAGTTGGCAGTATCCGAGAAACTGACCGAAGAGGAATCGCTCGAAGCGTTAAAACTAGGGCATCGCCTTGTCAATGGCGTGACGAAAGATGTGGAGGCGCTGCAATTTAACACAGCGATCGCCAAGATGATGGAATTTATGAACGAATTTACTAGACTGCCTGCCTACCCCAAAAGCGTTGTCGTGATGGCCACGCAAGCTTTATCCCCGTTTGCCCCCCACCTGGCCGAAGAGGTGTGGGAGATCTTAGGGTGCAAAGAAGCGCTCTCCACTCATCCCTACCCCGCAATAATCCAAAAGTACCTCGAAGATGAGACGATCACCTATGTTGTGCAAGTCAATGGCAAGCTACGTGGCCGTTTTGATTTGCCGAAGGATCAGCCGCAAGATGCCGTGATGGCTGAAGGCGAGCTGCAAAAAGTCATCTTTGTCCCGAATAAGCTGCTCAATCTGGTGGTGAAAAATTAAACTTGTTGGAGTTGCTCGAGGGCGATTCTTGAGACGGCATCGAGGCGGGCAAAGTTTTTTACTTGATCGCCAAACATGATTTCAAAGCCCGAAGTGAACCATTCCTCGATTTGCTTGGAATCGCTTCCGACATAACACTGAAGGCCGGAACGAACCATCTGCGAAATAAAATTGCCATCCAAGGTACTCATGATCCAAGCGTAAAGTAGCTTAGAGGTCAACTCGATCTCTTCCTTTAATACGGTAGGGTTGACGATGGGTTCAGGAGCCTGTTCTTTTGTTTCCGGCTGATTGAACTTCTCCTCTAGAATTTTTGCCATAAAGCCTGCTAAAGCATCTGAGGAGGATAAGGGTTCTAATGCCGCCGCTACCTTGCCATCAATGTAGGGCTGCAGACAAGGTAAAAAGATGGTTAAGAGAGTCGTCGTAGTCGGGGCCATAAACTCTCCTAATCTTTGCACGATATCCAACACCGCCTTTCCCCATTCCGGGTTAGTTCCACGATTGGTTCCTTCGCGGGTAATACAATTCGCAGTTTGTTTCTCTTGAATGAATCGATCGATGTGTGCATTGAAGGTCTCTATTTGCTTTGTTCTTCTATCAGGGATATCATCATTTTCCCTTGTAATGCGTCGCGA
>Ga0206912_1264_pt1 | contig 10398 bp, 7 predicted proteins | sample Alteio_BWOrgHeat_75_FD_152933 | JGI IMG/M metagenome (GOLD analysis project Ga0206912, IMG submission 152933) | Enriched cells from forest soil in Barre Woods Harvard Forest LTER site, Petersham, Massachusetts, United States -... | ecosystem: Environmental > Terrestrial > Soil > Temperate forest > O... | reverse complement strand
GATCGCCTCTTTCGCTAAAAGAATGAATGATATTTTTAGTGAAGTCGGAAGAAATAATTCTCATTGGCTCCGGACACCCGACGGCAGACTAATCGTTTATCTATGGAATGGAGACGGACTGGCAGATATTCCCGCGGATCTGAATGGATTTTCACAACCTTATTATATTGCCCTTGCCTATAAAAAATTAGAGGATGCTGTTCATGAAAAATTCGCCTGTACCTTTCTGATCAATGAACAAATCAGCAGCAAAAAGCTGAACGAATACCTGGATTATTTTCCGGCATGCTGGATCTGGACAATTCCCTATACTAAGAATTACATCGGTGAAATGGTAGCTGGCACCTGTAAAAAAAGGAACAGAGCATTCATGGGTTCGGCATTTTGTGATTTCTATACCTCCAAACTGCTGGAACGGGGCACCTGGAATATTTACAGTGCTGAAGGTGCAGCAGCAGCCGGAATCGAAAAATCAGAAAGAAAATATATCGTTACCGGACTTTCCTATAATTTCAGGAAACTGCTGGAATTCGGCATTCATGAAGATGTTTCCATCATGAATATCATTACCTGGAATGATTATCCTGAAGGGCATCATCTGGCCCCCGAAATAAATCACAACGAAGGATTTTCAATTTTACTGAATTATTATAAATCATTTTGGAAAAAGGATCCTTCTCCATACCTTGGTAAAGACGTTGCAGTTGTTTTTTTTAAGAAGTATAAACATAATACAATTCCACAGCCATATCATTTTAAATTGGTCGATATAGAAAAAGGGATCGAATCGGATATGGAAGATTCGATAGAAGTGATCAGCCTGCTTACGCAGCCCTCCATACTTGAGGTGAATGGGCAATCTAGACATGTTGATGCCGGCTTCACGGATACAAAATTCAGTCTTGAACCAGGATATGTAAAGGTTCGTGTATATCGCGGTGCTGCAAATGTTTTACAATTTACCACACCTCAAAAGATCACATTACATCCTTACAGGACAGACCGGTTAACCTATTCTTACAGTAGTGAATTTGATCAATTTTACGAACCGCTTTTAGGGAAGGAACTTATGAAGGTAAGGCAGTTTCAATCAACATCTGATTTAATTCAATCTAATTAAAATAACGCATGATTTTTAAAAAGGCTTGTTTCGGCATAATATGTCTAGTGATATTTCAATTTGATTTTGCACAATCAAAAAATGCAGCTTACGTCAGCATGGGGAAAATAAATCTTGGATTTACCGTGGACGAAAACGGCAACCCTGCATATTCAGTTTCCTTTAATCAAAAGCCGGTTATTCTTTCTTCAGCTTTGGGATTTTCATTGAATGATGACTCATTATTTTATAAGGATTTTGTGATGACCGGAACAGAGGAAAAATCAGTGGATGAAAACTGGCAACCGGTATGGGGAGAGCTTAAGAATGTCCGCAATCATTATAAACAATTAGTAGTTCATCTCACACAAAAAAATGAAAGACACCGTTTGCTGGATATTGTATTCAGGGTTTTTGAAGATGGGGTAGGATTCAGGTATGAATTTCCAAAGCAGCCGGGTCTTCGGTATTTTATTGTGAAAGATGAAATGACCCATTTCAATTTCACAGGAAACCATAAGGCTTTCTGGATACCAGGTGATTATGATAGTAACGAATATCCTTATACGACCTGCTCCCTTAGTGCCATCGACAATAAACCGCTGGTGGAATCCAGTACTGCTATTGCGGTAAGGGTTGCACCTGACCGTTATGCTGTTCAAACTCCGCTGTTGCTGAAAACTTCGGATGGTTTATATATCAATATCCATGAAGCTGCGCTGGTGGATTATCCGGCCATCCAATTACATGTGGATGGAGCAACTGATCAGCTGTCGGCCCGTCTCGTACCTGACGCGGTTGGAAACAAAGCATACCTGCATGCGCCATTTCATACGCCCTGGAGAACCATTATAGTCAGCGACAAAGCAACGGATATCCTTTCATCAAAAATGATATTAAACCTGAATGAGCCATCCGTGATAACTAACACCGGCTGGATAAAACCAATGAAATTTGTTGGTGTATGGTGGGAAATGCAAACTGGTAAAAGCACATGGAATTATTCGGACTTTCCTGACAGTGTTGATGCAGGAGGAAAACTAATTCCCAATAAAAAGCATGGTGCCAATACAGCCAATGTAAAACGTTATATCGATTTTGCTGCTGCCAATGGCATACAGGGAGTATTGGTGGAAGGATGGAATACAGGATGGGAAGACTGGTTCGGAAACTGGAAAGAAAACGTATTTGATTTTGTAACTGCCTATCCTGATTTTGATGTGAATGAAATTAAAAATTATGCAAACAGTAAAGGCGTTCAGATGATCATGCACAATGAAACATCGGGTTCGGCAACGAATTATGAAAGGCAGATGGATACGGCCTTTCGGTTCATGAATGAACACGGATATCATTCTGTTAAGACTGGCTACGTAGGTAAAATCATTCCAAGAGGTGAACATCATGACGGCCAATGGATGATAAGCCACTATCTGCGTGCGATTAAAAAAGCTGCCTACTATCGCATCATGATTGATGAACATGAGCCCGTTCGTCCCACAGGATTGCAAAGAACATACCCCAACTTCCTGGCCAGCGAAGCTGCGAGAGGAAACGAATACAATGCCTTCGCAGATGGTAACCAGCCGGAACATGAAACGATACTGCCTTTTACAAGACTGATGGGAGGTCCTATGGATTATACACCCGGCATCTTCAAACTCAATCATTATTCCGGCGACAGCAGCCGTCGCGTTCATACAACACTTGCCAAACAGCTTGCTCTGTATATTACTATGTACAGTCCTCTGCAAATGGTGGCAGACCTACCTGAAAATTATGAAGGACATATGGATGCTTTTCAATTCATCAAAGATGTGCCGACGGACTGGGATGATTCACGTATCCTGGCAGCAGAACCAGGGGACTATATTCTGATAGCCCGCAAAGAAAAAAGTGGAAACGCATGGTTTATGGGAGCTATTACCGACGAGCACAGCCGTGAAATGACAGCCGATCTTTCTTTCCTTGAAAAAGGAAAGAATTATGAAGCCACCCTTTATGAAGATGCTGAAAATGCAGACTGGCTGCAAAACCCGGAAGCATACCGGATTATAAAAATAAAAGTGGATCAGTCGAGTAAGCTGATTCTTAAACTTGCTCCCGGTGGTGGAGCGGCCGTTTCAATCAAACCCTTATTTTAGGATCCTGATTCCTGTGATATCTTTATCTTGTTGTAAATAATCTGATGAAGCAACGCATCATTTTTTATTCGATTACAGGTCTCCTCCTGTTTTGTTGTTTCTCAGGTTTTGGAAATAATTTAACAAAGAAACCCGCCTTCCATGCACTGGTCCTGACGGAAAAAGGCGGCATACACGAAGGCTTTGTAGTTGCTGCACTGGAGTGGCTGAAAGATTTCGCTGTAGAAAATAATTTTGATTTTAATGTCATTAACAAAACAGATTCCATAACCGATAAATACCTTTCACATTACCAGGTATTCATTCAGTTGAATTATCCTCCTTATATGTGGACCGATCAATCCAAAGCTGCATTCATAAAATATATGGAAGAGGGGAGGGGCGGATGGGTTGGATTTCATCATGCGTCCCTTTTAGGTGAGTTTGATGGTTATCCAATGTGGGATTGGTTTTCACAGTTCATGGGAGGCATACGCTGGAAAAACTATATCGCAGCAAAAGCGAATGCCATTGTGCGTGTGGAAGATAAAAATCATCCTGTGATGAAAGGACTGCCTGATACCTTTTCCATACCCGATGATGAATGGTACACCTATGATAAAGATCCCCGGCCGAATGTTCATGTAATAGCCAATGTGGACGAATCAAGTTATCAGCCGCCTTCGGATATAAAAATGGGGGATCATCCGGTGATCTGGTCAAACGATAAAATTAAAGCACGCAATATCTATTTTCAGATGGGCCATCACGCCAATATATTCCACGCTGAAACATTCAAAAAAATGTTTGGAAATGCAATTCTCTGGGCTGCAGGGAAGAATTAATGAACCCGAATTGTTAGGGATTCGTTATATCATTCCTGCAAGAAACGCAGGTCATTTTTGTATCTGGTGACAATCATTGTAACATATGTTAAGAATTAAACGTCATAGAAATTTAATCAAAAGATTCAATGTGAGGCCGTAATGGAAAAATTATCTGATCAAAACTGAACAGCCATCATATCAAAATCGGACACCAGCGGCGAATAGAACTATTCATAATGAAATGATTATGAGTATATTGCAGAATTGGCATCTTTTAGGTAAAGTAACCGCGGGTGTCTTTTAATTGAATTAAACACGATCCATGATAAAGAACTTATTACGTATAGCCTTCAGAAATTTTAAAAAAGACAAATGGTATAGCATTCTGAATGTATTGGGTCTTACGCTGGGCATAACATTCAGCCTCTTCCTTATTTTCTATATCACGGATGAATTGAATTTTGACCGGTACAACGATAAAGCTGACCGGATTGTCAGGATTGTTTCTTATATCCAGGAAAAAGATAAAAATACCGATTGGACGGTTACGCAGCTTCCACTTGCAGCTACTTTAAAAAAAGATTTTCCGGAAGTGGAAGAATCAGCAAGACTGCTGAACAGGGAAAGGACTTTGTTCAAAAAAGGCAATGATGGTTTTTATGAAACAAAAATATATTATGCTGACAGTACGATTTTCAAAATATTTTCTTACAAATTTATCGAAGGCAATGCCGCCAACGCACTCAATAAGCCAAACACTATAGTAATTTCAAAAACACTCGCTGAAAAATATTTTGGAAAGAATACACAGGTTGTCGGAAAAACAATGAAAACTGTTTATGATCTGTATAAGGTTACGGGTGTAATAGAAGATGTTCCAAAAAATTCCCATTTGCGGTTCGACATGCTGATTTCCTTGTCAACAATCTTAAAGGGCGTTAACGATGGTCAGGATAACTGGGGTAGTTTTAACAACTTCACTTATGTGCTTTTGAAGCCGGGCACCAGTGCAGAAGCTTTCAATAAAAAACTGATTCCCATGTACGACAAGTATATGGCGCCGATTTTCGCAAAATTCAATGTAAAAATTCATTATGGTGTAATGCCGATCACGTCTATCCATCTTCATTCAAAACTGGAAGGGGAACCTGAAGAAACAGGTGACATGTCGTATATCTGGATTTTCTCTGCTGTTGCTTTTTTTATGCTGCTGATTGCCTGTATTAATTACATGAATCTGACTACCGCCAGGTCTGCACGCAGGGCCAAAGAAATCGGTATCCGCAAAGTGTCAGGTTCCACAAAAAAACAACTGGTTGGGCAATTTTTAAGTGAATCATTACTCACCTCTTTTGTTTCCCTGTTTTTAAGTATTATCCTGGTCTTATTATTATTGCCGGTTTTCAATTCCATTTCGGGAAAGGAATTCACCTTGCAAACTTTATTACAACCTTTTAATATAATACTGTTAATCGGTATTTTATTGTTTACAGGATTGGTCGGCGGAAGTTATCCTGCTTTTTATCTTTCGAGTTTTCAGCCAGTGAGCATATTAAAAGGCGCTTTATCAAAAGCATCGGGTAATGTAAATCTGCGCCGTTCGCTGGTTGTATTACAGTTTTCTATTTCCATGATCATGCTGATCTGCACCTGGGTAGTGTATGCACAACTTTCCTATTTAAGAAATAAGGATGTTGGTTACAATAAAAACCAGGTGATGACAATAACTGTAAACACCGGAGAGGATGAACGCGGTAAGATATTCGCCATGAACAATGAATTAAGAAACTTAACGGGCGTTAAGACAGTCGGGACAGGTAATAATTATCCCGGAACTCCCGGTATCAACCTGAATCTTTTTACGGTGCAAACGAATACCGGACATGTTGATAAAGGGATAGAAGATTATGGAATTGATGAAAATTACCTGAGCGCACTGGGCATCCCCATAGTGAAAGGCCGAAATTTCGAAGGTCCCGCTGATACATTGCATAGCATCCTTGTGAATGAAGCTATGGTTAAACATTTTGCATGGGACAATGCGATTGGCAAAAGAGTAACTTTCCCGGGTGATACTTCAAATCATTACCTTGAAGTGGTGGGGGTAGTAAAAGATTTCAATCAGAAATCATTATATAACACGATTGCCCCACTTCTTTTATTTTATTCTCCTAACAGTAATATCATCCAGGTAAAACTGAATCCGGGAGATATCAAAACATCCATCACCAAGGCTGAAGCTGTCTGGAAGAAATATTTTACCCAATTACCTTTTGAGTATAAATTTCTGGATGAAGATTTTAATTCCCAGTATGCTGCTGATCAGAAAAGAGGAAAAATATTCGCAGCTTTTTCTGTGATCACCATAATGATAACCTGCCTCGGACTGCTGGGTCTAACTGCATTTACCACGCAGCAAAAGCAAAAGGAAATCAGTATTCGCAGGGTATTGGGAGCAAGTATCCTGGAAGTGGTTACACTGGTTACCAGAAACTATTTATGGTTATCTCTGATAGCCGCTTTCATCGCATTTCCTGTCGCCTGGTATTTTATGAATAACTGGTTAAATATATTCCCTTATAATGCGGGGCTATCACCCGTTCCATTTATATTATCGGCCCTGGTTATTGTAATTACTGCGGTTATAACGGCTATGTTTCATTCCGCCAGAGCTGCTGTGGCCAGCCCGGCAAAAATTTTGAAGACAGAGTAAATACGTAAATTTGTCATTGCAGATATTCAATCAATAGAAGCGATTTTATATGATGTTTCTATTTTTAATAAGCGCCGCCATTTACTTTATTCCAACCATTGTAGCCTTCGACAGAAGAAAAACTAACAGGTATGCTATTTTGATGTTGAATATTTTCCTTGGCTGGACCTTTGTTGGATGGATTGTGGCACTTGTTTGGGCTCTCACACATGAAAGTGTGGATAAGCGTTACAATTAATTGTTGACGGTTGAGAATTAAAGTCTACATGTATCATATCGATTCTTCTCTTACCCAAATTATTTTTTGATATAGGCGACTTCAAACAGGGGATTAAGTTCCAAAGCATTATTCATTCGGAAATTGAGTAATTTTGCATGGCTATTGACTAATCATCAAAATGATTATTGAATTAAAACGAATTACAGATGACTAAAAAATTCTTTTACAGTTTGTTCATTTGCGGTCTTATTGCCGGCCAGGTAAACGCACAAAAAATGAATATTGATACCATCGCGGTTGCCATCCTCGACCGCATGGCTGCCATGATCGGAGATCTTGGTTCCTGTCACGTTACCGTGAGTTCACATTATGATGTCCAGAGTCAGCACTTGGGACTTGTTAAACATGAGGACGAGGAAGAGTTGTATATGCAGGGGCCTGATAAATTACTGATCCGTGCCGAAGGAGACAGGGGTTCCAGGTCCATATACTACAATGGCAAAACACTTACTTATTATTCCATGGAGACCAATCGTTATGCGGCACTGCAACTTTCTTCGCCCATCATGGAAATGATTGATACAGTGAATAAATTATATAATGTTGATTTTCCCGCGGCAGATTTCTTTTATCCTTCCTTCGTGGATGATATATTGTCTGAATCAAAAAATATTATTTACCTGGGTATGACGAAAGTGGATGGTAAGAATTGTTTTCATATTGCCGGAACTACGACTGATAAAGCATATCAGTTCTGGGTATCTGACGATGCGCTTAATCTTCCGATGAAAATGGTGATCATTTATACAAACCGGAATATGAATCCGCAATATGAAGCTGTCCTTTCCGGCTGGCAGATTAATCCGGTTCTTCCACCGGCTCTATTTGAATTCATGGCTCCTCCGAAAGCAGGTAAAATCAAACTTTCCAAGGGACCCGTAAAGAAATAAAATTATTTATACGATAAATTTCAGGTATGAAAACGTCTTTCCGATTTATTTTTTCTCTGGGTCTGGTTATCCTAGTGGTTTCTATGGTAAGTATTCCGCAGGTAACTAATGCCCAGCGTTTCAATCACCCAAATTTCAGTGGAGGAGGCGGAGGCAGCAGGGGAGCTGCGCCAGCTCAAAATTTCAGCAGACCGGCACCGGCACCTGCTGCGTTTCACTCTGCACCACCAGTAAGCCGTCCGGCACCCGCACCAGTTGAATACCGTCCCACAATTAATGGGGGCAGTTACAATACAGGTAACCATACATTTCATCAAAGTCCTGCTCCTGCCAGGACAACAGTCAACGTACGAGATAATGTAAACGCACGAGATAATGTAAACATACGAGATAATGTAAACGTACAGAGAAATGTTGCCGTTCACGAAAATGTAAATGTATATCATAACCATTTTCAACCGGTGCATGCCTATGCATATCATCCTTATCATCCCTATTACTGGGGCCATAACTGGCATCCGTACGGATATTTTGCAGCTTCACTGGCAACGGATGCTTTCCTCATTTCACTTGCCAATCAGCAATACTATTATGACGATGGGGTTTATTACCAACCATATTCGGGAGGATATACGGTGGTACCTGCGCCGATTGGGGCATTAGTAGGTTCCCTGCCTCCCGGTTATGAAACCACTATGGTTGGCAATGATACTTACTTTTATTATGGTGGTGTTTTTTATGTTTATACAGGAAACGGTTATCAGGTGGTAGCTGCTCCGATCGGCGCCGTGATTACACAGATCCCAGATGGAGCCGTGCAGCAGGACATCAATGGTCAAACCTACCTGGTTTATAATAATACTTATTACCAGCCCATATCTCAGGATGGTCAGGATGCCTACGAGGTAGTTCAGGTAAACTGATTTTAAAATTATCAGTTATACTTTACCATCAGATAAATAATTACTCTGGAACCGATATTTTAACGGGGTCTCAGGGGGTATTTTGACGGTATTTTGTAATGATTTTTAATAAGCCCTTAAAAATCGATGGGAAATTCTTATTTTAAAGCTGGATCGCTTGCTACTCTCCGATTTTTTTACATCTGCATTTTCATTTTCCGTTCTATTTAAACAAGATCTGATTGCTGGTCTCTGATGTTCAATAGCTTCTTTTCGAATGAATTTTTGAAAATCATTGTACTATGCCCGGAAGAACTTTACAAAATTACGTTGGCCTCACCAGGCACGGAAGTTCCAACAACCATTATTCAATTCAGTCATACCAGGGCATTCAAAAAAAGCCGGCCGTTTCAATGCTGAACAAAGTGCAGGAATTTTTCAGCAACAACTTTATTGGCTGGCTGATCCATGACTGGCGTGTAAAGCCTCCATTTAAATATCCTGCGATTCATAACAGTATCCATGATATTCTAAAACCAGAGGATTCAGGACCTGCCATCATTGGAGTAGCGGCGGACTGGGCGACGGATACCGTTCAGTCAGAATTTATCGGGAAATCCATTAAGGATAAAAATCCTGATTATACAGTACACCTCGGAGATACATATTTTTCCATCTCTTGCGTGAAATTGAAATGCTTAATTTTGAAGTTGGCATTGTCATGTATGGATCATTTACTGACTTACAAGAACCGGATCTATTGCACCAAACCAGGATATGCGATTTTCCTGATCATTACCAGTCGTAAGATCTTCCGCATTCTCTAATACGATCTGTCCGCTTATCCCATCGGAAATCCAGGATTCCCTGAAGACCGGATTATCCCTGCCCGGATCTGAGTCAATATTTTTTTTATAGGAAGCATAATAGGTGATCTGTGCCTTTTGATTATCCAACTGAATCATGGCATATCCATTGAATCCGACATCCTGCATTTTTGAATCTTTACCGTCCGACAAGGGGATACTATCGGCCGTACGCTTATCATACAAAACCAGCTTTCTGCTTTTAGCTTCTGAATCAATCACAAAACGCCCGCCCGTATGCTCATCCGGCATTCCACCGTTACCTATGCAACGGCCATATGCCGGAATATGTTTATCGCTGAGTTCATTCTTTCCATACATTGAAAAACGGTGTTCATGACCCCAGATCCATAGTATCCCCTTTGAATCGGGAAACAATTTCCTGAGCTGGAGAGCAGGATTAGTAAACTCAGATTCACCATGAAAAGCAGTAACGTATTGATGGTGCGTGAGCACTATGATGCCACGCTTATTTCCATCGGCTAATACTTTATCCCGTATCCAGTCCGCCACCGAATCGGGAAGGTTAAGATTATTATTGTTTGGATTGAATCTGAGTATTCCTGTTTTGAGTGACTGATATCCTGTGTCCAGTCCGAGTATCATCCAGTGATCCGTGCGCAAACAAAAACAGGGAGCTTCCTGCCCCGTAAATATTTCCGTATCGGGACTTCGTATGCCGAATTTCTTAGTGGGAT
>Ga0206912_1089_pt1 | contig 10589 bp, 8 predicted proteins | sample Alteio_BWOrgHeat_75_FD_152933 | JGI IMG/M metagenome (GOLD analysis project Ga0206912, IMG submission 152933) | Enriched cells from forest soil in Barre Woods Harvard Forest LTER site, Petersham, Massachusetts, United States -... | ecosystem: Environmental > Terrestrial > Soil > Temperate forest > O... | reverse complement strand
TTTTAATATTGGGATGAGTTCGTATTAATAAAGGTAGTTCGAATTTTAAGCAGTTTTAAATTCTACGTTTTATTTTTATCAGAGGAGAAAGTAGACTTTTCTTTGGAAAGTCACCAAATCCCCGCAAACCCACTAGAATCGCGGGACAGTACTTTTTGTATCGTCACGGAACAAAATGTACTCAACTATGCAAGGAGTTGATAGCCAGCGAGAGAGAAGACCTGTGAAATCACCAAAAGCCGGTGAGCTCACCGGAAGTTCTTGGATAAAACTTCCCAAAAAGCATATAATTCATAAATTGGAAGCGGATTACAAAAGAAAATGAATTAGAAATTAATGTCAACTTCAGAATTTCTTTTAAGCTATTACGCCTTCCGCCAGAATCGACGATCGGAGAGATATAGGAAGAATACCTTTTGAAAACTATCAACGAAAATAACAGGAAGCTAACAGGTAAAAACGTTGAGTATTGTACATTTTCAATACCATCCTAAAATGAAAAAAATCCTTTTATGTTTTATTGCGTTTTGTGTAATCTGTGTTAGTTGTTTGCAAGCTCAAAAAAACAAATACACAATTGTAATTACAAATGCAAACATAGTAGATGTTGCAAATAACAAAATTATCCCGCATCAATTGCTTGCTATTTCAGGCAATACCATTGCGGCAGTTGATGAGGTAAGTAAAGTGAATCTCTATAAGGCAGATCGGTACATAGATGCTAAAAATCACTATATTCTTCCCGGACTTTGGGATATGCACATTCATTTTCGCGGTGGAGATAGCCTGATAGAGGCTAATAAAAAATTGCTTCCGCTATTTCTTGTTTATGGAGTAACTACCGTTCGCGAGTGCGGTGGCGATATTACCGCCACGGTTTTAACCTGGAAAAAGCAAATACAACAAGGTGTACTCGTTGGACCAAATATATTTACTTCAGGACCGAAGATCGATGGGCCTAAGGCTTACTGGGGCGGTTCGCTGGAGGTGGAAACTCCGGAGCAAGTATCAAAAGCACTTGACTCACTGCAAAAGTTAAATGTAGATTTTGTAAAAGTTTATGACAGTAAAATATCCAGGGAAGCTTATTTGGAGGTCATTTCACAAGCACATCAAAGAGGTTGGAAGATTACAGGACACATGCCCTTTACAGTCAAGCTTACTGAAGGTGTAGAAAGAGGAATGGGTGGTTCTGAACATATGTTTAATGTTTACAAAGCATGTTCTTCGCAGGAAGACAGCCTTACTAATTTAATACAACAGAGGTTCCGTACCGACAAACCCATTGGCTTTTATGCTGCTCTACCTTATTTCTACGACAGTTATGACGAGAATAAGGCTAAGGAATTGTTTAAGTATCTGGCACAGAAGAAATTTACCATTACGCCCACACTTTACGTTGTACAGAACGATCTTTTAGACCTAAAGTATCAAGATCATTCCACTGACAGCTTACTTTCTTACACAGACCCAAAGATTCAGGCCACCTATCAGTTACGGATCAACATAGCAAAGAAACAATCAGATGAAATGAATGAAGGCCTGAAGAAGTTCGCTATAAAAACAAATGCAATGGTTCCGCAGATGTATGCTGCCGGTGTTAATATCCTTGCCGGTTCTGATTGTGGTGCTTTTAATTCATTTATGTATCCGGGAGAATCATTACATGAAGAATTGAAACTCATGGTAGCTTCCGGGCTTACTCCCTCGCAGGCATTACAAACCGCTACGATCAATGGTGCAAAGTTCATGGGAGATGCCGACTTTTATGGAAGCATTCAAAAGGGAAAATCCTCAGACATGGTACTGCTTGATGCCGACCCACTAAGAGACATTCAGGCAATAGACCAGATTGACATGGTTTTTTCAAATGGCATATTGTATACAAGAAGCGACTTAAATAATTTGTTACGTTCAATCAAACATTGATAATACGAACGCGCGACTATAGGTTTGCCTTCATTTAAAAAGTTTAAATCGGTTAGGGCAATGAATATCACTATTTTGGGCGAAGCAAAATTTGAATCTCCAATAGGGCATAGTATAAGTGATAGTCTTCACATTCCTGAAAATATTGTAACTGATCCGACATCAGCTGAAAAAGAAGAGTTGGAATTCGAATTGGCAGGACCTCGTGCAAAATTATTTTTTGATCCAAAGCACACATGTGCAGGCATTGTTACTTGCGGTGGACTTTGTCCCGGCCTAAATAATGTTATACGATCGATATTCCTGGAACTTCATTACGCCTATGGAGTGAAAAAGGTGCTTGGTTTTCGTGGAGGTTACCTGGGTTTGGATCCTTTAAAAGGGAAAGAGCCCATTGTGCTTACTCATGAATTTGTTAATAAAATTCATAAAGAAGGTGGAACAGTTTTGGGTACTTCGAGAGGCCCGGTAGATATTAGTATCGCAGTTGACAACCTTATTCGACGAGGAGTAAATATGATCTTTACCGTAGGTGGAGATGGAACCCAGCGAGGCGGTAATGAATTGTTCCAGGAAGCCAGGAAGCGAAACTACCCCCTGGCGGTAGTCGGTATTCCAAAAACAATTGATAATGACGTGGCTTTTGTTGCCAGGACTTTCGGCTATCTGACTGCGGTATCGGAAGCGAGCAAAGTCTTGAATAATGCACATAACGAGGCACAAAGTGTTGAGAATTGCATTGCACTTGTAAAACTCATGGGGAGGAATGCAGGATTTGTGGCTGCCGGTGCAACTGTTGCCAGCCAGGACGTAAACTTTGCCCTTCTTCCTGAGGTGCCTTTTAAACTGGAAGGTCCAAATGGATTTCTTGCTGCTTTAAAAGAGCGTATTATTAATCGTTCACATGCATTAATCGTAGTAGCCGAAGGGGCCGGCCAGAATCTATTTACTGAAGATGAATTGAAAAAAGACGACTCCGGAAACATAAAGGCCAAAGACATAGGATTATTTCTGCGGGATTTTATTGAAAAATATTTCAGAAGTGAAAATATTCCTGTAGTGATGCGCTACATTGATCCAAGTTATATAGTACGCAGCAGTGCGGCCAATTCAGCAGATGCTATTCTCTGTGATATGTTTGCCCGTAACGCTGTTCACGCAGCAATGGCCGGAAAAACAGGGTTGGTTATTGGATATATGCACGACAGATTTATACACGTACCTATTGAACTGTTAACCAGCCGCAAAAAATCTATGGACCCTCACAGTTTTCAATGGAAAGCAGTACATGCTTCTACTGGTCAAATCAATCAATTTGAATAATCTGTTACGAAATCCTGTCTTTGAGATGCTCTTTATTTGGTTCCCAAATAAAAGGACTCAAACGGCTATTATCTGCTTTTGAATGTCAAGATGGTCGTGATGGTCAGTATATCAGATGTGCTGACCTGATTGCCATTGGCATCCGTAGAATTTCCAAAGGCATACATGTTCTGTAAGGAATTAAAAATAAATTGAGAGGTGTTTATTTCACTTAATAACCCGGTAACAGGAATCAATCCGGTCACGAATTGTGAAAAAAACATTTGTTTAGTCTGGGTAATTGTCCAGGTGGTGGTATAGTCAGGCGAATTGGAGCTGCATGCATCTGTAATTACCTGAACGCCATTTGCCTTAAATTGATACAATGAGTTTTGCTGACATGTACTCACTAAATAAATCGTATCGGATTTTAAAACGGTGTCCGTTTCCTTTTTTACACCGGTGGATTTATCGGTGACAACCAGCCGGTTACTGTCAATCGTCAGGATTTCAACCTGATAAGGAGCCCATGTCTTCTTCATGAGTATCGATGCGGGATCGGAATCATCTTTCGTGCAGGCAACGAAAGAAATGAGCGCTATGGTGGAAAACGTTAGTTTATAATAAAAAGAAGGAACCATAGGGTAAAATAATATAAAAATGTCTTTATTCATAACCTTTTTCCTTTAGGATTTATTGTAAGTCACTAAACCCTTACTAATTCGATGCAAACTCATTAGAATCGAAGGACAGTATATTTTGCTTTGGAAAATAAGCACGCTGCCGTACAAACCTAAAACGTGAATGCATATCCAACAAATAATATCAGACTGGCAAAATCTCCGCCGGTAATTGTATAATTACCTGTAATTTTAGTCGCACGTTGATCTGGTACGGTTTGATAGGTTCCTCTGCTAATTGGGATGGTTACAAAACTGTATAGAAATGATGTTTTGAATTTATACTCAACACCCGGCTCAACAGAAAATATATGACCTGCCCTGCGTAAACCATCATCATTTCCAAAAAGATCATGTGCTGGTGCTCCCTCGTAACGCAAACCGGCAGTAAATACAAGCAATTTGTAAGTATAATTTACTCCTGCCCGTAAAGTATAATTATCCGGAATACTGTTTACGTCTGCCGTAGTTGCAACGGAGACAGGGTTCGGCGTAGCACCTGCAAATTGGTTTGAAACTCCGTTTACATCACCCGGGTTTATCAGGTAGAAGAAATTGGTATAGACGCTAAAGGAAGAATTGAAAATATAAAAGGAATTTAATTCAGTGGTAATCCCTGTGCCTCCATCTCCCAATTGTATAGCGGGATTAACAGGTGCAAGCATTTTTAGAGAAGGATCCGCCTTACTGTAATAAAAGTAATCTTCAGAATGGTAATTGCCTGTAGGAAATTTAAGGCCAAGCCCAACCTGGATATTTCCTTTGCGCGGCTTATTAATATTCAACAGCCACTTATATGCGGTAAATCGCAGGTCGCCCACTCCAAAATCACTGGTTGTATGATATACCCCGGAGCCATGTTCAAATTTATTTGAAATGGTATTAGCAGAAAAAGGAAGGTCCATTGCCAGCACCCATCCATTTTTCAAAATCCTGCTTATTTCAAAATTCATAGTGTATTCAAAAATACTTAAACCATTGCTGGGATCCGGCGGCGTAACATTTTTATTTCCTTTGAACGACTGCGTTGCATGAAAATATCTGTTATTAATATCCAGCATCCATTCATTTTTATTCTCTTTGTATCCTAATGCGGCGAACTGACCAAATCCCGCGAGATTTCTGATTGCCAGACATCCCTGCGATTTACATTCAACAGAAAGAAATAAAATAGGGATTGCCAGAGAAAAAATTGATTTACTCATTATGGTAGCATTTTAAGGTTAAGTTCAGACCTTATCGGGCTGTAATTTCTTTAATAGTATCTCTTTTCGGCTTCTGGAAACATCAACCGAAGATTTGTCGCTCATCAGCAGATACCCGCCTTCACCCTTTATATATTTTTCAATTTCATTCAAATTAACCAGGTGAGAATGGTGTACTCTTACGAATGAATAATCCTCCAGCATTTCTTCCAGATCTTTCAAGTTTCGGGAAGCCGTTATTTTCTCCTTGTTTTTTAAGATCAGATTGGTATAGTTTCTGTCGGCTTCACAGCGGACGATATTTTCCACTAGCACCATCTGCAATCCTTCCATGGTAGGAATGGCTATTTTATTTACTATTACTTTCGGATGATTCAGCTTATGCAGCAGAACTTCCAGCTGCTGGGGAAGCGGATGTCCTTCGGTATTCATTGCTTTTTGAACTGCCTTTTGCAGCTCGTCCTTGTCAACGGGTTTTAATAAATAATCCAGTGCACTGAAACGGATGGCTTTGATCGCGTATTGATCATAGCTGGTCGTAAAAATTAATTTAAAATTCAGTTCCGGCAACTTTTCCAGCATTTCAAAACCGTTCATAAAAGGCATTTCGATATCCAGAAATAATATCTGGGGCTTCTGTTCCTGAATGGATTGCAACGCGTGTGCAGCGGAATAACATATGTCCAATACTTTAATTTCCGGACAATAACGTTCCAGCATGGCGGCCAGGGCTTCGCAACTATACGGTTCATCATCAACTATGATTGCGGATATCATGATCAGCTTTTATGTTTCCAAAACGACTTCTGTCAAATTCTTATAATTCATTTTTAAAGTCACCCTTGTACCGGAAGGCATGCCCTCCTCATCAAAGAGATCTTCAATATTGAGAAATGTTTCGCTGGAAAACTCATCGTTAAGCAATGCCAGACGTTCTTTTGTTATTTGTAATCCCAGTGATTTTTGTTTTTCTGCGGATTTGCTTTTTAATGCGGCGGCTTTTTTCCTGCCAATACCATTGTCCGATATGGCGCATGAGAGTACCTTTTCATCCGTTCTGAGTTCGATGTCGAGTTTCCCAGGCCCTTCCTTATGCATTAATCCATGCCAGATGGCATTTTCTGCAAAAGGTTGCAACAGGAGAGGCGGAACGAAAACGTTTCCGTCGTCGATAGAGTTTACAAACGTGACGCTGTAATCGAATGAATCCTTGAATCTTAGTTTTTCCATATCTAAATAGAGGCGAAGCATTTCCAGTTCATCTTCCAGACTGATAAATGACTTTTTAGAATTGGTTAATACCGTCCGGATAAGTCTTGAAAATTTTGTCAGGTAATTAGATGCGGCTTCTGTTTCATTTTTAAGGATGAACCGGTTGATTGAACTCAGGCAATTAAAAATAAAATGCGGATTCATTTGAGCCCGGAGGGCCTGCATTTCCAGTTCGGTAACATGTTGCTGAAGTTCTGCCTGTTTACCCCTGCTCTCCAGCTTTTCATTTTTTCTTTTGAGTGCGAGATTTTTATAAAGAATAATTCCTGAAAGGACAGCAATTAAAAAGCATGCTATAAGAATCCATTTCTGTTTTGCTTCCTGTTTTAATTTTTCCTCTTTAATCTTATTTTCGTTGTTAAGCATCGCAACCTGGTCCATTTTATTTTTATATTCAGTCTTTTCCTTATAGTTTGCGAGTTTCCATAGAAATTGGTTGTTATTTATAGAATCTTTTAAAGAAGCATATTTCTGACCGAACAGGTATGCGCTGTCATACATATGACGCTGAAAATATAGATCGGAAAGCAACTGGTAATCTTCGAGTATAAACTGTGTTGCCTGAGCCTTTCTGGCAATGGAATAGGTTTGCAGCGCGTACGAAAGGGCATTTATGTCATTTCCTTTTCCCATGTATGCTCTGGAAGCGCCCATCAATACCCTCATCAGATCCCAGTTGTCATTTCCCTTTCTGAAATCGTCTACAGGTTTCATGAAAATCTTCAATGCCGAGTCGTATTCATGTTTCATCAATAGAGTTTCACCAAAACTGATCCGGGTCATTTCATTGGCTGAATCTATACGCATGGATTTCTGTAGAATAAAATAGGAAGAATCGGCATATTTTTTCTTTCGATATATGCTTCCGATCAGGTCAAAATAAGTCCAGCTGAGAGTAAACTGGCTCAGATTGTGTGCGGAAGCGTACCGAATCCCCTGATTATAATAATCCAGTGCTTCCGGAAAAGATCCGGCCGCATTATATAATTGACCCATGTTGATATAGGACATTACAACACAGGCATGATCGCTCATTTTTTGTCTTATATACAAGCTCTTACTGCTATAGTAAAAACTACTGTCATAATTTCCCAGCGTTGCATAGGTCATACCTATCCAGGCCCAGGCTTTTCCTTCTCCTTCCCAGTCACCCAGTTTTTCAAAATAGAATAGTGATTTTTTTTGGCAGGCTAAGGCTTCCTCAAACCTGTCCTGCTGATATAAAGCCTGGCCGAGCCATACATAACACCAGCCCAATCCATAATCACTATGAAGTGCTTCATACATACCCAACGACTCCCGCAGATATTTTTCGCCACGAATGAGATTTTTTCCAAAAATGTCTGCCACACCCATCAGCATAGTGGCTTTGGCTATTCCTGAATTATAGTGAATGCTTACAGCCTCTTTAAGGGCGAGACCTGCCCAACCCGAAATAGTGCCTGCGGCAGTAGTTAACGGCCACCAGTATTCTTCGCCAATCGCATTGAGACAATCAATTCTTTCTATTCCATGCTTTGCTGGTAATACATTTTTTAAGCTGTCAATCCTTTTAAAGTCCGGATGCTGGGCTGCAGTAACCAAAGCGATCAGCACGCCTGGAAAAAAGAATATTATTTTTTTGCAAAACAGCATGTCGGTTCAAAAACTGATGAGAAAATATTTTGTTGAATCAGCGATAAAAGGTGTCTTTTAAAGTTAGTTTTTATTGACGATTTCGCCGGATATCTTTTATTGAATATAATTTGTTCAAACCAATAGATATAACTGAAATGTACCGGTGAACACATATACGGACTGTTAGCAGGTTACATTGAGCAGTTAACGGAAATGAAGGACACATGACATAAAATGACATACCTGAATTTGAAATTCAATATAGGAGGATTATTAATTCGTCTTATGTGAACTGTTGTTTCATTTCATCCGGTTATACATGATTCACGCTAACTGATCATTTGGGCTTTCCATTTGATCCTTTGTCAAATAATTTTAACACGGAAGTATAATTTATTCATCACTCAACTTACCATCATGAAATTTAAAATGAAATCATTGCTGCTGATTATGGTCGCGGCATTCTTCATCCCAACAGGATGTAAAAAAGAAATCGGGATTGTTCAAAATGAAGGTAAACATGGTTTTCTGGCGGCTTTGTATAATGCTGATGTTCCGTTGGCATGGTTCAAACTGGCCGTGTCACTGTCCCGCGTGATTCCTGGAAATACAGGACCCGTTGCCTCACGTACTTTTGGTTATATGGGGCTTGCCCTTTATGAGTCCGTTGTACCCGGCATGCCTGATAATAAAAGCGTTCAACATCAGCTGAATGGATTGCCTGATTTACCGAAAGTGGATGATAATAAATTATATTATTATGCTGTTACTGCCAATGCTGCATTAGCCAACATGGCTCATCATATGTTCGGAAATGCTTCTCCAGCTCAGAATTTTACCATTGATTCATTGGAAAATGCTTTCAATACAGAGTTTAAGTCATTTCTGTCGAGTCAGGCATTTGAACATTTTGAAGGTCAGGATTTTGATCGCTCCGTTAGTTTTGGTCAGGATATTTCTAATGCTATATATAACTGGTCAACCACTGACGGTGGTGACAAAGGTTACTTAAATGTTTTTCCATCCAGTTATGTGCCTCCGGTTGGACCGGGATTATGGGTTCCGCAACCCGGACAGGCTGCGCAGCATCCTTACTGGGGGAATAACAGGACCTTTGTTGCGGGCAATGCCACGAATACGCAGCCTGGTCTGCCGCCCGCTTATTCCACAGATCCTGGTTCAGAATTTTATAAAGAGGAACTGGAAGTGTATAATGAATCCATAAATCAGGATCCTATACATCGTACGATTGCTTTGTATTGGGCCGCAATACCCCCACCCACTGTTTCCGTTTCCATTTTGACCGCTGTATTAACGGATAAAAATGCAGATCTTCCTGCGGCTGCTGAATCCTACTGCAAGTTGGGAATGGCTATTTCAGATGCTTTTGTATCCTGTTACAAAACAAAGTATACCTATAACCAGGAACGTCCGATTACTTTTATCCGCGCCAATTTTAATCCAACCTGGTCACCGCTGATTCCAACTCCGCCGTTTCCTGATTACACTTCAGCACATTCAGTGCAAACAGGTGCTGCAGCCAGGATACTCGCCGATATTTTTGGAGACAATACTACATTTACGGATTATAGTATTAATGATCTGGGATTCACTCCCCGAACATTTAATAAATTTTCAGACTATGCAAATGAAGTAGGTCTTTCACGCATTTATGGCGGCATACATCTTCGCAGTTCTGATTTTGTAGGTTTGGATCAGGGAAATAAAGTGGGCATGAATGTGAGTTCGCTTCAATTTAAGAAGTGAAAGCTCATCAAAAGTCTTGATAAACAATTTAAAAGTGATCCATCTTTATCTTTTAAAGGGTGAAGGTGGGTTACCTTTTGGGAAGTAAGTTATTGGTTGGCAGATGGCTGTTGGCGGTAGTGAATTTCTTAAATCATTTAAATACCTGCGAACTTATCGTATAAGTTCTTAAGTCCAATAGAAAGCATCTGTATTCCCGGGAAATTTGAGTCCAATCCGCTCATTTATCTGTCATGAACTTACAAGCTGATTGAGAAGACTTCTGTTATCTGTTTGCACCCATTCTTCGATGAGCTTGCCCTGGTCGTCAAATAGGAAGATATTTATAAGATCAAAAATTATACGTTGCCCGTTCGGTGGTAGAGGGCCCACAGGTGATTGCATAAATTCTCTAACAAATTTACCCTGAATCCATGTTTGGCAAGCCACGTAATTTCCTTCAACGACAATTATACCGCGCTTAATTGAAAGATCATCGAACGCCGCACGTACGGATTTGAAATAGTTCGCCAGGCCAGCATAGTCAGCCTCAAAACCATCGGGGCCGTGAAACCGAAAATTTATTGTGTCGAAGTACGAGTCAAGTTCAACCTGATCGTCACCTGAAACATCAAGTTCGCCCGCTCTTTTTAACCGCGCAATAAGTAGATCGCGAGTTACACTTATTGACATACAGGGTTATTTAGAGTTTTTGCTTTCATCTTTCAAATCATGCATAAGCTTTGGTTTAGGTGCAGGATTACCGGAAACAGATATTTTTATTACATCTTCATACGTGCTGTTTATTAAGAAATTAATAAAAAAATTGCTCAGAAAT
>Ga0206912_1260_pt1 | contig 10608 bp, 8 predicted proteins | sample Alteio_BWOrgHeat_75_FD_152933 | JGI IMG/M metagenome (GOLD analysis project Ga0206912, IMG submission 152933) | Enriched cells from forest soil in Barre Woods Harvard Forest LTER site, Petersham, Massachusetts, United States -... | ecosystem: Environmental > Terrestrial > Soil > Temperate forest > O... | reverse complement strand
CCAGTCGAGCGCGAGTTTCTTATTTTTTTGATTGATAAGATAGAAAATGTTTTTCGCACTTCCATTCATGATCAGGTCGGTGCTGCCGGAATTTAAATTGAGGTTATCGACGATCATGTCTTTACCGGTGAAATGAACAACCCCTGTACCGTTGGTAAATATTAAATTCCTTGGCATATAGATAATCGAGGCCGAATCCATATTAAAGTTCCCGAGGATCATTCTGAGACTATCGTAGTTCTGTTCAAGGGAGCCACTATAAATCATATTCATTTTACCAGAACCTTTTGTAAATGCAAGTGTATTTTCGTCAAAGAAACTATTAATATCTTCGAGAGGAAAATCTGATAATAAATTAAGATTCATCTGCGGATGAATAAGATTACGTATTACAATTGAATCACAATGAAAATTCAGCTTATCCCAGTTTCCCTTCATTGCTGAAAAATGCATTATCGTGTTTTCATCTTCATGGCCGTGACCCTTTATTTCTTCATTATTAAATGTTGCTGTAAATGAAGCGTTATTAATAATGGTTATGGGTGTTGTGATCGTTTTATTATCAACTTTTAATCGCAAATGGATCAGAGGTGTGTGATATTCCGGCTCGGTATTGTCCAAAGATCCGGTAAGATGTGTGATATATTCTGAAATATCGTATGGCTCCAGTTTTGTGCGAATGTTACTTGAGAGGAAAGATACAGCTTTTCTGAAAGACAGATTTTCAGTTTCCCAAGAAAGTGTGAATGGGGCCGGTACTTCAGCCAGAAAAAACTTGCCACTAAAAATGAAAGGCTGCTGATCGACAACAAGCTTGATTTTTGTGAATTGTAAAACTTTTGAATTTTTATTGAATTCAATTTTAATTTTACCTTTTACTGTTTTTCCTTCAAGGAATGGTCCCTTTTGTTGGTTGAAAATCAATTGACGGATTTTGCAATCCAGGGTGACATCTATTTTCAACCCGGGATCATCTTCATCGGCGTGAATATGTGCTTCCAGATTTGGAATATCGAAAGCGAAGGTTTTGTTTTTATCTTTTTTATCTATCACCAGATTCCCGTTGCTTAACTGAAGGGTAGGATATTCAATATTTTTATCTATATTATTTTTAGGTGTCGCCTTCTTATTGAATAATGAAGTATTAGAATATCCTGAAGTATCCGTATAAAGATAGATATGGGGGCTTTCCAGTTTAACCCTGTCGATACTGATTTTACCAAAAATGAGTTTGAATAAATCCATGGTAGCATATACCCTGCTTGCAAATATCAGGTCGTGGTGATGACGGTACCAGAGGCTGTCACGAAGGGTAAGTGAATCAATTGTAAAAGCAAATCTTGGGAAACTATTGTAAAAACTGATATTGATATCGGTGATATGAAGCCCCCCTCCATTTAGTTGTTTTTTTGCCTCCGCTTCAATAAGGGAAATGACTTGTTTTTTATGTCGTTTAAGATAAATCTTGCCGCTGATGAAAAGTATTAAAATCAGGACGATTAGTACTATTAATACCCTTAGTCCAATTTTTAGTGCTTTTTTCAAATGAATAGGTTGTTGTTTTCAAATTTATTTATGAGTTCGCCAATTTTTTTAATTAATCAGTTTCTGATTTAATAAATCTGTGTTTAAATAAAGTTAGCGACTTAGAATTATCTGGGTGGTCTTTTCAGATAGATGGAATAATCAGGTTGAATCACTTCATAATCCTGGTGCATTAATGGCGAGGTAAGGAGAAAGTCCGCCGTTGAGCGATCGCAGGCAAAGGGTATATTCCAAACCACACCCAGGCGGAGCAGGGCTTTTATATCCGGATCATGTGGTTGGGCTTCCATAGGATCCCAGAAAAAAATTAGAACATCGATTTTCCTTTCAGCAATACGGGCCCCAATCTGCTGGTCTCCTCCAAGTGGCCCGCTCATAAACTTGGTGATGGAAAGCTCCAATGCTTTTTCCAACATTTTACCTGTAGTGCCAGTCGCGAAAAGACGATGCATGGATAGCACGGATTTATTATATACAGCCCATTCGATGAGCTCAGTTTTTTTGTTATCATGTGCTACCAGTGCGATGCGTTTACTGGCGGACATTTTGTAAATATTCATGTTTCAGGGTTTAACTGCAAGTTAAGTTTTGTTTTAGGCCTAAAACTTATGCCACTCAGTGCTGGTACAACTGAGGCAGGAAGTCTTTTACTATCGTTGAGATCGCCAATTATGGTTTGAATCCTGGAGCCGTTACTAAAAATATTTAGAATCAGAATTTAAACTACTGACCTATGATGAAGTCAGATCACCTGAGCAGATTTAGGAACGGCATGGATTTTGTTAACAGCTTATCCACATTTACTATCCCATGAAGGAACTTCAGTTATGGCTCGTATTAGTCCTCTTGTGTTGTGCAACAATGGGCCAGTCCCCCGGTGATCATTCAACTTCTGCTTTAGATGCCAATGCATCTTTTAGTTTTTTTACAGTAACACCCCAGGATGGACATGCGATATTGCGTTGGGCCGCTTCTCCAGTCAGGCCGGAAGATTATTTTATTGTCGAGAAAAGCATAGACGCAGTACATTTTGAGATGTTAAGTGCGATGGGTGCTTCCGTAGGATTGGATTCAGTTTATACATTGACGGATAATTCTGTTGGTATTGGAACAGTTTCTTATCGCATCCGAATTACTGGAAAGGACGGGAAGGAAATAAGTTCAAAAACGGTGAACATGAATTCGAATACTGTTGCTGATTTCAGGTTTTATCCCAATCCGGTAGATAAACTCTTAATTGTACGATCCTCACATGCTTTAATTATACAGATTACAGACATGTATGGTACAGTATGGTTTGGCCAGGAAGTTGATGCAGGAATGCAAATTGTTAATGTTTCCGCTCTTCAAAAGGGGAATTATGTTCTGAAGGCAACGGATAAAACAACAAATTCAGTAATTTCCGAACAACTTGTAAAAAATAATTAACGGATCCCCTGTTGATAGACGGCTATATTGCGGATTTGGATGTTTACGTCTATCTTTACTTTGGTTTTTCATAGGATATTGGATTTTAAAACGGGGTTGAATTTTTATTCTGACCCCTTTTTTATGCAAAAAACAAGGCTGCCCTTTCAGACAGCCTGTATACTTACCAACCCAAGTTTTTACTAATTCACACTCATTTCTCAGCTATACTGCCTTCCTGAGTTTCCTTGATTTTCGCACGGATCTTAGCCTCAATTTCTGTGGCCAGTTCGGGATTATCGTGAAGTAACTGACGAACTGCATCACGACCCTGTCCGAGTTTATCTGTTCCATAACTGAACCAGCTTCCGCTTTTTTGTACCACGCCCAGCTCAACACCCATATCAATTATTTCACCCATCTTCGAAATCCCTTCACCAAATATGATATCGAATTCAGCACTGCGGAAAGGAGGAGCCACTTTATTTTTGACTACTTTGACTTTTACGTGATTTCCTACGGCCTCTTCGCCGTCCTTTATTTGTGCCATACGGCGAATATCCAGGCGTACAGAGGCATAAAATTTTAAAGCATTACCACCCGTGGTCGTCTCTGGGTTTCCAAACATCACCCCGATCTTTTCGCGGAGCTGGTTTATGAAAATACAGATGGTGTTTGTCTTGCTGATGGTAGCCGTTAGTTTACGTAGAGCCTGTGACATCAGACGGGCGTGAAGACCCATCTTACTATCACCCATTTCTCCTTCCAGTTCGCCTTTAGGAACCAGGGCGGCAACCGAGTCGATCACGACCACATCGAGGGCGCCGGAAAGAATAAGGCGGTCTGCAATTTCAAGAGCCTGTTCTCCATAATCTGGCTGGGAAATCAAAAGATTATCTACGTCTACTCCCAGTTTCTTGGCATAATTACTATCAAATGCATGCTCGGCATCTATGAAAGCACACATGCCTCCCTTTTTCTGAGCTTCAGCAATCACATGAGTCGCAATGGTTGTTTTACCGGAAGATTCTGGTCCGTATATTTCTATCACACGGCCACGCGGCAAACCGCCGATTCCTAAGGCTACATCGAGACCGATGGATCCTGTAGAGATGACTTCCATGGGCTCCGTACTTTTTTCATTCATCATCATCACACTGCCCTTACCAAAATCCTTGTCTATTTTATCAATAGTTAACTTAAGCGCCTTTAATTTTTCTGAATTTGACATGGGGTAATTTTTAGTCGTTCAAAGTAGTTGATTCTTCAAAGCTAGGATAAATATTTTATTCACACTAATTATTTTAGTAAATTAAAACTAACTAATTTGGTGTCCCGTTTTGATCCGTTCCCTGTTTTTATTACATTATTGCAAACCAGAAAGATTGGATCCCGGTACGGGTAGAGCCGGGATCCTCCCTTTCATACTGTAAAGAGACTGAAATTTTGGATCGAAGACAATACCCGAATGTGGTAAATTTGGAACATGAACCGGATAGACCGATTATTTGGAATCCTTACCCTTCTTCAGTCCAAAAAATTTGTGACCGGTGAAAAGATCGCAGAGAAGTTCAATATCAGCGTAAGATCAGTTTACCGGGATATCAAGGCTTTAAACGAGCAGGGCGTACCAGTCAGTTTTGAACCCCACCGCGGTTATTTTATAGTCAATGGCTATTTTCTGCAGCCTGTTTCTTTTTCTACGGATGAAGCCAATGCACTGTTATTAATGGAATCCATTGTATCTGCTTTTGCTGACAAATCCATCCAGCAACATTATTCAACTGCACTGACCAAAATAAAATCTGTTCTGCGATCCTCCCAGAAGGATTCAGTTGAACGGCTTGCTGAGAACATTAAACTCCAGGTACCGGCATGCTTTGTTCAGAATTTTAATTATTTAACAAGTATCCAGCAAGCCATAAGTTCTCAAAAGATTCTGGAGATAGGCTATACGAACAAGCAGGAAGAAGTTTCAATTCGAAAAATGGAACCCATCGGTCTTGTATTTTATGCGCTAAGCTGGCACCTGATCGGATGGTGTCATAATAAGAAGGATTATCGCGATTTCCGGGTTTCCCGCATTTTACGGCTGCAATGTACAAATGAGGCCTTTACTATTCAGAAACACATACCTCTGGACGATTATATGAAACTGCTTCCGGTAAAATATTAATTTTTACCCTGCCATAGGGTTGTCAGTAGCCGGTGTTTATTTTGAGTAATAATAAAAAATAAACATGAACACCATTACAGAGTTTTTCGAAAAACAATTAAAGGATGAAGCAGAGATCACACGCAAAATGCTAAAAATTATTCCGGAAGATAAGTATGACTGGAAACCACATCCAAAAAGTATGACCATTCGCAGACTGGCTGCACATCTCGCAGAATTACCCGGCTGGGTTCCCATGGCAATTGTTACAGATGTGCTTGATTTCTCAGCGAATGATTATAAACCAACACCCATTAAAGATAATATGGAACTACTTAGAATTTTTGAAGAAAATCAGAAAAAGGCAGAAGAGGCTTTGACTAAAACGACCGATGAATTTCTTCAGAATACTTGGACAATGAAAGATGGAGATCAGGTTTTTATGACCGCAACGAAAGAGTATGTCATTCGTATGGCTCTTTCGCAAACTATTCACCATCGTGCTCAAATGGGCGTTTTTCTTCGTCTTCTGAATATTCCCATTCCTGGATCTTATGGTCCGAGTGCAGATGAAATGGGTTTATAAGCCTAAAAAGCTTAACGCTAAACGCCTAACGCTGAACGCAAATTAAAAGTCGGGCATCGGTCAACGGTCATCCGCATCCGAATATAATGCTATGTTAAAGTAGTTTTGAAATTAAACTTCGGTTTTATAGTAAGGTCTATTATATGTGCTAAGGCACGTAAAATAAAAATTTATGAAATCGAAATTATTCTTCTCCGCACTTTTCGTAGCGTTTCTTGGTATTGCTAATATTTCAATGGCACAGGATGGCAATTTTGCAAAAAATCATCCGCGCAGGGCAGAAGTAAATCAGCGTTTAAATAATCAGGACCACCGAATTAATCATGACGTAAGAGATGGCGACATGAGCAGACGCCAGGCTAATCATCTTCATCAGCGCGATCATCAGATCCGCAGAGAAGAAAGAAGGATGGCATCCAGACATGATGGTCATATAACAAAACGCGAACAGAACAGATTGAACCATCAGGAAAATCATGTAAGCCGTAGAATACACAGAGCTTAATTGGAATTAAGCAAGAAATCTCAATAGGGTTATAATTCGAATCCTCCAGCGATGGAGGATTTTTTATTTGGATATGGTACGTCATGAGCGGTTGATATCCAATTTAGGATTAACTTAAATTCAGGGAACACGCATGCAGGAAAATCAGGAACCAACAAATATTTCTCTCAAACGGGTTATTGGATTGCCAACCGCTATATTACTTGTAGCAGGTTTGATGATCGGTTCAGGTGCTTTCAAAAAGATTGCTCCCATGGCGCAGTCTTTGATGAGTGAACCTTATATTTTATTAGCATGGATCGTTGCAGGCATCATTACGATATTCGGTGCTTTTACATACTCCGGGCTTTCGAGCATGACGAACGAGACGGGCGGAATTTATGAATACCTGCGCCTTATTTATGGCGATTTTATAGCTTACCTGCTGGGCTGGACTTATTTCATAATTGTGGGAACAGGAGCTATTGCTGCTTTGGCGTTTATTTTTTCTCAATCGGCTGATGCATTGTTCCATTTCCCGGTTCTCTTACCAACACTCAGGGATATTTCTTTCGCGGATTTTATTTATCCTTTCAGAGGACTTTCTATTAAGCTGTTTGCGATGAGTATGATTATTCTGTTAACCTGGCTGAATATCCGCGGAATAAAATATGCAGGTGAACTGAACAATGTTGTGACAGGCGCTAAGATATTGGGGATTCTATTACTAATCACGGCAGGCGTTTTTTACGCAGGTGAGCCAACCGGAATGCTTGTGGGTAAAGGAATAATTCAACCATTGAGTGGTGCTGCCCTTTTCAGTGGATTTTTTGGAGCCCTTCTCAGCGCGCTCTGGGCTTATGACGGATGGGCAAATATTACTTTTGTTACAGGCGAAATTAAAAACCCTGAACGAAATCTTCCATATGCGATTATTGGCGGTGTAGGTATTGCCATGATATTATATGTTTTACTGAATTATGTCTACATGAAAGTTTTGCCAATGGAACAACTGGCATCTATTCCTGATAATAAAATAGCGGCCGCTGTGGTTTCAGAAACATTGTTCGGGCGAGTTGGAGCTTCGTTGATTGTAGTGCTTATACTAACCTGTACGTTTGGCGCACTCAATGGGTGCATTATCACCTACCCGAGAATCAGTTTTCGGATGGCGCAGGAAAAGGTATTTTTTAAAAAAGCATCCCTTGTACATCCCGATTTTAAAACGCCCTATATAGCATTGATTTATTCTTGTGTTTGGAGTTGTGTGCTTGTGGTCACCGGTACATTTGACCAGATTACAAACCTCGTGGTTTTTTCGACTTATCTTTTTTTTGGATTAGCTGCAGCGGGATTGATCAAAATGAAAATGCAAAAGAAAATTACAAAGAAGGTAATCGGTTATCCAGTTGTTCCCATATTAATTATAGTATTCTGTTTTGTCCTTGTAATTAATACACTGATCGTTCAGGCCCGTGCCACTTTATTTGGATTATTATTAATGCTCTCAGGAGTACCATTTTATTATTGGTTCAAAAGGCGAAAGGCTTAAAGCGTAAGGCTTAAGGCTTGCCGGTCATCGGTCATCGGTCATCCAAAAACAACCTACTCCGATCTCAGGCTGGTCACCGGATTCGCTATCGCAGCTTTGATTGCCTGAAAGCTTACAGTAATCAAAGCAATGATGACAGCTGTGATACCTGCCAACACAAATACATACCAGTTGATTTGAATCCTGTAATCAAAACTCATCAACCAATGTTTCATAAAATACCATGCAATGGGAGAAGCAATAAAAATGGATATTACTACCAGGGTTACAAAATCCTTTGAAAGTAAAGCCGCAATATTTGAAACGGAAGCGCCTAATATTTTTCTAACACCCACTTCTTTAACCCTGCTTTCAGCCATATAAGTTGCGAGACCGAATAGTCCCAGGCAGGAAATAAATATGGTGAGGCCTGCAAACAAACCTGCTAATGTTCCTATTAGTTGCTGATCACTGAATTTTTTCGCATACTCTTCATCTATAAAATGATACTCAAAAGGATATGCAGGATTATATTTTTTGAGAATCTTTTCAGTTGAAGCCAAATTCTGCGCCGTTGTATAATTATTATTAAACTTTATATTCATCACATTACTGCCATATTTCGGCCCCTTAAATATCATCGGCCTTGTTTTATCATAGGGGGATTGCAAAATAAAATCTTTAATTACGCCGACAACATGCCAGTTAATCGGGTCATCAAAAACCAACTGACCGATCGGATTTTTAAAGTTCATAAGTTTGGCCGCTGATTCATTAATTATGCAAGCAGTGGAATCAGTTGGATATGTGTTTATATCTATGTCACGACCCGCTACCAATTCAAGGCCAGCCGTTTTTACGATTCCACCATCTGTGGTTGAGCGGTCAAAAGTTGGTCTGGTATTGGGATCTTTTCCCTGCCAGTTTAAGCTCATTCCCGAACTCCAGCTCTGAGTTAGTGGAGCCATTGTCTGGCTCACTGCAATGGCTGTCCCTGAATTGATCAACTCATTCTTAATAAGCTGGTAGTTTTTAGGAATATCACCTTCTATGAAAACATAGGCAAGATTTTTCTTGTCATATCCTGCGTTTCGTTCCTGGGCATATTTTATTTGTTGAACAATTATAAGAGTAGAAATAACAAGAATGATCGCAAATGTAAATTGTGATACAACGAGTATTTTTCGGGGGGTCACGAGTGCATTTACCTTTTTGAAGCTTCCCTTTAATACAGCAACGGGTCTGAAGTTCGACAGGAAGAATGCAGGATAACTGCCTGCGAGTAAACCGGTAAATAAAACAAATCCAATACTGATCAGCCAGAAATAAAAACTTGTGTAATCAATATATAATTGTTTTTGCGTAAGCAGATTAAATGACGGCAGACTTAATTGAACGATGATAAGAGCAAGAATTCCCGCAATAGCGGATATAATGATTGATTCGATAAGAAACTGTGCAACCAGCGATTTCTTTAATGCTCCTGCCACCTTACGTATACCTACTTCCTTGGCGCGTTTTTCGCTTCTTGCCGTGGACAGATTCATGAAATTGATACAGGCTATAAATAATATAAATACTGCTATAAGTGCGAATAATCTGACTGTGTCAATGCGGCCACCGTTTGGTTTCCCGTCTACAAAATTTGAATACAACCTTAACTGGCTCATAGGATATAAAAACGGTTCATCCTTGGCACGGCCTCCGGAATATTTGAGAACGATATTTTTTATTTTTGAATTGACATCAGCCAATGTGGTATTTGGTTTGAGTAATACAAAAGTCATGATGGAGACATCGGTCCAGTCTGCATCAATATATTTTTTTGATTCCAGAAAAGCGGATGATTCAAGAAATTCAAAATCAAATTGTGAATTATTAGGCAGATCCTTTAAAACTCCGCTTATCTTGAAATTTTCGCTGTTATCAAATTTTACCAGTTTTCCAAGTGGATCGCTATCACCGAATAACTTTTTTGCCATTTTTTCTGTAATGACCAGTGAGTAAGGATCATTCAATGCCGTTTTCACATCTCCTTTCAATAAAGGAAAACTAAACATGGTTAGAAAAGAAGGATCAACCCAGATACCCGTTGCTTTTACCTGTTTATCACCATATCCGAAAAGTAAGGACATTTGCCAGCTGACTCTTGTAGTATTTTCAATTTCCGGGTAATCATTTTTCAAAGCAGGTCCAATCAACTGCTGTGTGTTCAGTCCGGTTTGCAAAGCTCCATCGTGGAGATTATTCTCCCATATTTCATATAAGCGGCTATTCTTCTCGTGAAATCTGTCATAACTGATTTCATTTTGAACCCATAATAAGATAAGGATGGCACTTGCCATGCCTATAGCGAGACCGATTATATTGATAAATGAAAAGCCTTTATTCCTAAAAAGGTTTCTGAAGGCAATTTTGATATAATTCTTAAGCATATATTATTATTTTCAAAACTTCATTTATTAGAAAAGAAAGTGCAAAGGATAGGAGTTAAAAATATTGTATTAAGTTTTAGGCTTTAAGCTTTAGGCTTTAGGCTTGGTTTACTCACTCGCTTCTCAGGCTATCAACAGGATTAACCACTGCTGCCCTTATCGCGCGGAAACTAACTGTAATGATCGTTATAGCAACAGCCAGTACTGCTACCAGCAGAAATATCCAACCACTGATATTTGTTTTATAAGCAAAATCCTGTAACCATTTATTCATCATATACCAGGCAACAGGTGTTGCAATAATAAAAGCAATAAACACAAGCTTTATAAAATCTATTGACAGAAGAGAAACGATATTGGCAATACTGGCACCCAATACTTTCCGGATACCAATTTCTTTCGTTCTTTGTTCAGCAGTGAATGTGGCAAGTCCCAACAAACCGAGACAGGCAACAAAAATCGTTA
>Ga0206912_1258_pt1 | contig 10767 bp, 11 predicted proteins | sample Alteio_BWOrgHeat_75_FD_152933 | JGI IMG/M metagenome (GOLD analysis project Ga0206912, IMG submission 152933) | Enriched cells from forest soil in Barre Woods Harvard Forest LTER site, Petersham, Massachusetts, United States -... | ecosystem: Environmental > Terrestrial > Soil > Temperate forest >... | reverse complement strand
GGAATTCAACCATGGACTAACCAGGAATCTTGGCGTTAGTCTTGCGAAAGGAAAATTTGTCGTGATGACCGTACAGGATGCAAAACCCATTTCACAGTTTTGGTTACAGCAATTACTCGACGGATTTACAGATGATACCGTGGCAGGAGTTTGCGGTCAGCAAATCGTGCCGCATCATGTTGATATGAACCCGGTTGAATGGTACATACCCATTTCGAAACCGGAGATAAGAAAATACTATTTTCCTGTAACCGAAGTTTTTAAGCAACTTTCAGCACAGGATCAGTTGTCACTCTGCCGTTGGGATAATGTCAATGCCATGTACAGAAGGGATTTGCTCACCTTGATACCTTTCAGAAAAACAGATTTTGCGGAAGATGCTTTATGGGCGAGAGATACTTTGATGGCGGGATATGCGATCGTTTATAACCCGGCAGCACAGGTAGAACACTACCACCAGGAAGACTTCCAGTTTGCATTTAAAAGAAATTTCATCGTCCGGTATCATTTCTACAAATATTTTGGGGCTGTGCCTTCTCCCTCGAATAGGTTCATTCAATTTTTAAAAACGGTTAAACTGTTGATAAAGGAAAGGAATATTCCTTTTTCTCAAAAGCTGGACTGGTTAAAATATAATTACAGGAACCAGCGGGCTGTTGCCAGATCGAATGATATCATTTTAAAAAGCATTTCGAAAGGAAGTGATGAACAACTGGATGACTATTACCGGCAGATAAGTAAACTAATTCCACAGGCATTGAAATTGGAAAAATCAAGGTGAATTTACCATTGGTCAGTGTGTTGATGACTTCCTTTAACAGGGAGAAATATATTGCAGCGGCGATTGAAAGTGTACTCGCATCTACCCACGGGAATTTTGAATTGATTATTGTTGACGATCAGTCAAAGGACAGTACTGCTGCCATCGCCAAAACTTACGCAGGAAAAGATCAGAGAGTCAGAGTATATGTTAATGAGAAAAACCTGGGTGATTATCCCAACAGGAATAAAGCTGCGTCCTATGCAACCGGCGAATACCTGAAATATGTTGATTCGGACGACTATATTTATCCATGGGGACTTGAATTACTGGTGAAGATGATGGAAGAATTTCCTGCATCCGGTTGGGGCCTGTGTTCATTGGTTCAGGATTATGCTAAACCTTTTCCTTTTGAGCTTACGCCAAAACAGGCTTACGAATACAATTACCTGGGTCCCGGGCTTTTTCATAAGGCCCCGCTTTCTTCGATTATAAGAAAAAAAATATTTGATGAAGTAGGTGGGTTTGCACCGGGACGTATGGTTGGAGACAGTGAGATGTGGCATAAGCTGGCTCAGAAATATAAAGTTCTTCTAATGCCCGATGGCATTGTATGGAATCGCGAGCATGAATTGCAGGAAGTGAAAAGCAGGTTTAAGTATATGGTGGAGTACGAAAAAATAATGATACGGTATCTACGATCAGCTGATTGTCCGCTTGATCCTGATACCGCCTCCAAAATACTTGAAAGGAGAATGGAGCACAGCAGGTGGGAATTTATAAAATCTTCTTTCAGGTTTAACCCTGAAACATTAAAACTTCAGTGGAAAAGATGGAGGTCTTATCATGGGAAATAAATTAGAATATTTTCTCAGGAGGCCTTTACAAATACCCATCGTATTGATCACTAAACTTCCTTATTTTGATTTTATCCGTAAAACGATGGACTACCAGGGAAGGGTAAATTTTGAGTTCTGGTTTAAACAGAAGGTTCTTGGTTTGGGAGGGAATAAAAAAGCTTACTGGCCCGTCCATCCAACCAGCCAGGTGTATAATGCAGAAAATATTATAGTGGGCATTGACGCGTATCCCGGGATCATGAAGGGATGTTATATTCAGGGTAAGGGTGGAATATCCATCGGGGACTATACGCAGATTGGTCCCAATGTCATTATTGTAAGCGCCAATCATGACATATATGATAGCAGGAATTTTATACTAAAAGAAGTAAGCATTGGCAGGTATTGCTGGATCGGCGCAGGAGCAAAAATTATGGCCGGTGTTGTACTGGGTGACTGGACGATTGTTGGTGCGGGCGCTGTGGTTACCAAATCTTTTCCGCAGGGTTATTGTATGATTGGCGGAGTGCCTGCTTCAGAAATTAAATTATTGGAAAAAGATAAATGCATTCCTTTTAAAACTCAGTTTGAATACAATGGATATATCCGTTCAGACAAATTCGAAGCCTACAGGAAAAAATATTTGAAACCTTGATTGCGATTATTGATTATGGAGTTGGGAACCTGGCTTCCATTAAAAATATGCTCAAGAAGGCAGGCTTTGAATCTGAGGTCACGTCAGACATTGCATTAATAAAAGATGCAGATAAGATCATACTTCCGGGAATTGGAGCATTTGATCATTGCATGCAAAAATTTAATGCATCGGGATTAAGGCCCATCGTGACTGAAAAAATATTGGAAGAAAAGATTTATATGCTGGGAATTTGCGTTGGCCTTCAGATGCTCATGGAAAAAAGTGAGGAAGGAATTGAACCGGGCCTGGGGTGGATTGAGGGGAATACGATTAAATTTAAAAGAGATGAACTGGGCGATTTAAAAATACCCCATATGGGATGGACAGATATTACCGTCTCCAAACCATCTGCATTGATTCAGGATCTGGGTGAAAAGCCAAGATTTTATTTTGTGCATTCGTACTATGTATCGCCTGATAAAAAAGAAGATGAATTGTTAATGGCAAATTATGGTTACGAGTTTACAGCTGCGGTAAATCGAGATAATATTTTTGGTGTCCAGTTTCATCCAGAAAAGAGTCATAAATACGGGATGAAGATTCTCGAAAACTTCGGCCGCCTTTGAAGCGTATCAGGGTCATACCGGTATTGTTGATACATAACAGGGGATTGATTAAATCCGTGAAATTTAAAAATTACAAATACGTCGGTGACCCGATCAATGCAGTTAAAATTTTTAATGAAAAAGAGGTGGACGAACTGGCCATTCTTGATATTGATGCCAGCAGGGAAAACCGGGAACCCGATATTCACAGAATGGAAGAAATCGTCAGCGAAGCCTTTATGCCGATCGCTTATGGAGGTGGAATCACAACGGTGGACCAGGTAAAGCGCATTCTTTCAATCGGCGTTGAAAAAGTAATTCTGAATCGCTCAGCGTTCAGGAACCCGGCTTTGGTATCAGAAATTGCAAAACAGTATGGAAGCCAGAGTGTGGTTGTTTCCATTGACTATAAAAAAAATCTTTTTGGCAAGTCCTTCGTTTATATCGAGAATGGTAAAACAAGTACAGGTATGGATCCAATGACCTTTGCGAAAAAAATGGAGGAAGTGGGGGCAGGAGAAATACTGCTCAATTCCATCGAGCGTGATGGAACCTTTACAGGGTATGACCTGGAAATGATAGAAAAGATTTCCCACTCAGTACATATTCCGATGATCGCTGTTGGTGGCGCGTCCAATCTATCGGACTTCAAAAGAGCGGTTCAATATGGAGCTTCCGCGGTAAGTGCCGGAAGCCTGTTTGTTTTTAAGCGACCGCATCGTGCTGTACTGATCAGTTATCCTTCGCAGGAAGAATTGGAAAAACATGTATATGACTGGCTTTAAACAGTGTACATTAACAGTGATGGACAATATCGCAGATCCGGACATCAGGTTCGATGAGAAGGGAATATGTAATTATTGTTATGAATATAAAGCAGCAGAAATCAATGAGCATGTGAAGGACCCCAACCGGAATGAATTATTAGAAAAGCTTATTACGAAGATTAAGAAGGATGGGAAGGATAAACCATATGACTGCATTACCGGAGTAAGTGGTGGAGTAGATAGTACTTATCTCATTTTGATGGCAAAAAAATGGGGGTTAAGACCGCTGATTGTTCATTTTGATAATGGTTGGAACAGCGAGATTGCCGTTCAGAATATCAATAATATCATCAGGAATACCGGCTTTAATCTCTATACCATAGTAGTTAATTGGGAAGAGTTTCGTGATCTTCAGCTTTCTTATATAAAGGCAGGCGTTGTGGATTGGGAAGTGCCCACAGATCATGCGATAGCGGCAACCTGGTTTAAACTAGCCAAAAAATATAAAATCAAAACCATATTGAGTGGCAATAATGTTGTTACAGAAGCAATCATGCCCCCCAGCTGGATTAATAATAAAACAGATTATGTTAACCTGAAAGCAATACAAAAGAAATTCGGAAGTATTTCCCTTAATACTTATCCTGTTTATGACTTTTGGCCTCAATATTATACAGCATATCTTAAAGGAGTTAAGAGTGAAAAACCATTGAATCTTTTAGATTATAATAAATCCAAAGCAAAGGAACAGATCAAAAAGGAATTGGAATGGAAGGATTATGGGGGGAAACATTACGAATCTGTTTATACAAAATTTTATCAGGCTTATGTTTTACCAACAAGATTTAATATTGATAAACGGAAACCTCATTTGTCAAACCTGGTTTTATCGGGACAGATTTCTAAAGAGCAAGCCTTAAAGGAATTAGAGGAACCGCTTTATTTGCCAAATGATTTGATTCGTGAAAAAGAATATGTACTTAAAAAACTTGGGCTAAGCAATGTTGAATTTGAAACCTTCATGACTATGCCTAAAGTAAATCACGGCGAATACGGGAAACAACCTTTCATTACGGATAAATATCCCATATTAAAGCTTTTAAGACCCATTGTAAAACTAATCAGAAAGTAATAATTGAGAACAAGACTCATTATACTTCTCAGAAAAATGCTACATGTTCTTAGTATTGATAAGGTTATTTTAAATGTTCCCGTATCATATATTTCTGTTAAGGAATGGATTAATAAAAATGATAATGAATGTAAAGCCAGATTTATATTTCTCGATTCTCCAGTTGAAATAATAGAGAATCCACCTATGGTTGTCGGGCACCATATATCCGCGAGATTTATCAGGAATTATAGACGCAGCTCTAAAGAGGCCTTTGTGGGAATAATTCCAAAGGCCAAAGTTTTTGGAGAATTCTCTAATATAATTATTACTCCTGATAATCAGGTTCTTTTGGATGTTTCAAGAGAATTTGGTGCGGAAGGAGGAAAAAAAGTGGAAAATTTTTCAGTTTTCCATAAGAGACTTGGAATGCCAAAGGTTCAGTATGCGAAAGGAAGAATTGCAGTGATTTCAACCTGCGGATCAAATAATTTTCACCATTGGAATTTTGATGTTTTACCGAGATTACACTTGTTGAAGCGTGCCGGTATTTTTGATGAAATAGATAAATTTATTATTCATTATGAGGGATATAATTTTCAAAAGGAAGGGTTGCGAAAATTAAACATAGTTCCCGATAAGATTATTAATCCTAAGCATAATTCAAATTTTTATATTCAAGCGGAGGTTCTTTATGTCCCTTCATTAACGGAAGACCTGGGTACTATTTCACCATGGGTAGTTTCTTTTTTAAGAAATACTTTTCTCATCAATGAAAAAAAACCTATAAATAGTGATAGGATATTTCTTAGTCGAAAGAATGTTTCAACCAGGAAGATTATAAACCAGGAACAAGTGTCTGAAGAGCTTATGAAGAGAGGATATACTGAATTTGTTCCGGAAGATTTTACAATGGAAGAAGTGGCAGAGTATTTCTCTAAAGCTAAGTCTATAGTATCTGTTCACGGAAGCGGACTTTCGAATCTTCCATTTATTAATGAGAACACGAAAGTTCTTGATATCATGGATCCTTATCATCAGGATGCCTATTATTGGATGATTTGTAACAATAGAAAGGCCAAATATGTTGCCTTGTTTTCGGAGGGCATGCATCCTGATGATAATCTTGATTTGGTAAAAAATAAGATAAATAAGGATTTATATATTGATATTGATAAATTTAAACAAGCACTTGATCTTATTTCCAAATGAGTTGTGCCTATGAGTTTGAAGAAGTTTGCTAATCTTAGACGATTAAATTTAAAACTTACTGCCAGGGTCTTATATATTTATTTAAAAAGAGCTTTTGGGTTTAAAGCTCAACAAAGGGATTTGGTTTATTTAAGTTACCTGTTTACACTTGAGCAGTGTAATATGACCCACCTGAAAGAAGAAGAAAATTGTTTCAAGGTACTTTCCCCCGAAGGCGTACAAATATATCTGAGAAAATATCCTTCCAGCGATTCCCAGGTTCTGCATCAGATCTGGACCGACAAGGAATATTCTATAATCACTAAACAAATTAAAACTAATTTATCCCAGGAGAATTTGTGTATAATTGATGCGGGTGCGAATGTTGGATATTCTTCTCTTTATTTATTTCATTATTTAAAAGATAGCTTTAATATTCAATTTGTTGTAATTGAACCTAGTGAAGAAAACCTTTCAATCCTGAAGAAGAATTTTACAATTAATAATCTTAAAAATTATCATATCGAACATGCTGGATTATTTAATAAATCATGTTATCTGCAAATTGTAAAAGATTTCAGGGGCGGAAAAGATTGGTCTTTAAGAGTGGAAGAGGTTGATTATCCCACAAACTTAAAAGGAGTTGAAATTCTGGACCTGCTTAGAAAATATGGCTGGAAGGAAGTAGACTTTTTTAAGATGGATATTGAAGGAGCTGAAAAACATCTTTTTAATGGGGATTCATATACTAAAGAGTTTTTAGATAAAATTAAATTGCTTGCAATTGAAATACACGATGAAGTGGGTGCCAGAAAACAAATTCTTGAGGATTTACGTTTGAATCATTATGATTATTTTGAACATGGAGAATTAACCATTGGGTTTAATCAGAAATTTAAAATGGAATCAATTTAAATGGCAAAACCAATTGTGTTCGCTATTGTAGGATGCGGAAGAATTGCGCAAAGACATGCGGAACATATCCAGAATTCAGGCGTACTGTTGGCAGTTTGTGATACGGATATTAACAAGGCTAAAGCACTGAGTGAAAAATATAAGGCTAAATGGTTCAATAGTCTGGAAGCCATGCTGGCTTCCTGTCCCGAAATAGATGTGGTGTCAGTATGTACACCCAATGGATTGCATGCGGAACATAGTATTGCTGCGCTCAAGGCTGGACGCCATGTACTTTGTGAAAAGCCCATGGCGCTGACGGTTCCTGATTGTTCTGCGATGATCAATGCAGCTGAGCGTGCCAACAAACGTTTGTTCATTGTAAAACAGAACCGGTTCAATCCCCCCGTGGAAGCTGTAAAGAAATTAATAGATAGCGGGGGCCTGGGAAAAATATACAGCGTTCAGCTGAATTGTTTCTGGAACCGCAATGAAGATTATTACAAAAATTCCTGGAAGGGTACAAAGGATCTGGACGGAGGTACGCTGTATACGCAGTTCAGTCATTTTATTGACCTGCTCTATTGGTTTGTAGGGGATATAGAAATGGTAATGGCTGTCACGGATAATTTTCATCACAAGGGACTAATTGAATTTGAAGATACGGGTATGGTGATCCTTAAATTTCTGAATGGAGCGATTGGCACAATTAATTATACAGTGAACGCCTTTAAGAAAAATATGGAAGGTTCGCTTACGATTTTTGCTGAAAAGGGAACTGTCAAGATTGGCGGTCAGTACCTGAATGAACTCGAATACCAGAGCCTGGAAGGGGAATCCATCAGCGACCTGCCCCCGGGTAATCCTCCGAATAATTATGGGCAGTATTTTGGATCCATGTCAAACCACGATAAGGTATATCAGAATCTTATAAGTGTATTGAAGGGTAATGGAACCATTGCGACCAGCGGGATGGAGGGATTGAAAACGGTGGAGATCATCGAAAAGATTTATCAGCAGGCGAAAAAAAATAGATCTTGAATAAACCAATTCTTTTAAAAACTGCTATTGTGGATGTTCAGTTCGGACTGAATGTTAAAGTAGTAGAACCTGTGAATCTATATGGGTGTACGATTGGTGAAAATTGTTTTATCGGGCCTTTTACTGAGATTCAGAAAGGCGTGCGTATTGGAGAAAATACGAAGATTCAATCCCATAGTTTTATTTGCGAGCTGGTTACCATCGGCCATCATTGTTTTATCGGGCACGGGGTTATGTTTATCAATGATGTTTTTAAAGAAGGCGGTCCTGCAGGAGGTGATAAAAATAAATGGCGTGAAACCAGGATAGGAAACCATGTATCGATTGGATCCAATGCAACCCTGCTTCCTGTAAGTATATGTGACCATGTAGTAATTGGAGCTGGTTCTGTGGTAACGAAAGATATAACCGTGCCGGGCACTTATGCGGGTAATCCCGCCCGCCTCGTAAATAAATAGTTACATGAAAATTCCTTTTGTAGATCTTAAAGCACAGTACCAATCCATCAAAGAAGAGATAGATGGTGCTATTGCTTCGGTAATTGACCGGACTGCTTTTGTCGGCGGTTCCTTTGTAAGTGATTTTGAAAAAAACTTTGCTGCTGCCTATGGTATTAAACATGTTATTAGCTGTGGAAACGGAACGGACTCTTTATATATACTGATGAAGATGATGGGTATTGGTCCGGGTAACGAAGTAATAACTGTCGCCAACAGCTGGATCTCCAGTTCGGAAACCATTACCCAGACGGGAGCGAGACCGGTTTTCGTTGACGCTCATCCGGAATATTACAGTATGGATGAGACCAAACTGGAAGTAAAAATAACTCCGCACACAAAGGCAGTGATTGCTGTTCACCTCCAGGGTCAGATGTGTAATATTGAAATCATTAAAAAAATCTGCGATAAGAATGCTCTTTATTTGATTGAGGATTGTGCACAATCGCATTTTTCTGAGTATAAGGCTAAACGAGCGGGATTATTTGGACATGCAGGTTCATTCTCCTTTTATCCTGGTAAAAACCTGGGTGCTTACGGAGATGCCGGTTGTATTATCACGAATGATGATGTACTTGCTGAAAATTGCAGAATGTATGCTCGTCACGGGGCTTTGAAGAAACACCAGCATATCATGGAGGGTATCAATAGTCGCCTGGATGGTTTGCAGGCTGCGATTCTGAATGCGAAACTTCCTCATTTGGCAGACTGGACGGAAAAGAGAATTCAGCATGCCGCCGACTATAATAAAAGGCTGGCGAATATTCCAGAAATCACGCTGCCCAAACAAAGGCCTGGAACGAAACATACCTGGCACTTGTATGTGATCCGTTGTTCGAACCGGCAGAAGCTCGCTGAATATTTATTTGAGAAAGGGATTGAAACATCCGTACATTATCCAACCGCCCTGCCCAATCTTCCTGCTTATAAATATCTCGGTCATAAACCCGCTGACTTTCCTGTGGCTACTGAACTACAGGATCAGATCCTATCCCTGCCCATGTATCCGGAAATGACAGAAGAAATGATTGTTTATATCGCAGATGCCATCAGGACCTTTTTTGCATAAAGTTATTCTAATCATTTCTCCCCAGTCCTGGGGAAATATGATGCTTGCAAAACATCATTATGCCATTGAACTCGCAAAGCAGGGTAACGAAGTGTATTATTTAAATCCACCTGACAATCACCAATGGAGCTGGAGCAGTGACAGGGTTACAATAAAACCGGTATCTGGATATTCGAACCTGTTTATTATTGACCAGCAATTATATTTTCCTTATAAATTAAAATTTCATTCCAGGAATCTTTATAACCTATTGGTCAAAAGGCAGATCAGGAAAATACTTGCAACGATACCAAAGCCGGTTGACCTAATCTGGTCTTTTGATCTGGGAAATTTATTTCCATTGAAATATTTCGATAAAAAATTGCTCAGGATCTTTCATCCGGTGGATGAACCCTCTGATAATAACGCCATACTTGCAGGAAAAGGCGCCGATATTATTTTTTCAGTCACAAAAGAAATTCTGGAGAAGTATTTGCGCTTTGGTAAGCCATTACACTTTATCAATCATGGACTTGCTGATGAATTCATTGGAATAGAATCCAAATCCGTTTCTTCGGATAATCATATAAAAGTTGGTTTGTCGGGCAATTTAATGCGGCCGGATTTGGACAGGAGGATATTACTGCTTATTGTTCACGAGAATCCGGAAGTTATATTTCACTTTTACGGAAGTCATTCTATTGGTCAATCGAATATTGGCGCGACGGAAGATATAGCCACCCCAATGTTCATAAAAGAGTTGGAATCTTTGAAAAATGTTGTGCTTCATGGTGTTTTGAAAACTGAGGAACTCGCCAGGGAACTGAACAGGATGGATGCTTTTCTGATCTGTTACAATATTAATAAGGATCAGAGCAGGGGAACCAATTATCACAAAGTATTGGAATATATCAGTACCGGCAAAGTGATCATTGCCAATAATATTACAACTTATAAAGGAATGAATGAGCTTGTGGTAATGACTTCAGGGAGGGATAATAATGACGAACTCCCCGCACTGTTCAGTAATACCATCCGTCACCTCGATAAATTCAATACGGTGGATTTATATAATAAACGGAAAGCATTTGCAAAGGATAATACATATAAGAAACAGGTTGAGCGAATTGCTTCCATTTTAAACGGATGAATTTATCGAAAGCACCTGCCATCAGGTCTGAAATAAAAGTGGTTACCATGCTCAGAGGGATGGCATCGTTCTTTGTTTTTTTGTTTCACCTGATCAATGTCTCCAATGGTTATGTCGGTAATGAACTGATGAGATCGATTGCTTATTACGGGCAATTCGGAGTTCAGTTTTTTTTCGTTATCTCAGGCTTTGTTATCACGTATTCAATGATCAATTCGGGCTTCCGG
>Ga0206912_1126_pt2 | contig 10828 bp, 10 predicted proteins | sample Alteio_BWOrgHeat_75_FD_152933 | JGI IMG/M metagenome (GOLD analysis project Ga0206912, IMG submission 152933) | Enriched cells from forest soil in Barre Woods Harvard Forest LTER site, Petersham, Massachusetts, United States -... | ecosystem: Environmental > Terrestrial > Soil > Temperate forest >... | reverse complement strand
TTCTTCATGATTACGTGCACTCAGTTTACGGAGGAGTTCAACGAGCAGTGGATGAATTCTGCGAAGGAATGGGAATTAAACCGGCGATATTTTTTGAGTCGACGATGGCAGTGCTTAAGAAAGAATGATTTGTTTCTGTTGCGACAAGGAAACTTAGTGCTTCAGGCGCATCTCAGGCGAGAAAGCAAATCGTGCTGCTTTTCAGCGGCAGCACCAAGTTCTACTTAGCCGAGAGCGGAATATGCCTTAACCGCATCTGCGCGAGCAGTCATAACCGCGCTGAGAAAACCTGCATCAAGGAACTTTTCGGCCATCCATACCGTCTTGATTGCGCCCTGACTCCAACCTTCTTTGAAATGGCTGATGCTGTAATCCTTCGAGGAAGGAATGACAGCGGTTGTGGGCAGAAGCGCCTTTTGCCCCAATTCGTAGGTCGTGACCCCGCGCGCGAGCAGGGTCTCAATCGCCGTCCACTTCAGCATGTGGGACACATATTCATCCTGACACTCCGGATCCACAGCGACTGAATTGTCGTAGGCCGCCCCCTTTGAGATACTTACCAGCAGCATTCCAGCGATGGAGGTATCACCACGGCGGGCCGCAGTAACGTAAAAAGCCTCGTGCTTCCTTGCGAGGTTCGCCTGAAAAACGTAACTCTCTCGTGAGCGAAACTGTCCACCAGCATCCTTCACATGCAAGCGAAAGTAGATGTCCTCAACTTCCTTAGTGACAGTGGCGCCTTCCTTGATGGATAACTCGTATTGCGAAATGAATTTCTTAACGTAGCGACGATACCGTTCCCTCACATGAGCCAGAGAGTTCGCCTGAATATTGACGGAATGGCTCACAAAACTCGAATCTAGATAGCGATGTGCGGAGACAGTCCGCGCAAGGCGTTGCTCCTCGTTCCCCAGAGGATGCGGGGGCGAAAGTCGAACTCGAATACGTCCGGCCGCAGCATTGCGGGCTCTACGCTCCATTTCCCGGAACGCGTAGTCTTCGATCCCTTCGAAGTTTGGTAAGCCAGCGAGGAACGCTGGCCAGGGCAGCGGTCCACCGTAATAAGCAGCGTCCCACGCTGAATAATCGTCCCCGAATTTTGTTTGTTCGACCAGGAGAGGAACGATGCCAACGGGTTCCCCATCCAGCAATATAAAAAAAGACAAATTCTTGGCTTTGTTCTTCTGGGCTGCGACAAAATTGAATTCCATATTCGCCCAGGTGTGCCAAAACCAGGCATCCGGACTATACGCGCAAAGCCGGTCCCACTCCATCGAACGATCCGCAGTCAGCGGTAGGATTGCTAGGTTTTCAACGGCATTGACCGCAGTGTGTAAACCGTTGTGCATTTCCAGAAGTATAGACTGGAAGTCGATCCGGCTTTAAGCCGCGAAATCCCGGATTGGACCTCGTCGCTAGGAGAATTGAGTATCGTTAGAGAAATTGGCGGATGCCCCGCAATCCGACTTCAGATGGAAATCATAAACTTGGCACAACATCGAGGCATCCTCATCCTGCGTTGTGACGCGAGCACCGCGATGGGAACGGGTCACGTCATGCGCTGCTTTGCGCTAGCCCAGGCATGGCAGGACGCCGGGGGGCGACCGGTTTTTGCCATCGCGGAAGCACCGCCTGCCATACGCGAACGTCTGCGTGCAGACAATATGGAAGTAGTGCCCCTTGAAACATCGGCTGGCGGGGAAGATGATGCCCGGAAGCTAACCGAGTTGACACTACATCATGCCGCTCAATGGGTGATCGTAGACGGATATCACTTCGGCGCGGACTACCAGCGCCAACTAAAATCGGCTGGACTGAGGTTGCTCTTCATGGACGACAACGGCCTCGCTGGCCACTATTGCGCGGACCTTGTGCTTAACCAGAATGTGCATGCGGACGAGAGTCTTTATGTTAGCCGTGAGCACTACACTGAGTTACTCCTAGGGCCGCGCTACGCTCTGCTTCGACGTGAGTTTGCCCATTGGCACGACTGGAAGCGTGAGATTGCGCCTATCGGCAGCAAAGTATTGGTCACGATGGGCGGCAGTGATCCGGACAATGTTACGGCTCGGGTAATTGAGGCATTAGGGATGGTGGGAGTCGACGGGCTGGAAGCTGAGGTAGTCATCGGCGGTAGTAATCCACACTCGGACTCTTTGGGGCGGCTGGCCGCTCGGTGCGGGGATAGAGTTAAGTTGCAGCGCGATGTTTCCAACATTCCTGACCTGATGGCGTGGGCCGATGTCGGGGTCTCGGCTGCGGGCACTACCTGTTGGGAGATGTGCCTGCTAGGATTACCTGCAATTCTGATTGACTTGGCCGAAAACCAGAGGCCGATTGCCGAGGAGTTATATCGCAGGCGTTGCGCCTTCTACTTTGGAGGAAGGGGTGACGTAGACAACCGCAAAATGGCGGCCAAGCTGGAGTGGCTGCTCTTGTCGCGAGATGACCGACTGGCATGTTCGAATCTTGCCAGTAAACTGGTTGACGGTCGTGGAGTGACACGCGTCATAGACATGATGGACCTGGGGAAGCCCGATGCGCATCGTATGCCTCTGTAATAACCGGATTGGGTGGCAAGCTGCGGCATGGCTCCGACAACAAGGCGAAGAAATTGTCGCGATGGTTGTGCATCCGCCGGAGAGCGCCAAGTATGGGGAGCAGATCACGGAGGCAGTGGGAGACAATTGTCTGATCGTTCGGGCCACCGATCTAAAGGATCCCGCAACTCTCGCGAAAATAAGCAATCTGAAACCCGAGATAGGAGTTTCAGTTTTCTTTGCTTATGTTTTGGGCAAAGCGTTTTTGGATATCTTTCCCAAGGGTTGCATCAACCTTCACCCCGCACTATTGCCTTTCAACCGCGGAGCGTACCCTAACGTTTGGAGCATAGTGGAGAAAACGCCCTCTGGCGTGACCATACATTACATGAACGAGCGCGTTGACACTGGTGATGTCATCGCGCAGCAGGGAATCCCGATCCTGGTGACGGATACTGGTGAAAGTCTTTACTACAGGCTGGAAGCTGCGATGTTTGAACTGTTTTGTAAGACTTGGCCTTCCATCGCATCGGGTGTGTGTCCGCGAATCGCGCAAAGTCCGAACACGGGAACCAGCCATCGTCGCGGGGATGTACAAAGAATCGACGAAATCGATTTGCAAAAGGACTATAAGGCGGCGGACCTACTGGACATTTTGCGTGCCCGGACTTTTCCTCCGTATGGCGGCGCTTACTTTCGACATCAGGGTAAGCGAATCTACCTTCGGTTACAGTTACTCGAGGAGTCGGAAATATCTTCGGGCTTGGGACACGTGTCAAGTTCGCTGAGACCGCTTCCTGATTGCGAGCCCACTTGAGCAACCTGACGTCTTAGGTTTTACTTGTAGCGGGAAAATGTTGCGCAAGCAAAGCATCGAGAAACAACTGCCGTGGGCTGATTTTCCGTCCTCACCATGACCGCACAGATCACTATCGGCCACAGGCGTATCGGCGCGCGCGAACCCGCTTACGTCATTGCAGAGCTTTCCGCCAATCACAACCAGGACTACGAGCACGCTGTTCGCATTATCCACGCTGCGAAAGAAGCCGGCGCCGACGCGGTCAAACTCCAGACCTACACTCCCGATACGATCACGATTCGCAGTGACCGCGAATACTTCAAAATTGGCGGAGGGACGCCGTGGGATGGCCGAACTCTTTACGACCTCTACGGGGACGCCTCTACGCCCTGGAAATGGCAGCCCAAGCTGAAGCGGGTCGCTGATGAATTACGGATGGATCTATTTTCTTCGCCGTTTGATGCGACCGCCGTGGATTTTCTGGAGAAGATGAAGGTTCGGGCATACAAGCTGGCATCGTTCGAACTCGTGGATATTCCGCTGATTCGGAGGATGGCCGCTACTGGCAAGCCGCTTATCATCTCGACGGGAATGGCGATCCTGGAAGAAATTGACGAAGCGTTGGCTGTGGCACGCGCAGCGGGTGCCACGCAGATTGCACTGCTCAAGTGCACCAGCGCCTATCCCGCTCCGCCCGATGAAATGAACCTGAGAACCATCGCCGAGATGGTTCGTCGCTACAAGGTCCCCGTTGGACTCTCCGATCACTCTATGAGTATCGCGGTTCCTGTAGCGGCTGTAGCGCTCGGAGCCAGCATAATTGAGAAGCACATCACATTGTCACGCTCCGAGAAAGGCCCTGACAGCGCCTTTTCCCTCGAACCTGATGAGTTCAAATCTATGGTAGAAGCCGTAAGAGTTGCTGAAAGAGCGCTGGGGCAGGTCCATTTTGGAATTAGCGCACACGAAGAGAGCAGCAGAGTCTTCCGCCGCTCACTTTTTGTGGTTCAAGATGTGAAATCAGGCGAGGTCTTTACCGATGAAAATGTTCGTTCTATCCGTCCCGGCCACGGATTGCACACGCGTTATTTGCCACAGATTCTTGGCAAGCGGGCGGCGCGCGACGTGGAACGCGGCACTCCGCTGAGCTGGGATTTGTTAAACGCCCACTGATAGTACGCACTCTCTACCAACACCTATTAATATTGCGATGTCTATTCGAATAGTGGTAAATGCTGACGATCTTGGCATTAGTGAAGAAGTGAATGAAGCCATTTTCCGCCGGTTGGAAAATAGAACTGTAACCTCGACCACGATCCTTTCGAACGGTCCTTTTACGGCCCAGGCACTTAAGAGAGTGTATCGATTTCCGGAATGCTCATTCGGTGTCCATTTGAATTTGACTGAGTTCAAGCCGCTTAATGCCAGTAGTCAGGTCGCACTTTCGGAAATACTTGATGAACAAGGTCATTTTAATGGGAACGCCATCCGCGAGATTAAAATCGGCGTCCGGATTCTCCGGGACATTTATCGGGAGTGGTGCGAACAGATTGAGAATGTTATACGCATGGGTGCACAACCAAGTCATCTGGACGGTCACCACCACGTTCACACGATCCCACAGATGCTTCCTGTACTTGCGCTGCTTCGGCGACGCTATAAGATCAACCGTATTCGAATCAGCAGGAACCTCTACAGCTCGCAGTTCCTCCCCACGCCGGGCATGCTGGCAAGGAAGTGGCTTTACAATCGAGCGTTGCGGTCGGTCGGTTTTAAGACAACCGGAATATTCTCCGATTTGGAGACTTTTGTGAGACTGTTTTCTCTTAAGCCGCCTGGAAAGCGGAGTGTTGAAGTAATGACGCACCCTGGATCAGAGGCTCACGTCGAAGAATCGCGTCTCCTAGACAGTGATTGGCTAACCGCACTCGCCTATCAGGCGACCTTGATAAGCTATAAATCGCTTTAGAGACGGTGGACGCGAGTGCTAGCGTGACATAGGGAATTTTCGGCGTATGAAGGTTTTGATTCTCCACCCCGACGACCGTTTAAGGGCACGATCGGAAACTCAGTATGACTTGGTAATCGACCTTGGCCGCGCGCCGTCGGCTACTTACGAAGACTGGGGAAGGCAGTCCGGGTCCCAAGTAGTTTCCTTATCCGATTTTGCGGACGAGAAGGAAGACTTTAACCGAATCAGGTTTTTCGCTAGGTTGGGCGCGGAAAGTCTAGTGGACAGGCTTGGCATCGATTGGTGGTCGATGCTCTTGCCGGACATTGTGCCTAAGATAGAGCAACAACTCTTAGTTCATCGGCTCTCCAAGCACATAAACGAGAAGTGCGAAATATATTCGAGCCATGCAGATTCACGGTCTGCCGCTCTCCATTTCCTTCTTGGCGGGCGGCTGATTAATTTGGAAGGCTCTCTTCAGAGACTGCTGCGACAATTCCGCCACTACTCCCAGGTTGCTACAAATTTCGACGCCCGCCAAATCCTTCAGATACTGCAGGACAAGTTTGACAGGGAACGCTTTATCAGGCGGCGGTTTGGCGGACCTGATCGAGGTTCGTCCCGGCCCAAAATCCTTTTACCGAGTGCGTACACAAGTGTTTCACGCATCGCTCTTGCCTACGCAAAGTTGTTGCCCGATGAACAATTTCTCCTGGTTTGTGCTCGCGATAACGCGAAGTTGCAGGAACTGCCTGCGAACGTACAGATGAAATCTCTAGATCCATATTTCTCAGCGCCTGATGCGAGCGAAATATCTTCTTTGTCGGAAAGATGGGAGACTCTGAAAACGCGGCTAATCGACTCTGCGCCCGAATATAAGTCGGGTGCCGCAGTGGGTCTTTTCGATCGAATTCCATCGCTGCTACGTTGGGAAATCACGATACGGGACGCATGGAAGCGGCTCTTCGACTCGGAGAACATCCGCTCGTGTTTTTCCGCTGACCACACTAATCCTTATACGAGGATTCCGCTCCTGTTAGCCAAGCACGCGGGAATTCCCGCTCTGGCGTGCCACCACGGAGCTTTGGATTCCTGGATGGCAATAACCGCTCACGACGCGGACTTCTATGTGGCCAAGAGTGACATGGAGCGCGACTATATGACTCGAGTGTGCGGCATTAAAACCTCCAAGGTACTGCAGGTCGCGCCACCTCATTCGGTGGAATCGTTTCCCCTCTCTGGGAATTCAGAACTCGCTCTTGGTCGTGACATAGAAAAGAAACGCTGGCTCGTGTTTTTTACCGAGCCTTATGGCCTCGGGTCGTGGCGAATGGAAGAGGTATATCGAGAACTGTTGCCGCCTCTGTGTGCTCTGGCGGAGAGATGCGGCCTCAAGCTGGTGTTTAAACTGCACCCGTTCGAGAGTGAACGCGGTCACAGCAAGTTACTCAGACGGCTTCTGTCACGGGGAAAAGTGCAGCGAATCGAAATCATTGCTGGGCCGATCCCCGAAGAGCTTTGGCGCAATGCAAAGGTTGCACTCACTGTTGAGTCGAGCGTGGCGCTTGAGTGTGCGCCCCGTGGAATACCGATATTCCTGTGCGGCTGGCTGCGAGATTCGTTCATTGGTTACATTCAGCAATACCAGAGGTTCGGTGTGGGATATTTGTTAGAGAATCCGACCCAGATCAACGATATTCCGAACATATTGGAATCGGCGCCCTCCCTTTTCAGCCCAAGAGACGATCCGCCCAGTCCAGTCGCTGCTACTGAGGTTTTACGAGAACTGCTCCTTGGCTTGGTTCCGGTGCCCATTGCGATTGAAGGTTAGGCGCTATATGCCCCGTACATCCACGGTAAAGGAGCCAGTCTCCGGCGAGACGATTCGGATAGCTCCCATCGATTCATCTGCCGATGCTAGCTTCCGGCATCAGATGGGGAACATCTCCCGCCAATCTTCATTTTTCTTCATCGGCACTATTTTCACCGCGGCAACCGGATATGTATTCAAGGTGTATCTCGCCCGGGTCTTGGGCGCAGAGGCTCTCGGCATTTATGCGCTGGGAATGACAATTATTGGGTTCGCGGGAGTGTTCAACGCTTTCGGCCTTCCCCAGTCTGCCGTCAGATTTGTGGCAGCATATCGCGCTACCGGGAGGACCGAGCAGCTCAGGCATTTCCTCGGCCGAAGCCTGTTTCTGTTATTACTTTCCAATTTGGCCCTAGGCGGGCTGCTTTTGTTGGCGGGTCCTTGGATTGCGATTCATTTTTATCGCACACCGGAGTTGGAGGAATATTTTGGGCTATTTGTATTGCTCATGCTACTCGCTGTTCTAACGACGTTCCTCGGGCAGGTGCTTGCGGGGTACAAAGATGTTGCCAGAAGAACTGTGATCACCAATTTCGTAGGGACGCCTTTGGCAATGGTATTGAGCGTGGGCCTGATCGTTGGGGGGCTGGGTTTGCGAGGTTATATTCTCGCGCAACTAATGAGCGGAGTAGCCGTACTGGTGCTTCTAGGGCTCGCTGTAAGAAGATTGACTCCTCCGGCTCAAAATGTCCTCCCAATATTTTCCCCGCTTGAAAAACAAGTTGTTTCCTTCTCTGCATTCGCCCTGGGCGTCAGTCTGCTGGAGTTTTTGATGGCCCAGTCTGACAAGGTCCTCATTGGCTTCTACCTCAATGCGCGTGATGTCGGAATCTATGCGGTTGCGATGGGCCTCGTGTCGTTTGTTTCGATTGTTCTGCAATCGGTGAATCAAATCTTTTCGCCCGCTATTGCCGATCTTCACGCCCGCGGTGACCTCGCCTTGCTTGCCAGACTATTTCAGACGTTAACCAAGTGGTGTTTGGGACTGACTCTTCCGCTCGGCGCTGTGATGATAATATTCGCTCCCGTTCTCATGCATGTTTTCGGACGCGACTTCGAAGCTGGCTGGCCCGTTCTTGTCATTGGCACGGTCGGACAGGTTGTGAACTGCGGCGTGGGGTCGGTCGGGTATTTGCTTCTCATGTCGGGACATCAGCGCGATCTGGTCCGGATTCAGACAGTCATGGCATTTGTGATGATCGCCCTGGGCCTATTGCTCGTCCCCAAGTGGGGCATTCTGGGAGCGGCAATCGTCGCGGCGCTAACGAACCTTGTATCTAATTTGTGGTACCTGTGGGAAGTGCGGCGCAAACTGGGAATGTCTCCTTACAATATGAGCTACTTCGGGCTGCTGCTCCCCTTCGTCGGGACGCTTCTGGTGTTGCTGGTCGAGCGTCGATTTCTACTTGGCCATCATTCGGACCTGGTTCTAATTACTATGGCGCTGATTGCAGGCTACGTCGCTTTCACTGCGATCGCACTTCTTAAAGGTCTTGATTCGGATGATCGACTTATTCTCGGGGCCATATGGTTGCGAACCGCCGGAAAGCCTAATTTCCTTCGAGGCAAGGCCTGATGCCAGAGGAAATGCGCGAGCTAAGGCTATCCTCCGATCTGTGCTCGAGAGCAGAGCAAATCTACGGAAAACGCTTCGGCACGTTGGAGCAATTTCTCACCCATCTATTGGAACAACTGGTGCGCGATGATGCCGCAAAAATGGATCAGGATGAACAACGAATCATTGAAGAGAGGTTGAAGGACTTGGGATATATTTGACCGCGAGACGCGACCGGGCCAATGATATGTCCGATACAGCGGAGATTCAGCAAAGTCAGGAGGAAGGCAGAAGGCGTCTCCGCCCATCTTTGACTGATCCAAGCTGGCTGGTCCTGAGCAAGCGCCGCGAAATTTTCACCCAGTGGCTCGGGCGGTTCGATCATTCCAACGCAATTGTGCTTGATGTCGGCGGTCGCATACAACCGTACAGGTCGCTGATAAATGACCGGCTGTCGCGTTACATTGCGGTGGATCTCCGCCTGACACCGCTTGTCGATATCGTAGGAAATGCCGCCCAACTCCCGTTTCGAAGCGATTGCTTCGACCTCGTCTTCTGCACGCAAATGTTGGAATACGCTCCCGACCCGCGACAAGCGATTGCCGAAGTTCATCGTGTCTTGAAGCCCGGCGGATTTCTTCTGCTGAGCGTGCCTGCGGTTCATCCACAGGATTCAGAGCGGGATGCGTGGCGGTTCCTGCCGGCCGCGTTGCGTGAATTGCTGAAAGAGTTCTCAGAGGTTGACTTGGCCCCAGAAGGCAGCAGCGTAACCGGACTCATCCGGACGATCAATGTGTGCTTGGTTTCTTTCACAAGTGCAGTTGCGCTCCAAAGCTTGTTGCGGTTCACCGTAGTTCCGATGCTGAATTTATTGGGCACACTCTCCGAGATGCTAAAACTCACCGCTAACACAAGTTTCACCGCTAATTTCAGTGTGCTCGCGCGAAAATGAAGCCCGTTTCCCCGCAACTCGCCGCCGTTTTAACTGAACCCGAACTCCGCACGCTTTTGGAGAGATACCGCAGAGAGAATTGGCGCGGTATCCAAACGCCAGAATGGCAGGCGCGAATTGTTGATGACATTGTTAGCGACAAGGGCGAAGGCACATTCGAGCAACTCGCAGGAGTTTGGAATTTCCCAGAGAATGCGGCCATTCTCGACATAGGTTCGGGTGTCGGCGCGTTTGTCTCAGCTTGTCGCCGCCGGGGAATGCGCGCTTTTGGAATCGAACCTGACCGCATTGGTCAGGGCGGGTCTCTAACTTCAATCCAAATTGCAAGCCGCCGAATCGAGCACCACGTATTCGCCATCGCCACGGGGGAACACTTGCCTTTTCGCGATCGAAGTTTCGACCTTGTCACCATGAATCAAGTAATGGAGCATGTTTCCGATCAGAAAGCCGTGTTGAAGGAAGCGGCCCGAGTGCTCAAGCCGGGGGGCGCAATTTATATTGCGTGTCCTAACTATCTTCGCTTTTATGAACCTCACTATAAGATATTCTGGTTTCCGCTTCTTCCAAAATTTATAGGACGCCTTTATCTCCGGGCTCGCGGAAGAAGTCCAGCGCTGCTGAACCAAATTTCTTACACCACGAATTCGCGAGTGAGAGTGCTTGCCGGTGGGCTGGGATCCCAATTCGCAACGATCGATCTTCATCGCGAAAAGTTTTTGAAAAAGTGCCAGCATGGCGCGTTCTTGAGTCTGCGGGCTAGGATGGTGAGCCGAATGACAAGACTTCCTGCAATCGGAAGCATGATCACGTCGGCAGCTCTTCGTTTCTTGAGTTGGACTGAGGGCGGCGTTGAGATGGTGGTAGTTCGCAACAGCTAAAAAGACGCAGCGAGTTGCGTCTCTACCAGAGAAGGGTGGCCCTGATCACAGACATTGCCATACCCGTGAAAAAGGACGAAGGCCGGAAGCCGGTATTAGTTCCCGGTTCCAGCCTCGTGCTTACATCAACTCGATCTTATTGTGCAGCGGTATTGTTGGCGGCTGCGGTCGTTCCGTTTGTACTATCAGGCCCATTCAAACGGCTGAGATGAGGGAAAAATGGCGTTACTTCGAGCGGCATTTTGTCGCGAGCGCTGGTAATAGCCACGGGAGCCGACTTGGT
>Ga0206912_1257_pt1 | contig 10910 bp, 6 predicted proteins | sample Alteio_BWOrgHeat_75_FD_152933 | JGI IMG/M metagenome (GOLD analysis project Ga0206912, IMG submission 152933) | Enriched cells from forest soil in Barre Woods Harvard Forest LTER site, Petersham, Massachusetts, United States -... | ecosystem: Environmental > Terrestrial > Soil > Temperate forest > O... | reverse complement strand
TGGATTTGCTTAATGCAGCAACTTCATTAACAGATTTAAGAATTCCTCCTTCCAACCACTTAGAAGCGTTAAAAGGAGATCTTAAGGGTAAATACAGTATTCGAATCAATGATAAATATCGTATTGTATTCGGATGGAACGCTAAAGGTCCCGTTGAAGTTGAAATCATGGACTATCATTAAAAGAGGTGAAGTATGCTTCCTACACATCGACAGCCCACCCATCCTGGGGATATTTTAGCCGAAGAATTTTTAAAGCCCCTATTTCTTTCTCAAGAGGATTTTGCAAAGCACCTTGGAGGTTCATGGACACAACCTAAAATCAGCGAAATTGTAAATAAGAGGCGTCGTGTGACCGAAACTATTGCACTAGATTTTGCTGATGCATTTGGCAATTCACCTGAATTTTGGCTAAATCTTCAAAGTAGCTACGACTTATGGGAAGCAAGGCAAAACCATCGACATATTCCTTTACTTCCAGAACTAAAAGCTTCATGTGAATAACTTATGACTAAAATTATTCGCTGCAGCTGGGCGGCCCTCGACGATCCGCTCATGGAAGCTTATCACGATAAAGAATGGGGTGTTCCCGTCCACGATGATCAAAAGCATTTCGAATTCCTCGTTTTGGAAGGGGCACAAGCCGGTCTCAACTGGATGACCATCCTCAAACGCCGCGAAGAATACCGCAAAGCCTTCAGCCACTTTGATCCCGAGGTCGTCGCCCGTTTTAATCAACACAAAGTGGAACAGTTGTTGCAAAACAGTGGCATCATCCGCAACAAACTAAAAATCAATAGCGCTATCACCAACGCTCAGAAATTTTTAGAGGTCCAAGAGGAATTTGGCACCTTTGACAAATACATCTGGCAATTTGTGAATGGCAAACCGATTCAAAACAAACGCAAAAATTGCAAGGAAATTCCAGCACAAACTAAAGAATCTCAGGAGCTTAGTAAAGATTTACGCAAGCGCGGCTTTACTTTTGTTGGACCCACCATCATCTATGCCCATATGCAAGCCATCGGCATGGTCAACGACCATTGCGTAGATTGCTTCCGATACAAACAGTTATTTAAGTAATCTATTATTTACAAATAATAGTTGATTCGGGCAAATTAGTACGATATGACTTTGTCTGCACTTAATTTAATTTTGAATCGACATCTCGTTCAGGCTACATCCAGTCAAGCTCCCACGGATGTAAATACAACCCCCTCTGTTCCTAATCTTTATGATCAAACCTGCGACAAGTTAGCGCGCCTAAAAATCACCAATCAAGATGGGATCGCCACGCATGAAATAGCCACGATGGATTTAGATCCCTTCTCCGATTTACAATTACAAAGAGTGACCAAATATCAATTTATTCCGTTTAATGTTTGCAATTATGGAATTGATTTTGGGTTCATGCTTACAGCAGACGAACTCAAATCCATACTTTTCGATATCTGCAAAGAATTAGGATTCCCCTTAGAGAATTTTGAAACCTATGGCTCTATCACCAAAAAGGGCGTTGATATCGATTATCTGGCTAATTTTTTACAGCGCGCCCTCAAGATAACAGGACATTCTGACGAAGAGTTGCCCAACATTTTAACCCCCCAAATGATCGCCTACATCAATCACGATTTAAACCGCCCCCCCACCGACATCGATTACAATTGGCGCTTTGCAAAACAAATTCCCAAAGAAAAAATCGAATTGATCTTCTACAGCATCACCGAGCAGCTTGTGCACCGCCTCTCTTCAAAAATGAGTAAAATGAGCAGGGAAACCAAGCAAGCTGTCCTCTTCCAGCTGCACGCTGTTTACCCCCAAAAAAATTGGAGCAGACTGACTGAAGAGCGCGACGACTTTGAAAAAATCGCCTTCGAACATCTCGGTTTTACGAAACTCAGTCGCATCGTGAAAGATGACTGTCAAATGGTGATGATAGGGATTAGCAATGGCGCTGGACATACGGTGGAATTTTCTCTCGTTCACCATGTGGCCTTTGACGAAATCTACCCCACCTTGCGACTACGCGAAAACAACCCTAATCTCTTTGGACCCAATCGCGTTCAATTTTTCATCAATTTACTCACCCATCGCTTATCACCTAATCCCAAGATGCAAAGCGAACACCCGCTTAAAATAATGATTTGCCAAGCAACGCGAGGATTTGTCTGCCCTAACGTAAGAATGGAAGGGCAACAGATCGCCAACACGCGTAAAACTGCACAAAATCCCCTACACCACACCGTGGAAAAGCTCATCCGCTTGGGGCATGACCCTCAAAACAACTTTCCCCATTTTGTCGCGGAGATCATGTCCCACGCCTTCCTCAGCCACCTTTCGCATCCTCTTGCGACAATTGCGGGAACAGTGAATTTGCTGCGCGTCTATGCCAAAGAACTGACACCCGCTGATTTGAGCGTTATCGTCGATCATCTAAAATCAGCCTGGGAATACTCACTTGCCGATCTACAGCTCACACACCCCTTACATGCCGTCGGTGTGCTTTTATCAGAGTCGCAAGAAAATATCCCACAAGTCTTGGCCGTCATCACTTTAGCCTTTTCTGCTCTTCAGTCGTCTCTTTACAGACCGCCGGGAAAATTTAATGTAACGGCACGCGAACACCCTGAACGTAAAGTCTTAGAGGTACGCTTTCCCGTTGAGGGAACGAGTTATTCGCTCAGTCTCGATGTCTCTAGACCTTTAGAATTAATGACTTTAGCACGCCAATATTTCGCTGAGAAACATGAGGAAGAAGCCGTTTTAGCAATGCGCTACCTATTGAATTACCTTTCGCAGGGGCCTTTCACCATTGCCTCGCATGGAAAAGAATATTGCGAGGCCCTCTACGGATGCATCAGAAGTCGTTGCATGGAAGAAGCTTTTTTTGGCGCACTTCTTTCTTTCGCAGAAAAAATGAACGCGAGCCAAGCTTACGGTCTCCTCGCAAGCTTTCCGAAACTCCTCAGGCATTTCCCTGAGGCCAAAGAGGCGTTTATTTCCCATCTACAAACCCACCAGGAGATCCCCCTCTTGCCCGCCTACGCCGCTGAGATCGACAGGATAGAGGTGATATTCAATTGGTTTTTATCCAAACCTCAGACGCATCCTCACGCTCATGAACTTTTCGAAAGGGAAATTAATCCCCATCCTGGGATCTTATGGCAAAAGAAGTGCGCCTACAAAAAGCGCCTTGACGCGCTTAGACCCCCTCCTCCTCCTCAGCCAAGATCGATAACCCCAGAAGGACCTCCTAAACCCTCTCAAACCTCCCCTCAGGAAGTGCGTAAAGTTGCTCCTTCTTCTTCTCCTGAAATGCCGGAAAAAGCGAAAGTCACCATTCAACCCTTTATCTCAAAAAAAGAGTGGGGCAATGCTCGCCGTGTTCTACAAACATGCTCAAGCGATCAATTTCGCATCTTTGCGGAAGCCTATCTTGCAGAAGCCCCTTTAGGTGCGATTTACCAGCTCTTGGTGGACAAAGAGCTCATCGATCTTTTGCGAAAAACTCCCGATCTTTATACCGCTTTCGTGAAAAAAGCCATTACAGCCAAATCCTTACCTGCAAAGGCTTTTCAAGTACTCGTCCCCTTTATTTCTACTCCTTCTATTCCTGTTTTGGATATCATTGGAATATTGAAACTATTTTTAGATCGCTCCCCTATTGTTTCAGCTCCACTTGTAGAGGCGTTTGCCTATCGCCTCCTTGAACTACAAACGGCGCTGATCGAGCAGGAAAAACTAACGGATCTCCTTCGTTTGCAAATGATGGCATCTAAGTTGTTACAGCGGAACGACAGAAAAATGGCTTCACAGAAACTCGTCAAAATCCTAAGCGTTCAAGAGGCATTCACAGAAGATGATTTTGTTCTCTTAGATACATTGTTAGGTCATTTGGCTGAAGATACAGCTCCTCTCGATGAGATGCGCGCTCTATTTGTCAAAATGATTGGTCAGTCCAGCTGTACAGAGAAAGTCATTCGCTACCTGCAGCTCTACGCCGCTCATTACCTTCTCAATACTGTGGATGATTTCAGATTGATCATGCTTTCCTTGACGCGCTTGGACGCACTTTTAAGTCCCGCTGATAAAAGAGTCATCTTTACGTTTTTCCACGGACAAATAGCGGAATATGAAGAATCCTGGTTTGCTACTTATGTCAAATTGATTGAAGAGTGTCGCCAGGAGTGGCAAACGGGTTGCCAATTACTTTGCCAAAATCCCTTTGACAATCTATCTCCGATGCATAGCGACAATCTCCGCAATCTAGTGCAAGAGTTTGTTGAGAATCTCTTGAGTTCTTCCACAGCTAATCTACACGCCGCTTTACAAGTGTTAAGAATCTACCATCCTCGCCATCTCCCTCTACTTGCTTCTCTCTTTCAAAGAGTCCAACAAGGCAGCGACCCAACTCTTTATGATGACTTCTGGAACCATTTCCAGCGCTATTTTAGCTCGCCTCGCGTAAGTAAATTAAAACAAGAAGATAAACGTTGTGCCATCGCCCTTTGGCAGCAACTGATTTTGTCCGTACAAAGAAGATCGAGCGCTTCTCATGCGGCACTTTTGCAAAACTATCAGGCCATCTACGCTATTGTGAAAAACCATTTTTCGCCGGAAGCACAGGTTCAAGCCCATGCGGCCTTATGGAACTGTTTTATCCAAAATACCCAAGCTGATGTCTCACGCTTTGCCTTAGAGTGGGTTCCATTCCTTGCAGGGACCCTCACCGAAGATCAGCTCTTAGAACTCCACTTACAACACTTAAATTTTATTTTAGCTAAGCGCGATACCACCACTTTGCGTCTATTTACTCCAGTCTTTCATCAATACGTAGCAGGTGTAGACGGCTTTACACCTTCTCCTGCAGCGATTGCGCAAATAAGGAAAACCTCGCCACTTCTGCAAGAAAAGGAGCTGACGACAGATTTTCTCCTCCTCTGCAATAGGCTGGAATTGCCCTTTAACGTGCGTACAAAAATGCTCCCTGCATTGCGTAAGGCTGGAGCTAGCTCTTTTTTTGGCCCAGGCAGCACGATCATTCTTCATCTGATTTGTCACTTTGTCAATTCAAAGATTCTTCCCACTGGAGATCTCCTAGAAATGCGCAGTGCTCAGGCTGGAGAATTCCTCCTTGAAGCAACAGAAGGTCTTACTGAAGTCGATGAGTTACTACCCCTTTCGAGAATTATACTTTGTGTAGAAATAGGATACTTGGCGTCTCGGGATATCATTGACACTCTTGCCTTTAAAATGTTGAATGCAATTCTCTTAGAACTAAGAGCTTATAAGTTTCCGCATTTGTCTCAGTATGTCGCCATCTATACCCTTCACCGCCGTTGCACACGGCTTGCTGAAAGCCCTTTACGCCTCGAAATGGAACGCGCATTTGTTAATCGATTCACCATTTTTCTTTATTCCAGTGATAAAATTGAACCTCTCTATCTCTATTTGGATAGGTTGCGGGAACTTCGATCAGAAGATGATAAAACTACTCTTTTGTTTAAACTGCTGCTTTGCCTTATTGCCACTTTTAATGAGATGAGCGATCACCTGCAAGAAAGCAATCATTCCCGAATTCTCCAACTGATCAAAAAAATCAACGCCTGTCTCCTGGCTGCCTATCAATATAAATACAAGCTCACTCCTTCTGAACAATATGCCTTAAGCAATTGGGTGTATACTCTTCTTGCAACCAATGTGCCGGTTTATACTGAAGAAATCGCTGCTTTTTGCCATCAATTTAGAGACAGGAAGACCGAAACGCTGTGGCGTGAGACATCGGTTTTTTATGACCTTTTCACCTGTGTTCTAACTAGGACTTTAACCCCGCGGCACGTAAAAGAATTTCTTGCGGAGCGCACAGCACTTGAAATCGCCAACACCCAATTTTCCAGTAACGGCACAGCCAGTTATCGTCCCGTTTATATCTATTTCTTGAATCAATTTGGGCAGGAATGCTGCTCCACTCATCCAGAGCTTGCGGGATTAATGATCAGGGCTTTGATTAATCCGTCACTTTACGGGAACGACCACGCAGCCTCCTTTGCTTTGGCTTGCACGGCCTTGCGCCTTAGCTTCGAATGGATCAGGAAGGCTTCTATCGAACCCATCGAAAAAAATAAAATCGTTTCCTCATTTCTCGAAACCGAGCAGCTGTCCAATCCAGAAATTAGACTCACTCTGGACCAAAAATTTGAGTTCCTTGAAATTAGCTTTGGATTATTTTTTGAGCTCGTCGAAAACGAATCTAAAAAAAATTATAATCAAGCTCTTGGATGCTTTGTTAATACATTCAATAATTTTTATACTTATCTAGTCGAACAAGATACGGGAACTGATTCATTAACAAAAAGTTTACCTCTTTTCTATCAGCTATTTACTAACCTTTTACCCCAAATAAAAAAATGTAAGGGGTCTAAACGAAGCAATGTCGTCAATTTTTACATTCACGCTATTCAAGTCCTTTTTAATAGGCGAACCACCGTTCCAGAGAATCCCGATTTTGACAACATCTTGATTGACCAGGTTAACACTCTCTATGATGGATTGATTCTAGGAATGGATGAATCTGATCTAAGGTTCTTTACCCCCTTCTATAAAAATGACATCTCCCTCTTTCCAAAAGGAGAATATTACCAAAAGCTCGCCCGCAAACTGAGGTGACATAAAAGTGAACCTTTCCCTATAAGGGGAAAATATGACGTTTACGGCAAGCAAACTGCTCCAAACACCTGCTAGCAATCAATGGAAACAGATCGGCATCCGGCCTCACCATGGGGTGGATATCCCCCTGTTTTCGCTCCACTCTGCGCAAAGTTGTGGCATTGGGGAATACCCCGATCTTTTGCCAATTGTCGATTGGGCTGCTGAGGTAGGCCTAGACGTGATTCAACTTCTGCCCCTCAACGATAATGGCCCTGAGAGTAGTCCCTACAGCGCTATTTCCTCTTTTGCGCTCAATCCTCTCAATTTAGGATTAGCCAGTCTTCCCCATCTGGACCGGATGAAATCTCAAGTATCTGAATTACAAAATCTTACTAATACCCAGCGCATTGATTACCCTCTCATTGAAGAAAAGCGGGAGAGCTTTTTACGAGAGTATTTTAAAACCGCTGGCCACCTCATTGCTGCCTCACCTGATTATTTGTCTTTCCTCAGTCGCAATCCCTGGCTGGAAAATTATGCGCTATTTAATGCGCTCAAGATCGAGACGAAGTGGCAAAGTTGGGAGGAGTGGAAGCCTGAATGGCGCGACCCGACCCCACAGAGCTATCAGCTGCTTCTTAAAAGTTACCGCGATGAGATCATCTACCACTCCGTCATCCAGTTTCTCTGTTTTCAGCAGCTCAACGCGGTGAAAAAGCGCGCCGAGAGTAAGGGTGTCTTGCTTAAAGGAGATATCCCCATTTTGATCAATCGCGAAAGCGCGGATGTCTGGCGTTACCGCAGCAATTACCGCCTCGATTTTACGGCAGGCGCACCTCCTGACATGTATAACAAGGAAGGGCAAAAATGGGGCTTTCCACTTTATAATTGGGATGTTTTGGAGCAAAACGATTTTGAAGCCTGGAAACAGCGCCTCCAAGTGGCTGAAAGGCTCTATCACCTTTACCGCCTGGACCACATCGTGGGTTTTTTCCGCATCTGGGCCATTCCTATCGATAAGACAGCTAAGGAGGGTTTTTTCTTGCCTGCTGAAAAGGAGAAATGGCTGCCGAAAGGTGAAAAAATCCTCAACATGATGCTTACCAACTGTGCGATGTTGCCCATTGGAGAAGACCTTGGCACGGTGCCTACAGAGGTACGCCAAGCTTTGGCAAAATTAGGGATCTGCGGCACCAAGGTGATGCGCTGGGAAAGGATGTGGGAGGAGGATAAGCGCTTCATTCCCGTTGCTGACTATCCTGTGTGCAGCATGACAACCGTTTCGACCCATGATTCAGACACGCTTCAACTCTGGTGGAAAAATTCGCCCGAAGACGCGCAAACATTCGCAACCTTTAAAGGATGGACCTATACGCTGGATCTTTCTCCTGAGCACCAGCGCGAAATCCTCTGGGACAGCCACCATTCAGGCAGCATCTTCCACATCAACCTGCTCAACGAATACCTAGCGCTCATCCCCAACATGACCTGGCCCAATCCCGAGGATGAGCGGATCAACATCCCAGGGCTAATCTCCGACCGCAACTGGACCTACCGCTTCCGTCCCTCCGTGGAAGAGATCACCTCCAACGCCCCGCTTGCCGACTTAATGCGCAACTTGATATCTTAAGCGCGAAGCTGACGGCCCATCAACTTTCTTAATTGTTCAATCGCGCCAGGATGTTTCATCCAACTAGCAATATCATCTGGAACGTAAATACGCGTTTTGTGCTCTTTGCTAGTGCCATGAGGTCTACCCGCACCTTCACGCTTCCCGCCATGTCCTGTCGTCTTCTTTTCAGTAAGGGGGTTCAGTTTATTATCCAAACGGTGCTTAATGAACTCCTTGAGATATTTTGGATAATTTTTGATGACTTCTTCAGCAGAATTTCCCCCATACTCCACTGGATAAGCGGTGTGACGAAAAATCCACTCGTTTACTTCAGTGTCAAACCAAGGGTTAATAGGACCCACTTCCTGTAAGGCAAGTTTTAAATGTTCTTTGATTTCTTTTGCGGTGGCCATACCCAACCCCTTTTTTATCGCCCTCCACTAGGCTAGACTTATTTTTGAATATTTAGGATAAATATTCAAGCAAAATTCCTTCCTTTTTTTATATCCCCTCATAGCTTGCCGACTTAATGCGCAACTTGATATCCTAGCTGAATGCATACGCTGCTCATTCCTCTCTTGGCCGTGACCGTTAGTGCGGGGCACATTAAGGCGCTCTACAATAGCTTAGACCCCTCCTCTATCTCTCAACACCTCGCCCTCTATGAGCTTTATCCAGATAGTCCTGAGGGGCAGCGGGCCCTCCGAGAGGCTTGGACGCTGTTGGCTGGAAATACCCCTCTCACCGGCGATGAACTTCCTCCTTTTAAGGCTTTTCGCGAGGCTGTAGAAGGCATTATCACTCTAGTCAATAAGCCGGCCGAACAAGAAACCATCGACCTTTCAGACTCTTCGTTGTTGATTGTCGAAAAATTAGCCGGACATCTTCCAAATAGGAAGCTGAAAGGGCATTTTGCAGAAGATGAGCAAGAGATTTTTAAGCTTCCCCCCGAGGAGATCGACCTCGCCCGCGGGCTCCTGCTCAGCCAAATTCCCCCTTCAGAACAGCGCCTGCGCAAAATCCGCAGCTATGAAGCGATGCTCGATCTGATGGCGCTTCAGCTGCTCTCGCGCATCCGTCTCGATTCGCCGCCAGAGGCAAAAATTCGCGCGATCAATACCTTTATCTTTGAAGAGATGGGCTACCGCTTTCCGCCCCACTCTCTCTATGCCAAAGATATCGACCTTTACACCTTTCTGCCTTCTGTACTTGACTCGCGCCGTGGCGTCTGCTTGGGCGTTTCGATTCTCTACCATACCCTCGCGCAGCGCTTAGGGCTTCCGCTAGAAACAGTGACGCCCCCTGGCCACATCTATGTGCGTTATCACCAGGGCGATCGCGTCATCAACATTGAAACGACGGCTAGAGGCATCCATATCGACTCGGAAGAGTATCTAGGAATCGACACGCGCTCACTCGAAGAGCGCAATATCAAAGAAGTCATTGGCATGGCTCACTTCAACCAAGCCTCAGTCTATTGGCAAAATGGCGAGTTCCAACGCGCCCTGGATGCCTACCATAAGGCCCTCCCTTACCTTCCCAATGACATGCTCGTCAAAGAGCTGATGGCCTATAACTACCTCTTTACGGGCCAACTCGACAAAGCAGAACCCCTTTTGCAAGCCGTCAAAGACCACCTTCCCGAGTATGCTGTTACGAAACAAAATGTCGTAGAAGACTACCTCAACGGGGCTGTCGATGCCGACGGCATTAAACCTCTCTTCATGCACGTCGACGAAACCCGTGCCTCCATCTTGAAGAAAAAAGAGGCGCTAGAGGGTGTTCTCGCTAAGTATCCGCGCTACCGTTCTGGACTTTTGGCCCTTGCTACGACTTGGCTACAGCTGCATCGCATGAGCGAAGCCTTGCAAGTCTTAGAAAAACTCCACGCACTCGATCCCACAGACCCAACCGTCGCGTATTACTTAACGGAAATCTATGCGGAAAGGCTGGACTATAACAATGCCTGGAAACACTTGCGCCTTGCCGAGACGCTCACAAAAAGCCGCAATCACGAGCCCAAAGCTTTGGCGGATTTACGAAAAACGCTTTCCACACACTATCCTGAATAACGGAGGAAGTCATGAAACTGAAAATTTACACCAAAACGGGGGATAAAGGCGAAACCTCTCTCTTCACTGGCCAGCGCGTCCGCAAAAACGATCCCTTTATCGATGCCCTGGGTACCGTCGACGAAACGAATACGGCCATCGGCGTCGCTCTGTCGACCCTTCCCAAAGAACTCTCCGAGGTGCGAGAACAACTCCTTGCAGTGCAACACACCCTTTTTGATTTGGGGGCTGCCCTTGCTACCCCGCGCACGCGTGCGGTGAATGCCAAAATCGACAAGACGCGCTTTGACAGTGAGGGGATCGAGCTTTTAGAAAAGTGGATCGATGCGATGGAGGCAAAGCTTCCGCCACTCCACACCTTCATCTTGCCTGGCGGCCATCCCAGCGGGGCTCACCTGCACCTTGCGCGCAGCATCTGCCGTCGTGCTGAGCGCCTCATCGTGCCCCTACATCAGCATGCGGATGTATCGGATTATGTCTTGATCTACATCAACAGGCTCTCAGACTATCTCTTCGTCTGCTCGCGCTATGTCAACCATTTGTGCAATTGTCCAGAGACTACGTGGGTACACCATCGGG
>Ga0206912_1256_pt1 | contig 10920 bp, 3 predicted proteins | sample Alteio_BWOrgHeat_75_FD_152933 | JGI IMG/M metagenome (GOLD analysis project Ga0206912, IMG submission 152933) | Enriched cells from forest soil in Barre Woods Harvard Forest LTER site, Petersham, Massachusetts, United States -... | ecosystem: Environmental > Terrestrial > Soil > Temperate forest > O... | reverse complement strand
ATAGAGTCGCTGGGGATGGCTTCATGGGCTGGTAGAGCTAAAAATGCACGGTTTAATTTTTCCCAAAGAACTGCTCCAAGTGCACATTCCTCTTTTTGACTTTCTGTCCAACAGGTGAAAGAACCAGGAGCCTTAGGTGGCAGTTTTAAGGCTAACAAGCCTTGGGATAAGAGGGCGATTTTGTCTTCGGGTGTTTCTGCGCAATCTGCGGCTTGTAAACATGCCTTAGCTTCGTCAAAGCAGGTTTCTTTTGCAAATTGATCAATCTCCTGCTTGCATTCCCAATGGGGGGTGCTAGAATCCTATGCCTTCTCCAATGCACCACGGGCTTGACGGTATAAGATGATGCGCTGAGCGGGATTGGTTTCTGCATCTCCTTCGCGAAGTAGCCGGGCTGCAGTTAACAACAGTTGGTCGAAATCTTGATTAGAGTACTCGATTTGTGGGTGCAGGAGCTCTTTAGGAAAGTGAAAATCCTTGGGACAACTGAGGTCAAAGTTCCTGGGTTGGGAGACTACTGAATTGTGTTCGCGAATTTGGATTGATGCCTTGAGAGTTGTCAATGATAGCCTGAAGGGCTAAGAGTGCAACAGCCCAGGGGAAGGCTACCCTGAAGGGGTAACGACGCCCTGGGAGAGGAGCAGTTGGATGCGGGAGCCGGTGTAGCCGGGGGCATGGACTTCCTTTTCGAAGAAGTCGCGCAGGTCTTGGCTTTTGGGATGGCGGGCGATCCAGCTTTTGAACTCGTCAATAAAGGGGCGCTGGTTAAGGAGATAGAGATTGCCCGAGTAAAACTGGATCTGCATCAGCATCTCACGCACTTCGGGGATGGCGAGGGGATCGAAGGGCGTTTCTAAGATAGGGCGCCCATTGGGGCGGATCAGCCACATATTGCCTTGCAAGTGCTGCCGAAGGAAGTGCGCATCGGCCCGGCCACACAAGAGAATTCTATAGCCATGGCGTTCATCATGGATGAGCAAAAGCTCATGGGGAGGCTTGCGCAGGTCGCCCACGAGGTCCACATGCTGTTCGCGACAAGCTGCGAAGTTGCTGGTAGTCAATATATTAGGATTGAATTTGAGGGAGGCGTAGCTTTGCTCAAGCTGCCCCTTGCGGAGTGTTTCATCAAATTGCCAAATAGCAAGGGAACCGATCGGATTATCTAGATCATCCCTGTTGCGCTGCAGTGTCAGCAGATCGGATCAAAAGGAGTGGGGTCTACAACCAGGTCTTTAAAGGGGAGGGTTTTGAGGGGAACAGAAGAAAGATAGCGCTGATGCTCATTTTGATTGATGCGCTGCTGCATCTGAATGTTCTGATTCACCTGTGTCTCTACATTGGCCACAGTGCGCTTTTGCTCTTGATAGCGCACCTGTGTCGCTTGGCGATTGCGGATGAATTGCGCGCCTACCTTAGCTCCAGGAGGAATATCGACGGTCGGACGAAGGTCTGGCAGATAGCTTGTGATGATATTCTGCGCTTGCTCGTAAACGCTCTTCCACTGTTCAGGGGAAGAACGCGCTGCAAGGGGTTCATCAGCTGGTCCAGGTAGGCCTGGAGATACTCTTCCATCTTCACGGCCACCTTCTTTTCAGCAAATTCAGCAAACAGCTTGGGCAGAATATTTTTAACGAAGAGATAAGAGGTATTGCGGAAGAGTTTGCGTTCTTCGAGTACATCTGAGCGGTAGAGTTTATCCTTAACGGTGCGCTTGACAAGATCTTCCACATCTTGGGTACAGAAGAGAAAGTTATCATCGCGCTGCTTCTCGACATCGACGATATAGGTGTAGAGGACGATCTGATCCACATGGAGCGTCTTGGATTTGCCAATCGGCAAGGCGGCAATTTGCGGCTGATCCCACCGGGCTGCCATACGCGGCCAGCTCTGTTGATGGACGGCAAAGCTGAGGCGCTGTTTGCGCTGCAAGCCGCGTAGACGCCTTCCACCCTGGATCAATTCAAAGAGCCTGTTGGTGTCGTCACAGGTGAGGATGGCTCTCGCATCATCGTCGAGGAGAAAATCGGTCCCGGTGAAATGATCGTGGTCAAAGTAATAGAAAAGCTCTTTCGCGGAATGCCCCGTTTCTTGTTCGATGATCAACTGGGTGGATCCTGAAAGGGGTTTTGGGTCGTTGGGATTGTCTTTGGACATAAAATAGAGCTTACCGGCCTTGTCGTAGAAAATGACTCCTGGATAATGCGAGTCTTTAATTTTTCGGCACAGCATTTGACTGACTTCGAGCGTGGAATAGCCCCCAAAATGGCACCCAACGTCGATGACGCTAGAGATCTGCTCTTTTTCAGGATGCTTGGCCCAAACTTCATCCATCAGGGCTTCAAGGCCATTGTGGACCACCCAGACGTCATCGTTTTGCCGTAGAAAGAGGTCGACTGTGCGCCCATTCGTCCCAAGCTCCATTTCCTTCTGCATGTCGGGAGGCACCATGTGGGGGTTGTCAAAAGAACCCGTCCAACCGACTTTGCGTTTGGCCATGGACAACTTATTGCGTCCATTGCTCGTGATCTGATAACTGTATAGATCGACTTTGGGGAAAATGTTCTTCTGGACGTATTCAAAAGTGAGTGAGATCGCTTCTGGGTTTTGCGATTTTAAGCGCTTGGCCACTTCGCACAAGGTTTCTGCATCGTGTCTATCGATCTGGAAAAGATTCAACCCCGTCGCTTTAGTAAACTGGCTGGCGTTTTTGGTTTCATGGATCGAAAATTCGGGGTCTACTTCGCGCTTGTGAGTGCGCTCAGCGTAGGCGCCTTTACGCAGATCGTCGATAAGTTGGCCGACTTGTTCGTTGGATAACCCTTCGACCAGGTAGGAGATATAAGTGAAGAGTTCCATCACATAAACGTCGCTAAACTCGGAATTCACAGCCTCTTTCATATTGGCCTGGAAGGGCACGGCGATTTTGGGTTTGCTCAGGTCTTCGGTCAGTCCATGCTCTTTATAGACCATCTTCTGCAGAGCTTCTTTAAGCCACCCTTCCGAAAGCAGGCATTTGGCGAGTGTGACCCATTCTCTGATCTCCTCAGGCAGATCCTGGACAAAGTCGGGGAGGCTTTCGCCTAAGAGATATTGCCTGAGCGCAAAGAAATCTTTCTCTTTCACATAGGGTCCAAGAATTTCTTTCCAAAGCGGGGAGTAGAGGAGCTGTAACGAAACATCGCCGCGGATAATGCCAAAGTCCGCTTCCTGATGGATCACCTTTTCATTTTTAGCATAGTGAAGAAGGGGGTCATCATGGCGATTGCGACTTAGGGAAGCTAATTTGAGAATTTCACCGATAAGCTTCGCTTCATTGGGTTTGATGTGATGCTTTTTGCCGTCCGGCATGTTCAATTCAGTGTCGGGTCGCACCGCTTGATGAAACTCTTCGATGGTAAAGACTGCGCGTGTGCGCAATAAATGCAGGATATGCTTTAAGCGTTGCACGCGCTTTTCGAGGTGAAGGATCTTGTCGCTTTCCACTTCCTTATTTTGCTGCAGAAGAGTGTCGATTTTGTTGCGCACTTTGATGTATTTGCAATCCAAAGAGCCGAGAGTCTCAGCATTTAAGGTCATGTAATCAAAGTCGACGATGCAACGCTCTAGAGTGGCGATCATATGTTCCAGATACTGGGGAGTAAAATGTTGCGGATGGTCGTCAAAATGAAGTGTATGCTCCTTTTGACCAAACACGCGGTTTGAGAGGATCGACATATTGGCAAGGGTGGTTTCATAATGGGCGCTCGGTGGGACGTGGACAGGGAGGTCATATCCATTCGCAAGGAGGACGGGCATCGTATGGCCAAAAGCAAAGGTTTTTCCAGCAGCCTGAGTTCTTTGTAAGACAATGCTAGCCTTGCCTTCCGACATCGTGCGCAGGCCCTGCACCTGATGTTCATAGTAGAGGATATCCAGTTCAGCTTCAAAGATCAGAAGAGCGGTTGGGTCCTTTTCAAAATCGATGGCGCGTTTTCTGCCCAGGAGATCACCTAGAAGCTGCAATTTATCTTCTTTAGGAGAAGCACAATAATCTTGGATGCGTGCTAAAACAACTCCTTCATAGCGGTAGGCATGGCGTAGGAGAAGGTAGTCGCCGATATCCTGGAATAGCTTTTGGATCTGAGCAGGATCTATCAGATGCGTTTTCTGTCGGAAGCCTTCCACGTGTCCTTGAAGAAATAGCGCTGTGCACTCGGCCAGGGATAAGGGGCTTTTTAGTTTGCCACTCAATTTTGCACGGGCCGCTAAAGCCTCTTGAGCATTTTGTGGAAGCTGATTTGCGAGGGCTAGGATAGAGGCTTCTAAAGTTTCTAAACGTGTTTGTCTAGCTGGACGCCCTTGAGTTAGCTGTAGGGTGCGTTGTTGCAGTTGTTCTAGGGCGATTCCCTCTCTCCAGGTATGCATCGGCGTCTCTTGATTGAGCTCACAGCCCTTGATGTAATCGCGATTGAGGGCCTCTACCATTTGCTTCAGATAGGGATCTTGGGTGTTTAAAGCGAAAGGAACAGGTTGGATTGTCTCGCGTTGAGTCGTTTCTTCAAGAAAATCGGCATAAAGTTGATGGAAAGGCTTAAGGGGATCGAGAAGAGGGGCATAGCGCATCTTTTGGGTGGCAGGTGGATGTTCAGGAAGAACCACAGCGGGCTGCGGAGGCAATAATTGTATTTTCTTTGGTTTGGGAGGTTTGCTTTTGGGGAGTTGAAACAAGGTAGGTGAATTGTAGCTTTGTAATGCGGCATTGATTTGCGCTAGAAAGTCTTTACTCTCGAGTTGTCTTGAGATGGCGCGGTCAACCAAATGGAGGAGTTTGCTCGCTTGCTCTTGATGGGGCTCAAGAGCGGCTTGTAGGATCAGTCTAAGACCTGCATTACCCGGATATTCATCGTATTGCATCTCTTTTAGGCGTCTTTTTAGTTGCTCCTGCTGGACCCTATCAGAGCTTTTGGCCATTTGATAAAGATGCAGGAAGCTGGAGGCAAAAGCGGCTCCTGGCTTAGTTCTTGAAAGGGGGACTGCTTGTGCAGGCTTAAAAACTTTGCAAGAGCTCAGCTGAATGTTTGGATAGCTTTTTTGCTGCACGGTCGAGCTGCGTTTTTCTGCAGCCTGCAAGAGAAGTTGCCAGTCGTAGAGGGCGTTTGGATCGATCGTGTCCTCTAGATGCAAACCTGCCGGCAGTTTGCTATAGCGGGCGAAGTAGTGGCGCGCTGTTTCTAGGATGGCGCTATCGGGGATCTCTTCTTTTTGCGGAAGGGTCGGGTTACGACGCTGGTTATCCTGCAGGAGCCAGGCAGCGATGAGACGCACCACGTCAGCTTGAGGAGTATGATCGCGGGTTTGCTTCTGCGAATGAAAGATCGCATGCAACAGCGCTTGTTCAGTGGGGGAGTAGTGATCATAACGGTGCGCTTTTTTCAGATAATCGATGGCGCGCAGGTAATCCTCAGACCCTTTGGCATGGGTAATCGCCAGGTGTGCCAGGTAGAGGTTTTGAGAAGGGGAGTGGGTTGTGGGGAGATCACTTTCCAGTTTGATGCGCTGGCTGTTTGGCAGTAAAACTTCGCGCTCGCCTTGAGTGTTTTCCAGTATCAAATAGCGCTTATAGCCTGGAAAGCCGGCTAAGGTTTGGTTACTAGAAATGAAAAGCTTCTGGTTGCCTTTTAGGGTCCATTTGTCAGAATGCAATTCAAATTCCAGCAGATTTCCTTTTTCGTCCTTATACGAGGGACATTGCATGAGAAAAGCAGCTCCACTGCCTTGCACCTTTTGCCAAACGAGAAGATGGGGATCAAAGGTGCAAAGATCCTTAAATTGCGGATTATTAGTCGTTTGCACTTGTACATAGCGGTTGTCAGTGGGGTGGGGAAAGGAGTAAGTACCATTCGCATGAACTTTGTAGAGCGGTTTTCGCCTTTCATCGAGCAAGAAGATTTCATTTGTTTTCTTCCAGACCTGCAAACGCTCGTGATTGGGTAGAGCAGAAAACATTGCGTAAATGGGGTTTGAGGGGTGCACAAAGGAGTACCATTCTCCTTCGATTTCATACTGGATCGAAGTAAGCTTTTTGCCAAAATAGTCTGAAGCAATATAAAGCCGGAATTTGCCACGCTCTTCCACTTCGATATAAGTACCTTGGTCGATTCCAATGACGCGATTTTCCCCCAGGATATGCTTGTAGAGCGGTGAATATAAAATGGAGTCGGGAATGAGCGTAAGCTCTAAACCATTTTTAAAAATTTCGCCGGTGTCTAGTTCAATTTGGTAGACCGTTCCCTTTACTTCTGCGTAGCAGGTGGGATATCCCTCCCAATTCCATGAAGCGTTTTTAGGGATCTCGATGTTGTATAACTTAAGTAGCTCCTGAAACACGCCACAAAAACGATGGGGCGATTGCTTTAAAATGCGGCGGATCTCCTCATGCCTCTGCACCATAACGCCAAGAGCCAGCTCCTCAAAATGGGGAAACAATTCTTTGTTGGCGTGCCCCTGTGCAGTTAACCACCCTGCTTTTGCAACCGCTGTGATTAAATCGGTCACCTTGTCGCCATCGAGTGTTTTGTCCCCGTGATAACTATCGACTAAACTGAGGTGCAAGCGATGCTGCAGGGCATAATTTTGTTTAACTTGGATATGCTCCAGCAATGCGTGGATGGCTTTTCGCGTGCCTTCCATCGGCTCCTGCAGCCACTGGTAGAGGCGCTGTTCCTGCTCCAAGATAAAACAGAGGGCCTCGAGATTTGTGGCCCGATTTTCCGGTAGAATGAGTTCCTCTTCGTAATATTTGCGCGCCTGTTGAATAAACAGCTTCAGCTCCTGAGCGACGATTTTGCCCTCAGACGGTCGCCTTAAGGCTGTGCCCAAAACGAGTGGGGTAAAGAGGTGGGCTGTGAAAAAGACTCTGCGGTCCACTTGGGTAAATTCTTGCAAATGCCCTGCAAAGTAATCGATGAGGGCTAGGATCGAAAGCGTCGAGCCTCTATCCAAGTCAACGGCTAAAAGGTCGTGGAGATCTGGTTGAAACTGCAAAAGATACTGGTTTTCATGGCGTCTGCTTGTGACGAGGTGGTTGCAGACAGCGTCATCGTCTTCATAGTGACGCAAAGTGCCACGTGAAGAGGGAAGATGTTCTTCTGGTTTTAGGTCGCGCTTTTCTGCTTCGCGTAAGGCATTAGAAATGGGGCCCCAGAGCGTCTCTTTTTCCATGGAGAAGATGACGTGAGGAATATAACCCGATGAAGAAAATTGACGAAGATAGGGTCCATGCAGTTGAAACTCTCGTAAATCGATGGGCTGGCGTTTTGACGAGGGCCTAGCCAGATGGGCGAGAACGGAAATCTGATAGATCTCATGTAAGTCATCGGGCAAATGATGGGTGAGCATCCACACGATCCGCCATTGCTTTTTGAGTTGCTCCTCATCGACAAATTTAACCGCTTGCAGTTCCTTTTCAAAAGCGGCGTCGCATTCTTTCCAGTCGGTAATAGTCTTGCTATAGGCTTCTGCCCAGGCATATTCCCCATCATCCGGTCGCAACACGCGGTAGGATTGGTTGTTTTGGGTTGTCGATTGACGCTCTAACTCAAAGAAGGAACCCTTGTAGAAGTCCATGAGCAGCTTGGCGTCCTCATCTTGCAGAGGGGAAAGCATGGCCTGGTTAAAACGGTTAATGCGGAAATTGAAATCCTTTCCCGCTAATCCCCAATTGCTAATGTTAGCGGCTCTCCACGCTAGACACTGGGCGTAATGGATGGCAAAGCTGACGTCAGCTTGTGAGTGGTTGTAGAGAAATTCAGCGCTGTTTTTAAGTACCTTGATCAACCCTTTGGAAGGCGTCTTTTGAAAAAATGTTGCATCGTTGATCAAGCGGCGTCCCACTTCCTTCAAGCAGTTGGCAAGATAGCTTGGATCACTGTGCGCATACTCCAGATAGGCTTGCAATAGCTCTTCGAGATCTTTAGGCGATTGGATGTTTTTCACGCTGAGTGACGGCAAGCTAAGGGGTTTTGGCTTTTCACAGGCCAAATCGGGTGTTTGTTTCGCTTGATCTTGCGCAAATAGTGCTTGCATGGCTTCTTGCGTGGCAGCACCATGGTGGATAAACGCAGCGGCGACTGGTGGTGCAGCATGCTGGGAAGGTGGCAGAGAGAGTTGATTAAACTGCTCTCTCAGCCTATCCAAGCGCATTAATTTTTGGGAATCGGTGGGATTCTTGACCACGTGTTTAAAGAGATCGGGAAACACTAAGTTTAATAAGCGGTAGAGCGAGGGGCTTTGTGGGATCAACTCTCCGTAGGTATCGACGACCTTTTGGAAGAGCTTCTCTTTGCTTGTGCGACGAAACTCCTTGTAAGTCTCTTTGCCCATCTTAAATAGCAAGAAGGCCATGAAGCAGCGCATGGAACAGGTGCCGCTCAGCTGTTCCTTCATCCATGTATTCTCTGTCTCCACGGGTTCAAAATCGATTAAAAGATGAAAGAGCGCATCAACCCCATAAAGGGGATAGGGGTCTTTGCCCGGTCGTAAGGCTCCAAGGACTTGGGGTTCCATCAAACTTTTGCAGAGTTCTTGCTGCGTGATCGCAGTCAAAGGCACTCGCCAGGCGCGGTGTGTATCGACATAGGCTTCATCGCCTTGTTGATAGGGGGAGTGGGTGGTGTTAAAAGCATGAATGATGTACTCGGTTGAGGAAATGCGCTCGCAAAAAAGCAGCGTTTCATGGCCATGTGCGTTAGCTTGGGCACTCCACCCCCAAGGCAAAAGGCAAGTTTTCCCGATGGGAAGCTGCTCCAACTTCTTTTCCATTTTGCGCTGAAAGTTTTCGAGTCCTGCGATCTTTTGGCACTCATCTTCTAAGAGTTTGAGCGCCTCAATTTCTTGTGCGAGGAGTTGATAATCGCTCAATAGTTGATGTAGCTCGTTATTCTCTGGTTGAAATAAGAGGAGGAGTGCGCGCATAAACTCACAACTTTTGCTGCCTGCATTACCTTCTAGAGGCCTTCCATTATCATCCTTCATTTCCTCTAAGAAAGCATCTCCCATGAAAAGCCCGAGATTTTTTTGATCCAGCAGAGAAGGAGATCCCTCTAAGCGATCCGCTATCTTTTCAATAGGGGCCATGCCTGGCACTGGCGCAGAGGGTTTAAACCCTAAGCGCATCAGACGCGCGGCCAAAAGGTAATCGCGCTGTTGTAAAACAGTGTCCAAGGGGTTTTCTGGAAGCGGAATTCCAGCAGCATGCAAGCGTTCTAAAACAGTACAGCCCCACTCCTTCCGCGGTCCTGTAACTAACATCTCGATGACTTTAGGCGCCAGCGGTGGAGATGTCTTAAGAAGCAACTCGACGATCGGGATTTGCCCTGCAGCCACGGCTCGAGCAAAAAGTTCGGGGAGAATGGTTTCAGGAACCACGGTCCCCTTTTCAAGAAGCTGTTGCGTGATGGGCCATGAGTCCCACCAATTAAACTGTTGCAGTTGCACTTCGGGACTTTGCTCCATCCACCAGCTAATTACATGGGGAAGGTCTTTTAGATGGTCATCGATAAGCATCTGCAAGGGCGTTTTGCCATTCGCATCGCTGACATGAGGATCAGCCTTCAAGAGATTCACCGCATCGCGATCATTTAAAAGCAGAGCGTGGGCCAGTGGAGTTTGTCCTGTGTGATAAGGTTGATCGATGCGCATTCCCCGTTCTAGGAGCAGCTTAATGGCGAAGTGATTGCCATACTGGATAGCCCAGCGCAAAAGCTCGCTGTTTGGGGGAATCATCTGGATCCATTCCCGTATCTTGGCTTCGGGTAGGGGCCACTTAAAGCTTTCCCCTAAGATACGCGTTGTTAAATTAGGGCTCTTCACAACAAACTCTGGATGGTTCAACAACTCATCCAGAATTTCTTCCAGGTAAAAGGAGGAGAGCTCCCCAATTTTTTGAGGGGCGACCCAACAATCAAACAAAAGTTCACTCTGCTGACAGAAGGATCTAAAGGCTTCTTTGGAGGAGTTATAGAGGCGATGCTCATTTGGAAAATGATAGGTTGAGGAGATGGCGTCAAAGCTGGCCCCGTGCTGCAAAGCCAAGGGAATCAAGTGATAAAGATTGTTTTGGATAAAATGGCAGAGATATTGTTGTGCCTTTTCAGGTACTAAGAGCTGTTGAAAGAAGATCTTTAAGATCTTTGCATCTTCAGCCCTCTCTTCTTCACTCCTGCGTTTACACCCCGTGATCGTCTTGACCATTGCTGCCATGGCCTTGGGGTGTTCCTCAATGGCGCTTTTGTTGGCTGTGAGATAAATGAGGAGGGAGTTCCAGCTCGGTTGATTCCAAAAGAGCTGTTCGACTGTACAGGGATGGCTCTCTAAGTGTTTTAATACTGAAAGATCCGATCCATTTACCATATCTTTATGTGTTGTTTGCACTCATTTAGCCAACCACGCACGATCAACTTATGTGTCGCTATAATTTGGGGATCATTTGTATCGATGCCAGGATTCTTCGCTACGGCTGCTTCGAGAATCTCGATGATAAAAGTTTTGTACTCCTGCTTAGTCATTGCTTCTGGCCTAAGAGATTCCAAGGCAAGCGGATTGCAAAAATAGGTATTTTCAAACCCTCTAGCAAAGAACCCGCGCGCTGTTTCTTTATCATTGAGATGCAAGCAATAAGCGCCCAGTTGCATCAGGCCATTTGCGTTTGCATTAATCGATAGATCGCCTTTCTCCACATTGACTCTTCTAAATAAATTGATAGATTGGCCAACTTCTTGGGCTGTCCGATTCCCAAATTCCCTTTCTTGCAGAAGCGCGGCAGCTCGGAGTAGTTCTATTGCTGGTTGATCTCCATATAAATGATTTTTTTTACGTAACTCAGCGAGTTGAGAAACGACTTCATTGACTCTTGGGTAAGTCAAAAATTGACGCTTATCAAGG
>Ga0206912_1255_pt1 | contig 10983 bp, 8 predicted proteins | sample Alteio_BWOrgHeat_75_FD_152933 | JGI IMG/M metagenome (GOLD analysis project Ga0206912, IMG submission 152933) | Enriched cells from forest soil in Barre Woods Harvard Forest LTER site, Petersham, Massachusetts, United States -... | ecosystem: Environmental > Terrestrial > Soil > Temperate forest > O... | reverse complement strand
CTGTTGATTGGATGGAACAGGTAACAGATGAACAGTACTGTAGTTGAACGGTTATGAAATAAATAGTTAAATCTGTACAAGTTTATAGTTTTATTAATACGTAATATTGTATACGTTAACGCAAACTATCATAATGAAAGCAGAAAAATTTTCGCGCAGGCAAGCCCTGCAGGCCACAGCGGTATTAGGCACTACCTTATTTCTTCCCTTACAAAAATTACAGGCCTCATCAATATTAGCAGCAAAAACCCCGGATATAACCGCCGGAGAAATGGCCGCCATTGATGCGGCTTTAGGAAAAAAAGGCGCTTATAAAGAGGCGGAGCAGGTATATACAATAGCACTGCCGAGGAATGACCTGAAAATGAAAATTAAGGGTGAACCTATTCCCATTCCTTTTGGTTTTGGCGGATGGGTATCATTCAAAAAAACCCTCGACGGTAAATCAGCCATGGTGATGGGCGATACGGTATTACAAATGGAAGAGGTTAACCCGTTGATCTCGGCGGCGCATGCTAACGGATTGGAAATAGCGGCCATACATAATCATTTTTTTTACGAAGAACCCCGAATATTTTACATGCATATTCACGGCACAGGTACCATTGCCGAACTGGCAAAAAAATACGCTGATACGATAAGGGACAGTAAACTGTTCCCGGCTAACCAGCCGGCAGCATCGGCACCGTCGAGCATTACAGGTAAGGAAAACTTTGACCTGCCGGCTTTGGACTCCATTATTAAATATACAGGTACCGTAAACGGGCCAACCTATAAATATACCATTGGCCGCGCCGATTTGAAAGTTATGGCAATGGGTGTAGAAATGACCACGAATATCGGCCTCAATAGCTGGGCGTCATTCGCCGGGAAACAGGACGACGCGCATATAGCCGGAGATATAGCCATGCTGCAAAGCGAGGTAAACAATGTAATAAAAACCCTGCGCCAGCATAACCTGGAGGTAGTGGCCGTACATAACCACATGCTTGGGGACGATCCGCATATGATATTCCTGCATTATTATGGCCGTGGCAACGCGGCTACGCTGGCGCAAGGCTTCCGCGCGGCTTTAGATATATTGGGCAAGAAAACAATGGGTGGAATGAAGATGGAATAATGCATGGATAAACAGCCAAAACCAGCTTATTCGTTAACCGACCTTACAAAATATTTCTTAAAGCTCGGCACATGGGGTTTTGGGGGGCCGGTGGCGTTGGTTGGTTATATGCACCGCGACCTGGTTGAAACTAAAGGCTGGCTTACCGAGGAAGAATATAAAGAGGGGTTGGCGCTTGCACAACTAGCGCCGGGGCCATTGGCGGCGCAATTGGGCATTTATATTGGTTTTGTGCATTACGGACTAATAGGCGCTACCCTCGCGGGGCTGGCTTTTGTAATACCATCATTTATTATGGTTGTATTATTAGGGATGGCCTACCGGTTGTACGGCGGCCTGGCGTGGATGCAGGCGGTATTTTATGGGGTCGGGGCCGCGGTTATCGGTATTATCGGCATGAGCGCGTATAAGCTTACGGTTAAATCCATCAGTAAATTTCAACTGCAAGCCATGAAGTCCAAATGGCTATTGTGGTTGTTTTATATCATTGGTATCGCCATTACTATTATTACAGAAAAAGAAGAGGTCTTATTATTCCTCACCAGTGGTATTTTATATATGCTGATAAAGGCCCCGCCACAATGGATAAAAAAGCCGACACTACTGCCTGCCGCGATATTAATAAGTACGGGTTTTTGGAAATATGACGGTAAAACCTTGCAGCAGATCGCCTGGTTTTTTGCCAAAGCGGGCGCGTTCGTATTTGGCAGCGGGCTGGCTATTGTACCTTTCCTGCATGGAGGTGTAGTAAAAGAGTTTGGCTGGCTAACCGAACACCAGTTTGTTGACGCGGTAGCGGTAGCCATGATAACACCCGGCCCGGTAGTAATTACAGTTGGGTTTATTGGTTACCTGGTTGCCGGCTTTCCGGGTGCCTGTGTAGCGGCATTGGCAACCTTTCTGCCTTGTTACCTGTTTACGGTTACGTTGGCGCCATCGTTTAAAAAGATCGCTAAAAATACGGCTATCAAAGCATTTGTAGAAGGAATAACTGCCTCTGTAATCGGAGCACTGGTTGGCTCAGTGATCATCATGGGGTTTCGGTCCATTACCGATATTCCAACCGCCGTTATCGCCATAGCAGCTGTGCTGGCATTGCTTTATGTTAAAAAGCTACAGGAGCCTTATATTATTGCAATAGCTGCAATTGTGGGGTTATTTATAAAAACGTTATAATTGCAAAAACACGATATACTCCCATTCACATTAATTCGTTTTATTATACATTAGCGCAGCTTTACCCAACCAATTAAACCAAAATTATATTTTATGACATCCAGACGTTCATTTGTGAAAACATCGGCTATGCTTTCGGCCGGGCTACTGGCGGCGCCCCGCCTGTTTGCTTATGATAAAAAATACATCGGCCTGCAATTATACACCGTTAGGGATGCCATGAAGGCCGACCCTGCTGCGGCGCTTGCAAAAGTGGCCGGCATAGGTTATAACTCGGTTGAAGGCGCTACCTATACCGGCGATGAAAAGTTTTACGGGATGGATGCAAAAGCCTTCAGCAAATTGCTGAAACAAAATGGACTGGTAATGTTAAGCAGCCATTATCGCCTCGGCGAAGAAAAAACAAACGGCCAGGATACGATGGGAACCATATTGCATGACTGGGATAAAGCCGTAAATGATGCCGCCGAAGTTGGTTTAAAGTATATGGTTTGCGCCTATCTTTCGAACCCCGAACGCGGCAGTTTAGACCACTTTAAGAAACTGGCTGATTATTTTAATATAGCCGGCGAAAAATGTAAAAAAGCAGGCATACAATTTTGCTATCATAACCATGATTTTGAATTTATACAGCAGGATGGTAAATATCCCTATGAAACTTTGCTTTTAAATACGGATAAAAACCTGGTAAAAATGGAGATGGACCTTTACTGGGTTACTAAAGCCAAACAGGACCCCATCGTATTAATTAATGAAAACCCTGGCAGGTTCCCATTATTTCATGTTAAGGATATGGATAACACCCCTAAAGCTAATTTTACCGAAGTTGGAAACGGTATTATTGATTTCAAAAAAATATTCACTTATGCCGATAAAGCAGGCATGAAATACTTCTTTGTGGAGCAGGACACAACCCCCGGCGATCCGTTTATCAGTATTGCACAAAGTTTTAACTATATCAGGAAGAATTTAGTTTAAAATACCGCCAATTCATTCTTTTAAATTCAAAAATGAAAGTAGTTCAAAATTGAGTGAACCGACTAAATAGTCGATTTTTTTCAATGTCATGACACATCAAAAAAACTAAATAATGACCCCATAAAATGTTTCCCTATATTTTGCAACTCCAAAAAAATCTCTATTTTTAGCAACTGCATGGAAACTAAAAACAACAAAAAAACCATTTGGGCATGGTGCATGTTCGACTGGGCCAACCAATCTTATAATATGGTAATTACCTCAACCATATTTCCCGCTTATTATGTAGCTGTAACCGCAAATGCCAAAAACGGCGATATGGTTAGCTTTTTCGGGCATAAGTATGTGAACACGGTTTTATCTAATTATATACTCGGACTTTCATATCTAATTGTGGTGGTGATGCTGCCCATATTAACATCCATTGCCGATTATCGCGGCAACAAAAGGCGCTACCTCCAATTCTTTACCTGGCTGGGGGCGCTGGCCTGCGCAGGCTTGTTTTTCTTTAAGCCAGATAGCGGACTGGAGTTCCCGATGATCTGTTTCGGCCTGGCCTGCATTGGTTATTGCGGCGGGTTTGTTTTTTATAACTCTTATCTGCCCCAGATAGCTACTTTAGACCAACAGGACAGCGTAAGCGCCAAAGGTTTTATATATGGCTATGTGGGCAGCCTCGTAATGCAGGTATTATGCTTTGTTGTAGTATTATCGCCAAAAACATTTGGCATTACAAGTGACGACCTGCCTGCCCGCATATCGTTTTTAATGGTATTTGTATGGTGGATAGGCTTTTCCATTATTCCTTTCCGGCTGTTGCCAAAGGGCGAGCCTAATGCGGGCAAGCATAACTACAACGTATTTACCGGCGGATTTAAGGAACTGGTAAAGGTTTTCAAAAAAGTGCGCAGTATGCCTTTGTTAAGGCGTTTCCTGTCGTCATTCTTTTTTTATTCGGTTGGGGTGCAAACCATTATGCTGGTGGCCGCTAACTTTGCGGCTAAAGAACTGCACATGCCTGATGATACACTGATCTCTATCATCCTTGTTATACAGGTGGTAGGTGTTATCGGCGCGTGGCTTACTTCTATATTATCAACCAAATATGGTAACGTAAAAACATTGGTTGGCCTGGTTTCTATATGGACGCTGCTTTGCTTATCGGTATATTTTATTGCCAATACGCCGCAGTTTTTCGCTGCTGCAGTTGTAGTGGGTGCGGTAATGGGAGGGGTGCAATCCATATCACGCTCTACTTACTCAAAATATCTGCCGCCAAACATACCGGATACGGCTTCATTCTTTAGTTTTTACGATGTTACCGAAAAATCATCCATAGTAGTGGGCCTGTTTTGTTTTGGTTTGGTAGAATCATTAACCCATGAAATGCGCGATTCGGCGCTGGCGTTAGATTGCTTTTTCGCAGTAGGGCTTATCCTGATGATCTCGCTAATGCTTGCCGAAAAGAAAAGGAAAAATTTGCCAACTATGCCAAATCCGGAAGTGGTGGCTGCTTAGAAGTAAAAATTTACTATGAAAACAATCCGTTGGGGTATTTTAGGTACTGGCAGCATAGCGCGTAAATTTGCCTCTGACTTGCGGTTTGCTGAAGGCTCGGAATTGGTGGCCGTGGGTTCACGAGGCAAAAAAAGCGCTGATGATTTTGCTGCGGAATTTCCCGTAAAGCATTGTCATTATTCGTATGAAGAATTAGCCGGCGATGCGGAAGTGGACGTAATTTATATAGCTACGCCGCATAACCTGCATTACGAAAATACCTTGTTGTGCCTTAACCACAACAAGGCTGTTTTATGCGAAAAACCGTTTGCCATTAACAGCCGGCAGACTGTTGAAATGATTGCCCTGGCCAAAGAAAAGAAGCTATTTTTAATGGAAGCCCGATGGACCAAATTTTTGCCCCATTTTATAAAGATGCAGGAAATGGTAGCAGCCGGCATGTTGGGCGAGATAAAGGCCGTTCTGGCAAATTTTGGCTTTAAGCCTTTGCCGCCGGTAAATCCCCGTTTGTTTGACCCTGCTTTAGGCGGCGGTACTATAATGGACATTGGCATATACAATGTTTTTATGGCGATGGCTATATTGGGCCAACCTGATCACATCGATGCGGTAATGACGCCTGCTTCAACCGGCGTAGACGAGCAGTGCGCAATATTATTCAGGTATAAAAACGGAGCTATGGCACAGTTGTTCTCAACATTTTCAGCTAACCTGGCTACTGAGGTAGACATTAGCGGATCAAATGGCCATCGTATCAGGCTTACCTCAAGGTTTTATGAACCATCGTCCACAATTGAATACTATGGCGGCGGGAATGCAGAAAAACAAATTATTGAAGTAGAAAAGGGTGCAGGCGGGGGTTATAACTATGAAGCAGCGCATGTAAATGAATGCTTGCGGAATGGGCTTACCGAAAGCCCGGTGATACCGTTTGCCGATACCTTGCGATTAATGGAAATACTGGATAAAATAAGGAAATTGGCAGGAGTGAAGTATCCCGCAGACTTATAGATCTTTTATCCTTAACCCTGTACTTTATGATATACTGGAGGAACCGTCTCCAAATAACTATAAATAGCATCCACCTCCCGGTCTTGTAATTGTTTAAATTTGGGCATGGGCGGATGTAGTTTCCGGTCGGGTGCCTCGCCGTCTTTTACCGCTTTTAGAAATTCCTGCTGCGTAAGTTTTCCTATTCCTGTTTCCTTATCGGGCGTAAGATTAGAGGCAACTATAAACATGCCTTGTTCATCTTTAAATTTTATGCCCCCTGCCATATAACCTTTGGATTGTTCGGGGTACAAGTAATTCAGCGACGTAAAGCTTTTGGAGTGGCAATGAAAACAGCCAACATTATCAACCAGGTAACGGCCCAAAGCAACATTATCCGAAGGTAATTTTATACCGGGTTTATAGGGTAAAGGTTTCGCGGTCATACCCATATACAACTTACCGATTATGTTATAACGCGTGAGGCCGATGGTGGTATCAGCCGGGGTAACCGCCGGATCATTTGAGCGCAGGTAAACTATAATGGCGTTAATATCTTCATCAGCCATATTGGGGCGCAGCATGTAGGGGATAAAACGTCCGTCTCGGGCAATACCGGTTTTTAGCAGGTACTTTAGTTCCGCGTCGGTATAGTGCGGTGGTATGCCATGTGTTTTTGAATTAGTGAGATTGGCCGAATACACCTTCCCGATAATTCCGGGAACATCATGAATAGGGGTCCCGATAAATTTATTTACCGAACGGTTATAATGGCAACCCGCGCAAATACTGAATGCGAGCGCTTTACCTCTTTCAAAAGCCCGGGGCGATTCCACAGCTGTATAATTGATTTGCGGGGTAGTAAAATGTGTTTTGCAGCTATAAATGGTGCTAACTGTTACCGTTAAACCTGCCAGGAAAACAAATTTATACTTTTTCATAATACCTGTTGTAAGGTGTATTATTTATCAAGACATAATTACAAACACAATGTTTTAAAAGACTTAGCATTACTGTAAACTTTTTCTCAAATTAGCGCCCGAATGAAAACCGAGTTATTTATCCCTTGTTTTATAGATCAGCTATTTCCTGATACGGCCTTTAACACCATTAAAGTGCTGGAAAAAGCTGGCTGCGAAGTGGCCTATAACCCCGAACAAACCTGCTGCGGACAGCCCGCTTTTAACGCCGGGTTTTGGGATGAGGCCAAAGCAGTTGGCCGTAAGTTTTTGGATGGATTTTCAGAAGATAGCGTTATCGTAACCCCATCTGCATCATGTACCGGGATGGTGAAGAATTATTATAACGACCTGTTTACCAATACCATTGTGCACAATAAATGCCGTGCTGTACAGGGTAATATTTATGAACTGTCTGATTTCCTGGTAAACATATTGCAGTTTGACTATTTCGGCGCCGAACTGGAGGGCCGCGCCGTTTATCACGATAGCTGCGCCGCTTTACGCGAATGCAAAATTAAAGCCGAGCCCCGCCAACTGCTATCAAAAGTATTAGGGTTGGAACTGGTTGAGTTAAATCACGGCGATACCTGCTGCGGCTTCGGCGGCACCTTCGCGGTTAAGTTTGATGCCATATCAAGCGCTATGGCACAGCAAAAGGTAGAGAATGCTTTGGCGGTGGGTGCTGAATATATTATTTCAACAGACGCTTCCTGTTTGCTGCATTTGCAAGGGTATATTGATAAGAATGACCTTCCTATTAAAACTATCCACCTGGCCGATGTTTTGGCGCATGGGTGGGGGAATGTTTGATCGCTGATTTTGATTGATTTTTATGATTTCGCTGATTTATGGTGATTCACAAAATAGTGAATCACTTGAATCACTTTTTGCATGTAAGTTACTGAAATTCAATTCTTTGTAAAAACCGAGTGAATCACCCTGAATCAGTACTAAAACTTTAAATGATTATACATAAATAATTTATTTACAATTATTTATGTATTTTAACCGTTTATCGGAAAATTCTGCATGAATCACTTTTGTGAATCACCCTGTTGTGTGACCCGTCCAAAAAAAAGTTTTTCTTTATCCCCCCCGTTTTTCTTATTCTGAGTATTTAGCATATAACCGTTATATTTATGCAAGTACCGCTCTTATCGCTATGAAGAAAATTGCCATCATATACGTGGTAGCGGTTTTATGTTTACTATCCGGCACCGCCATCGCCCAGGTAAACAACGGCCTGATGACAACTCTATCAGCTGTCGCAGGTATGCGCGACAGGTTCCCCATTGAAAAGTTGTATCTGCAATTGGATAAGCCTTACTATACGCTCGGCGATACCCTGCGCTTTAAAGCCTATTTGCTGAACGCGGATTTTCTGAAACCATCAAACCGCAGCGGGCTGCTGTATGTAGAACTGGATAACAGCAACGGCACCAGCGTAAAACGGATATTGGTTCCGCTTACCTCGGGCATAAGCTGGGGCGATATGGCGCTTGATGAAAAAATGTTTCCTGAGGGTAGTTATACCTTGCGGGCCTATACCAACTGGATGCTGAATTTTGGTGATGATTATGTTTTTAAAAGGAGTATTTATATCTCGGCATTAAGCGGCTCAACGCTGGTTAAGGCAGGCTTTAAACTGCAAAGCGGGGCTGATAAGGATAAAATATCAGCCAATATTCTGTTTACCGATCTTAATAAAAACGCGCTCCGGCTAAAAGATATGCAGCTTAAAGTGATGAGCGGCAGGCATAACCTGTTTAAAGATAAAGCCACTACCGGTATGGACGGCACTATGGATGTAAACTTTGACCTTGCCGATAAAACAGCCATCAAAAACCTTTCGATACAGGTACAGGAAACCGGCAAGGGGGCGGATACTGCCAAACTGACCATACCCATAATACTAAACCGCGCGGAAAATACCGATGTGCAATACTTGCCTGAAGGAGGAAATTTGGTAGCAGGAATAGCAACAAAGGTAGGGTTCAAAGCTATAGGCGAGGACGGAAAAGCGACAGAAATAAGCGGCATAGTACTTAACAGCAAACAGCAGCAGGTAGCCACTTTCAAATCAACCCATAAAGGCATGGGTAATTTTGAGCTGACGCCGCAGGCGGGGGAAAGTTATACATCCAAAGTTACTTTGCCTGGCAATATTACTAAAACTTACCCGCTGCCAATAGTGAATAACACAGGAACAACCATGCGGATAAGTCCCAAAGGCAAAGATTCGCTGGAAGTGGTATTGACGGTCACGCCGGATATAGTAACAACAAACTCAAATTACTATCTCATCGGCCTCACGCGGGGATTAGTTTGCTATACCTCGTTGATAAACTTTAAAGGTATTACGGTAAGAAAAGTGGTAGCCAAAGACATGTTCCCCTCCGGGATCGCGCATTTTACTTTATTGAACAATGCCAATCAGTCTTTAAATGAACGCATTGTTTATATTGACCATAACGATTATTTGCAGATCAACGTAACAGCGCATAAACCCAATTACGGTATTAGGGATAGTATTGCGCTGGCAATAACCGTAAAAGATAAGGACGGCAAACCCATGCGCGGCAGTTTCTCGATGGCGATAACGGATAATTCGCAAATTAAAGCCGATAGTACCAACAGCAATATCATCAGCAACCTGTTGCTAACTTCCGATCTGAAAGGAAATGTGGAAGAACCCGGTTATTATTTTGAGAATATCACTACACAAAAAACAACCGAATTAGATAACCTATTATTAACACAAGGCTGGGTTGGATATGACTGGAAAGCTATTTTTAACCCTGTTATACAGGAACCCAAATACCCCGCCGAGCGGGAATACATTGTACAGGGAAAGGTGACCAATGTATTGAATAAGCCGGTTGAAGGTTCGGAAGTATTACTTTTTTCAAGAAAACCACAGGAGGTTAAGACTATGATCACCGGCAAGGATGGCCAGTTTATTTTTAAAGGCTTTTTCCCGGTTGATACGGCAGAATTTAAAATACAGGCAAGAAATAAAAATGGCAATAGCAATAATGTGGGCGTAGAAATGATGAACGAGTTTAAACCGCCCCGGTTTGCAACAGATAGTATTAAACAAACTCCCTGGTATGTAAACAGCGATACGGTTTTACTGAATAATGGCAGCACTAAAGCGGCACAGATCAAGGCAGAAGCAGCGTACCGCGGGCAAGGCAATTTGTTAAAAGAGGTAATAATAAAAGAAAAAAAGGTAGTAAAAGGCTCTAAAGTCGACAAAGACATTGTGGGTGATCCTGACGTAGTATTGGACGAACAGGACCTGTTAAAAGCGGGAAAAATGAGCCTGCGGCAATTGCTGGAAAAAAATGTAAAAGGATTTACTTTGGGAAGGGTTTCTCTTGGAGGACCAGCATATAGAATGAGCTATAAAATAAATGAATATGAGATCGTAGTTTTTAATTTTGATGGCATAAACGTATTTGACTATTATAGTCCAACACCCACGGTCAAACATATTCCGGCCTGGGTACAGCTAATTCATGATAGGCGTCAGTTCTTGGATGCTTACCTTGATTATTTTTCCGCCGAGGATATTACGGGACTTGAAGTATGGTTTAACGGTTTCAGTGCATGGCTGGAAATAACTACGCGCTCAAAAAAAGGCCCGTGGATGAAATTAACAGCCGGAACTTACCTGTATAAACCCTTACCATTTACCTTACCCAAAGATTTTTACCGCCCGCGCTATACGGTTAAAAACCACAACATAGCCCCCGGCACCGACATGCGTTCCACCATCCACTGGGCGCCGCAGGTAATTACCGATAAAGCAGGTAAGGCCACCGTTTCATTTTTCAGTGCCGATAAACCTGTTGATTATACCCTTGTTATAGAAGGCATTGATGTGAACGGGAATTTAGGTTATAAAAGGCAGCAGATAAATGGGGTTTCAAAAATAGCGGGGAAATAAGTTGAAATAGATTTTAGGCCGTATTAAAACGTCATATCTCGAACAGCAGCAAAATAGTATTTGCCTCTGTGGTCTCTGTGCCTCCTTGGTGACCTCTGTGGTTTATTTTTAACCACAAAGATCGCAGAGGTTTTACACGAAGATCGCAGAGAATTTAAAGAAGCAAATGATATTCTGTCCAACTGATCTGAGTTTTACTTTTGAGACAGGCTCAAAGGCTAATTATGGCAGCTATTTTGCTGTATTTCCATCATGCACAGCTATAAAAATGCGGATCATGATACAGG
>Ga0206912_1254_pt1 | contig 11008 bp, 13 predicted proteins | sample Alteio_BWOrgHeat_75_FD_152933 | JGI IMG/M metagenome (GOLD analysis project Ga0206912, IMG submission 152933) | Enriched cells from forest soil in Barre Woods Harvard Forest LTER site, Petersham, Massachusetts, United States -... | ecosystem: Environmental > Terrestrial > Soil > Temperate forest >... | reverse complement strand
AGCTAACCGATCCCTTTCCGCTTCCAATTCCACAATTCTCCTTCTTAATTCTGCATCTAACTCGTCTCGTTGTCTTTGAGCAGTGGCTACTTGTTCATTTAGCTGTCCAATTTGGATGCGGAGCTGACCTTCTGCACAAATGTGAGCTGGGACGGGAGCTGGAGGTTGGTTGGGGATGCAGCGAGAAAGAAGATAAGATCCCACGAATATACCAGAGGCTGCATAGGCGATATTGCCCACCGCGAGGACAGCACATTCAAGCGCGTTCAAAAGATCGCGGGAAATGGCGTTTAAGGCAGATAATAACTCAAGGTTGGATAAGTGTATGACTGAGCGACCAACCCCACGCAAGACAAAGCCCACAGAGGTAACAGCGGCAACAGGAACCGTAATGGCCGCTATAACCCGAGCCGTCATCCAGAGAGGCATGCGGGGCTCAAGTGACCAAGTGCCTGCCATTTGATACGTATTGCGAAGCAATTTAGCATCTTCAGGAAGAATATTGGGTCTAAAGGCAATTGGTTGAGCCATTGTACACCTAAATTTAGTTATGTTAATTTTAATTATTTTATCATTTCTTAACAATAAATACAAGAATAATATCTTCCCTTTCCAAATTTTCAAATGGTCAGTATAGTCTTACCCATGAACACAAAAAATTCAGAACTCGTTTCAAATAAAAAGGCGACGTTTAACTACGAAATTCTTGAAACGCATGAGTCAGGGCTTGTTCTCACCGGAACAGAAATCAAGTCCTTGCGCGACCATGGCGGCAATTTACAAGATAGCTATGTCAAAGTGATTAAAGGGGAATTATGGCTCATCAACAGCAGCATCGCTCCCTTTCGTTTTGGCAATATCCACAACCATGAAGAAAAGCGCGAACGCAAGCTTCTCATGCATAAGCGCGAGATCGCCCACCTCAACACCGCCATCCAAGAAAAGGGGCTCACAATTATTCCACTGGCCTTTTTCCTCAAAGAAGGGCGCGTCAAAGTCAAACTGGCGATTGCCAAAGGGAAAAAGAGTTTTGACAAGCGCGAAGCGATCAAAGAAAGGGACGAAAAGCGCCACATGGCCAAGGCTATGAAAGAACATCGCTGAATGGAGCTCAAAATGTATAGGGTTAAAATCATCACGATTGGCAAGACTAAGGAAAGTTGGCTGGATGAAGCCCTGGCTGAATATGAAAAGCGGCTGAGAGCTGTTTTGCAAATCGAATGGGTCTTTGCCAAAGACGATGAAACGCTTCAGCAACTTGTCACAAAAGAACCTCTCTACATAGCCCTGGATGCGGGTGGCAAGCTGCTGGATAGCGAAGAGTTTTCGAAGTACCTGCTGAATCATCTGGAAAAGGGGGGCTCGCGCTTGGCCTTTATCATCGGCGGTCCCGATGGCCTCCCAGCAAATCTTAAAAAGAATACCCTAAGCCTCTCCCCACTCACTTTCACGCATCAGATTGCGCGGCTAGTCCTTTTGGAACAGATTTACCGCGCCACCGAAATTGCTAAGGGTTCCCCTTATCACAAGTAGCTTTGAGCGTTGCCGCATAGCGAAAGTAGATGAGAGCGCCGGTCAGTAGAGCAATGCCAATCGTGACATCGATCATGCCGCGAATGTCATTGGGAATGCCTAAGTATTTGATCGATATACCTAAGGCCACCATGCCACCGAGCAAAATGTAATATTTTGCACTGTAGAGGTTAGATACATGAGTGGGATTGGGGAAAGTTAAAATCCTTTCGACACCTTTGCGTGCGGACTTTCCAAGGACAAAACGCCCTTTGAGATACCCGACAGCTAAAGCAAAGATTAAAATTGTGGCTAACACCGCTTTGATATCCCCTAGATAGGGCGTGAGGAAATGCACCAAGGGACCCGTCACAAGGGATTCCAACGGGGAAGCGGGAATCAGCAGATTAACTCCAATGCGCAGTAGCATCAACCCGACAGCCAGCCAGATTAAGCCTGAAAGGTAGATGAGTGTAGAATGGCTAAATTTTAACATAAAGTTCCTCCAAAGTTGCATCCATGCTACCTGACAATGACATAAATGTCGACACGCGAAGCGCTTCGCTCGGTTGCCAAAGAGCAATGGACAAAAATACAAATTTCTTATATAAACTTTCGGCAGGGGAATTTCCCTGAAGACCGTACGCAATTCCACGCCGTACGCATAACCTAACGATAAGGTAGGATCTGAACATGAACATTTCATTAGCATTCATTCGCGCTTTCTTCTTGTTTCTAAGCATTCTTTTGATGACCGCATACACCACAGCTACAGCAGGCGGTTTCACCTTGGCAAATGCATTTATTGGCATCGTTGCAGGGATAGCGGCAGGTCTCATTCTGATAGGCACGGAAGCTTTGTTTAAACGTTTTAATTTGCGTTCTTTCAACATCGCCATGCTGGGTTTGTTCTGCGGTTATCTTTTGGGCACCGCCATCGTTCTCATTTTCAATGCCGTCATCCTAGCCAGCCATTTACCGGTCTCAGCGGAAGCTGTTTCCCTCACCCATCTAGTCATTTTCTTGCTTACATCCTATCTAGGAATGATAATGGCGGCACGTGCCGCTGATGAAATCTACGTCAGCATCCCTTTCATCAAGTTTAAGCCCACCAGCCTCGCCAAGAAAGACGTTCTAGCCGATATCTCCACCCTTTCAGATAGCAGAATCATCGATATGGCTGCCTCAGGGCTGCTCGACCATCAACTGGTGATTCCCCGCTTTATCATCAAAGACCTGACCGATATGCTGGAGAGCGCCGACGAACAAACAAAGGCTAAGGCAAGACGCAGCCTAGACAACTTGAAAAAGCTGGAAAACATCCCCACTTTGGAGATGCGCTATGCCGAAAATGATTTTCCTGAGTTGAAAGACCCTGTTGCCAAGCTGACCCGTTTAGCGCGCCTGCAAGATGCCAATATCATCACAGCCGACCTCAACCGCGTGCAACAAGCCCAAATCGAAGGCGTCCGCATCATCAATCTCAACCAGCTGGCGAACGCGCTTAAGCCCGTCACACAGTCTGGCGAGTACATCAACATCAAAATCCAACGCTATGGAAAAGAACCACGCCAGGGAGTCGGCTACCTCGAAGATGGCACGATGGTCGTCGTCAACGGTGGCGCAGAGTACATTGGCGCAACGATCAAAGCGCAAGTCCTATCCGTGAAGCACACCACATCGGGTCGCATGATCTTCTGCAACGCGATGGAAGAGGGCGCAACGCTGCAAGAGTCGGACCAAACTCTAAGCGACTTGGAAAACACGCATAAAAACTATTTTGCACTTTAATTATGTCATATGAACTTGGCAGTGATATTATCGAGGTCCAAAGGATCCAAGAGAGTATCACTCGCCATGGCAAACGCTTCCTCGACCGCATCTTCACTCCCTTAGAACAGGCCTACTGCGACAAACATCGCGATGCGATGCGCCACTATGCAGGGCGATTTGCAGCTAAAGAAGCCGTCGTCAAAGCCTTAGGGACGGGGATAAGCGAAGCCATTTCTTGGCTCGACATAGAAGTAAATAACGACCTCAGCGGCAAACCTCTAGTGCTTCTTTCCGATAGAGCTATTGCCCACTTTGGCAAGGTAACGATCAAGCTCACCATCAGCCACTGCAAAGAGTATGCCTTAGCGGTGGCTATAGCCCAAATGGATAAATGAAGCAGATGTAGACTTGGTTGACATTGCGCGGACAATTGCGCGCATAGATGCGGCGAGCGATGCCCACCCCCAGCGTCCCTCCAAACTCAAAAGTATGGCCGTAGCGAATGCCTGCATCGGCTGAACGGTGGGCGATGGGGCCATATCCCTTGAAATCTTTAAGCCGCAAGTTATTCCGTCCTAAACCCCAGAGCGTATTCAAATAAAGAGAGGCACCGTAGAGGTCGTAGCAGTTGTGATTCCATTCTAGGTTGGCGCGTATCCAGGGAGAGCCGAGGTCGGCAATGCCAAGCCCCAGCATGCCCCACAAGCGCGAAACCCAAAACTGGGCACAAGAGGTCTCCACACCAGCAGCAAGGTGGAATTCACCTTCTAGTCCCCCATGATAAAAACAGCTCACATCGTGGCGGGCCAATTTGAGCACTTGTCTAATCGTGGCCCCGGCTGTCAAACTGATGGGATCGCCTGTAACATCGTCTAGGAGCTGATACCGCCCCGTCAAGCTGAGGTCGTCCCAGTTGAGCTGACGCTGGTGGCGGGTGTGGGCGAAAGAAGTTTCCAATTCGACGCCAAACGCCATTAAATAAGTGCTGAGGCTAAGGTCTAGAAAGATATCATTGGAAGGGTGCCGTTTTGGGCGATGAGGCGATTGGACGGAATTGTAGGTTTGATAAAGTAGCGTCGCTTTTGGGCGTAATTCCAAGTTGCGCTCATACCAGGGGGCATATTCTGTCGCAAAAAGAGCGATGGGACAAAGCAGCAACCAGATGAGATGCTTACGCATTATTCGGTAAGTCCTTCTGCTGAGAGTTCGCGCTCCGCTTCGATGGCGGCCATGCAACCAGTCCCGGCTGCGGTAATGGCTTGCCGATACACATGGTCTTGGGCATCCCCAGCGGCAAACACCAATTTCTTGTTAGTCTGTGTGGTTCCCGGTTTTACTTTTATATAGCCGTTGTCATGAAGGTCGATTTGTCCTTTTAAGAAAGCAGTGTTTGGGGTATGGCCGACGGCAAAGAAAAGGCCGGCAGCGGCGTGCTTGCTTTTGTGACTGGTTCGGAGATTTTCAATGATGACACTGCGCACAACATTGTCCCCCTCCACTTGTACCACTTCGCTATCCCAAATGATCTCCACTTTGGAGTTATCGAAAGCCCTTTTTTGCATGATTTTGGAGGCCCTTAGTTTATCACGGCGATGCACGATGTAGACTTTGCTGCCGAATTTTGTCAGAAAGGTCGCTTCCTCTACGGCAGAGTCCCCTCCGCCAATCACAAACAAGGGTTTATTGCGAAAAATGGGCATCGCTCCATCGCACACAGCACAGGCAGTGACCCCTTTTTGCCAAAATTCCCCTTCACCAGCGCCTGGAATGGGCAAACGATTAGCTGTAGCACCAGTCGCAATGATGACCGAAGAGGCATGTAAAGAGGTGTGTTTGCCATGGACAGCGTAAGGATATTGGCTAAAGTCGACGCTGTCCACATCCTCTGTGAGGACTTCTGTACCAAAGCGGATCGCTTGTTTACGGAAATCATCCATCAACATAGGCCCACTAATGCCGCTTGGAAAGCCAGGGTAGTTTTCCACCTCAGTCGTCGTCATGAGTTGTCCCCCGGCAGGTCCAGAAAAAAAGCCTTCATAGAGGACTGGAGAGAGATTGGCGCGCGCCGCATAGATGGCAGCAGTGTAGCCAGCTGGTCCTGAGCCAATAATAATAACGTTTTTTCGCTTCATAGGATTACCAATTTTGGTCCTATGTTACCCGAAAAAGAGCAGTAAAGCAAGCGTCTAGCGCTTCTTTTTTGTTGAGGCGACAAGAAGTGTTATAACACCTTTTATAATACTTCGGAAGGTACTTCCATTGATGAATTTCCAAGCATTGATAAAAAATATCTTGACTGGTCCAGCAGCTGCTGGACTGGTGGGTGAAGGCGATTCAGCTTTGACTTCTTGCACCTTTTCAGCAGCTGTCGTGCCTTCGACAACCTTGTCATAGCGCGCTCCAATGGGTGAAGCAGCGATGATCGCTTTGCGCTGTTCGGGAGTGATGGCGCCAATTTGGCTAAGTGGGGGACAGATGAAAGCCCTTTCCACAATAGCGGGAGTGCCATTATTGTCTAAAAGGGAGACGAGCGCTTCCCCTACCCCAAGCTGGGTGATGACATCCGCGATTTTGAGTTTGGGGTTTGAGCGAAAAGTATCTGCTGCAGCTTTGACGGCTTTTTGGTCGCGTGGCGTAAACGCACGCAAAGCATGCTGGACGCGATTGCCAAGCTGCCCCAACACAGTCTCTGGAACGTCGATCGGATTTTGAGTGATAAAGAATACCCCGACGCCCTTCGAACGAATCAAACGTATGATTTGCTCAATCTTATCTAACAGAGCCTTAGGAGCATCGGTGAAAAGAAGATGCGCCTCATCAAAGAAGAAAACAAGCGCTGGCTTATCGGGGTCGCCAACTTCAGGCATTTTTTCATAAAGCGAAGTCAAGAGCCAAAGAAGGAAGCTAGCGTACATCTTGGGATTTTGCATCAGGGTATCGGCGACGAGAACATTGATGTAACCCTTTCCTTGACTATTCGTGCGCAGAAAATCATTTAAATCTAAAGCTGGTTCGCCAAAGAGTTTGGCTCCTCCTTGGTGATCGAGTTCAAGTAACGAGCGTTGGATCGCCCCAATGCTTGCCGTCGAAATATTGCCATACTGAGTTGTGAACTGGGTGGCGTTATTGCCGACGTAATGCAGGAGAGATTGAAGGTCATCAAGTGTAACCAAGGGAAGACTTTTCTCATCGGCCACCTTGAACACGACGGTGAGGACACCGCTCTGCGTCTCATTGAGCGATAGCATGCGGCTTATGAGGAGTGGTCCCATCTTCTGCACAGTGGAGCGTATGGGATGGCCTTGCAAGCCAAAGATATCCCAAAAGATCACCGGGCAAGCTTCAAATTTATAATCCTTCCAGCCGAGTAGTTTTGCCCTCTCCACCCATTTGGGAGTGGGGGTACCGGGCTGGCTGATGCCGGATAGATCGCCCTTAACATCCACTGTGAAGACAGGAATGCCGCGATCGCTAAACCCTTGCGCAAGCGATTGTAGAGTGACTGTTTTGCCCGTGCCGGTGGCTCCTGCGATTAAGCCATGGCGGTTGGCCATTTTGAGAAGGAGATCGAGTTCATGATCGCCTTTTGCTATGTAGATGGGTGTATCCATATGCGAAATGCATCCTTTTCGCACACATTAAACGAGAAAGGAAATTAAAGGCAAAGGTGGCTGATGCATTTTTTCGACGCAAAGACGCAAAGGCGCAAAGAGGAAGGCAAAGAATTTTTAGTTAATTACCTTAGAAACCTTTGCGTCTTTGCGCCTTTGCGTCTAAGAATGCGGTTGTTAGCTGTTTTTATGGCGCTCGATGTAATCGACAACGCTGCCCACGGTTTTGAGCTTCTCAGCTTCCTCTTCCGAGATTTCGCAGCCAAAGCGCTCTTCAAATGTCATGATGAGCTCTGTAAGATCGAGCGAGTCCGCGTTGAGATCTTCAACGAACGACTTATCCAGCGTGACTTCCTCTTTATCCACGCCAAGTTGTTCAACGACAATGTCGACAACTTCTTGTTCTGTACTCATGTTACCTTTCCTTGTTTATTACAAACTCTTTACATCACCATGCCGCCATCGACAGTCAACACCTGGCCCGTCACGTACTCGGCACCAGCGAGAAATAGGGCAGCTTCGGCGATCTCTTCCGCTTTTCCCATGCGGCCTAAGGGGACTTGGGCAAGTGCGGCCTTCTTTTGCTCTTCGTTTAGCGCTTCCGTCATTTGCGTTTCAATAAAACCAGGAGCAATGCAATTGACACAGATATTGCGCGGTGCAAGCTCCTTAGCCAAAGCCTTCGTAAATCCAATAATCGCTGCTTTGGAAGCAGCATAATTAGCTTGTCCGGCATTTCCTGTCAAGCCAACGACAGAACTCATATTGATGATTTTGCCCTTTCTAGCTTTCATCATCGCCCGAACTAAAGCATGACAAAGATTATAACAAGATTTCACATTTATTGTCATAACTTTATCCCAATCATCTTCCGTCATGCGCATGAGGAGCTGATCCGCGGTGATTCCTGCATTATTGATCAGAATATCCACGCGCTGAAAAGCCTCTAAAATTTTTTTAACCGCTTCTTGGACTTCTGCGCTATTTGCCACATTGACCTTAAAGAACTGCGCTCGTCCCCCTAAATCTTTTGCGACTTGTTGCCCTCTTTCAACGTTCGTGCCGATGACAACGACATGAGCGCCTTGTTTAGCAAACTTTTCCGCAATCGCCTTGCCTATGCCAGCAGTTCCTCCTGTGATGACGGCGACTTGGTCCTTTAAGGCTTGCTCCATCATTAATCCTTAGATAAAAGTTCGAGGTCTTTGACTTTTTCAATGCTGATGCTAGGAATGGGAACGGGAAAGGGAATCTTTTTGATAAACCCTGTCAAAGTCTTGCCTGGACCAATTTCGACGAAGAGATCAACGCCCGCATTGGCCATGGCCCGGATACCTTGCTCCCAGCGCACAGGACTCGTCACTTGCTTGATGAGGTTGTTTCTGATCTCAGGGATAGCGCTGACGAAGTCACCAGGAACGTTCATGACGAGGCCTATCGAGCTGTCGACGAGTGGGGCTTGCTCAATATGCTCTTTGAGGCGCTCTTCGGCTTGTTTCATGAGGCCACTGTGGAAGGCCCCGTGCACTTGAAGGGGGATCACCATCTTAGCCCCTTTAGCCTTAGCAGCATCCGTCCCAACTTGGATACCCTTTACCGTCCCGGAGAGAACCACTTGTCCAGGACAATTAAAATTAGCTGCCCACAAATCGTTTGGCAAATTGACTTCGCGGACGAGCTGTTCAACGACAGGCCCTTCTAGTCCAATGATCACCGCCATCGTGCCCTTGTTAGCCTCACAAGCATCATTCATGAACTGGCCGCGGTTTTGCACAAGGTTAAGACCCGGTTTAAAGGGCAATCGGTCGGACGCTGTCAGAGCCGTGTATTCGCCAAGGCTCAAACCAGCTGTAACGGAGGGTTTCAAGTTGGGAAACAGCTTCTGAATCACCCTCAGCATCGCCAAGCTGGCCACATAGATACCCGTTTGAGAGTTGCGCGTTTCTGTGAGCGTCTTTTCAGGCCCATTGAGGATAATATCGGAGATTTTGCGTCCTAAAATCTCGTCTGCTTCTTGGAAGGTTTCTTTTGCTAGGGCGTGGTTTTCGACAAATTCTTTAGCCATCCCTGGATATTGAGCGCCTTGACCTGGAAAGAGAAAAGCAATCTTTTTGTATTTCTGCATGGTGGTTTCTCCGTTTACGTTTGTGTAAGGACAGCTGCCCCCCAAGTCAACCCGCCTCCAAAGGCCACTAAAAGGAGGTGTTCCCCTTTTTTGAGGGCATTTTCTTGGACGAGTTCATCGAGGGCGATGGCGACTCCGGAACCCGAGGTGTTGCCATACTTATGAATTGTCTTATAGACCCGTTCATCGGGAATTTCAAAGCTTTTCGCAAGGGCTTCTAAGATGCGGATGTTGGCTTGATGGGGAACGATCCAGCTGATCTCTTTTTCTGTAAGGCCTGCAGCGGATAAACAGGTATTGGCAGCGCTACGCATGCGCCTCACAGCGTGCTTAAAGACCTCTTTGCCATTCATAGAAAAGTAATGCAGCTTTTCTGCAACGGTATGGAGGGATGTGGGATTGCGCGATCCGCCCCCAGGAATAATGATGAGGTGGCCAAGCTCGCCATCGGCTCCCAACGATACGGTGTCGATGGCAAGGCCTTTGCCCTTAGTCGAAACGACGACGGCCGCCGCTCCATCGCCAAAGAGGACGCAGGTGGCGCGGTCTGTGTAATCCATGACAGAGCTCATCATCTCCGTTGCAATCAGCAGCACATGGCGCGCAAGACCCGACTCCACATAGGCTTTTGCGGCCGACAGACCGTAAAGAAAGCCGGTACAGGCAGCTTGCATATCAAAAGCGGGAATGTGAGGGGTGCCTAACTTATGTTGGATGATCGCTGCAGTACTCGGACAAAGGTGGTCGGGCGTCATGGTGCAGACTAAGATTAAGTCGACATCTGCTGGCGTCAGCCCAGCGTCATGCAAAGCTTTGCGACCAGCTGCTGCCCCCATATCAGAAGCGGCTTCATCATCGGCAGCAATGCGCCTTTCTTTGATGCCAGTGCGCGTCGTGATCCACTCGTCAGTGGTATCCACTATCTTTTCTAGGTCTTGATTGCTTAAGACCCGCGCGGGCAAATAAGAGCCCAATCCTATAATGCGTGCTTTTTTCATACTTTGCTCACCCATTTTAGCAAAATTTCTTCTATCCTTAAAGCTTTTTGTTCGCTATAGTAGCCTCCATGCGTTACCCCCACCATCTTACTAAAGTCATCGACGTTTTGAAGCGGCTGCCAGGCGTTGGCAATAGAAGTGCCGAGCGGTTTGCTTTTCAGATGCTGAATTGGAAGGAAGAGCACCTGCGCGAAATGGCTACCATTGTCCAGGATATCCCCAGCAAGCTTAAGCACTGCAGCGACTGCGGCTGCCTGATTGGCGAAGAGTCCTGCCCCTTTTGCGACGAGGCGCGCCGTGAGACGGGGATGGTCTGCGTCATCGCCTCCCCTCGCGATGCCTTTGCGATTGAGGAGACGCGCGAGTATAAAGGGCTCTACCATGTTCTAGGGGGGCTGCTCTCCCCGCTTGAGGGCTTTGGCCCAGATAAGCTAAAGACGCATCGACTCCTACACCGCATCCGCACCCTTCATGTGCGTGAGGTCGTCATCGCTCTAGATTCTACCCTCGAGGGGGATGCGACAGCCCTTTTCTTAAAGCGCGAATTGGAAACCACGGGGATCCCGATCTCGCGTTTGGCGTTTGGCCTGCCGATGGGAAGCGCCCTCGACTATGTCGATGGTGGGACTCTAGCACGCGCTCTATCCGCCCGCAGCCGCTTCTAATGATCACATGGATAGGAAGGATGTGATGATGGGCAACTTATGCCAGGTTACACAGGATGAGTCGGATGAGTCGGATAGGAAGAATGTGAAGGGCGATTGGATGGCAATCCGCGGTTAGTACAACTGATTGGATAGCGATGGAAGATCCAAGCGGTCAACAGGATAGTTTGAGTAGGGTAGTTTTTTTGAAGCGAAGGCCCGGAAAAACCCCTGCATTGCGCTAGCAATGCATGGCTGTTCATCGCGAAGCGGGAGGCCCGGTTTGTCAAAAAAGATCTTTCAACAATAGTATCAAAGTGTTTTGACAATCCGGGCCTCCGCTTC
>Ga0206912_1253_pt1 | contig 11009 bp, 7 predicted proteins | sample Alteio_BWOrgHeat_75_FD_152933 | JGI IMG/M metagenome (GOLD analysis project Ga0206912, IMG submission 152933) | Enriched cells from forest soil in Barre Woods Harvard Forest LTER site, Petersham, Massachusetts, United States -... | ecosystem: Environmental > Terrestrial > Soil > Temperate forest > O... | reverse complement strand
TTTTCCGAATATACTTTAGGTTGGGCATAAATAATAAATTTCTCATCCACCCCCCTTCTATCATCCAAAGTTAGCACTAAAATTTCCCTGTGGGGCTCGGAGCCGGGATAAGAATGAATATTTATAGTCTTCATTAAGTTCAACTGGCAGCTGTTTGCAATAGCTTTCACCAACTGAGCGGTAGGTAAAGGCAATATCAGCCAGCATGATCCATCCGCTGAGAGATGCTGTGTGACTGATTCGATTAAACGCTCAAAAAAATGCCCGTCAGTATGTTTTGCCAAGTTTTTTTTCGTGCCCGGCGATTCAAGTGAGTTAATATGGAAAGGTGGATTGGAAACGATTAAGTCATATTTTTTTTCATGATATCGATTAAAGAAATCCGCAAAATCTCCTTTATATATATTCAGCCTGTCTGCAAATGGTGAGTTTTTAAAATTTTTGCCGACGGTTTGGGCCGCAGCTTCATCAATTTCAACCGCATCAATTTTAGCACCATTAAATCGTTGTGCCAGCATTAAAGCAATTACACCGGTGCCGGTGCCAATATCCAATATGTTTGCAGGGTTATTTACTTCAGCCAAAGCACCGAGTAAAACCCCATCCGTATTGATCTTCATGGCGCAGCCTGCTTGATCTACTCTGAATTGTTTGAATTGGAACATTAGGCTAATCTATATAAATTACTTAAGTTTGGATAACCAATAAAACCTGCCCGAAAACTATTAAGGCCAACAATAAATACATAAGAAACATGAAAATAACCGTAAAAACCATTTACGCATTAGTAACTTTTGTTATGACTGTAAATATCTGTAACGCTACAGATATTTATGTTTCGCCAAAAGGCAACGACCATAACACCGGCACTAAAGAAAAACCATTTTTCAGCATACAAAGGGCGCGGCAACAGGTCCGGAAAAACAAAGGCGCGGTTACTGTTTATTTACGTGGAGGGGTATATTATTTAACCGAAACTATAGAATTTTCATCAGCCGATTCACGACAAAAAGGCGCAACTGTTACTTATAGATCTTACCCCGGCGAAAAGGCAATTATCAGCAGCGCTAAGGTTTTAAAACTGCAATGGCACGACTATAAAAACGGCATTAAACAAGCTAATATTGACCAGGATATTTTGTTTGATGAGTTGTTTGTTAACGGCCAGTTACAGCACATGGCCAGGTACCCGAATTACAATCCTGAAATTTTGCATTATGGAGGTTTTTCCCCGGATGCCATTAGTGCCGAAAGGGTTAATAAATGGCAAAACCCGGAAGGTGGCTATATACATGCCTTGCATAAAAGTGAATGGGGAGGTTTTAGTTACCGCATAACCGGTAAGGATGATAAAGGCAACTTAACTATGGAGGGCGGCTACCAGAATAACCGCCCCGCGCCGATGCACGCAAAATACAGGTATGTAGAAAATATTTTTGAAGAGCTGGATACCGTTGGCGAATGGTATTATAGCAAAGCGAAGCATACGCTGTATTTTTATCCGCCTAAAGGTATCGACCTTAATAAAGCAAAAATAGAAGTGCCCCAGCTGGAAACCCTTATTGAATTGAAAGGCACTGAACAGCAGCCGGTAAAAAACATCACCATTGAAGGGCTGGAGTTTAGGCAAACACTGCGCACCTTCATGAAAACCAACGAGCCGTTGTTACGCAGCGATTGGATGTTCTACCGCCGGGGATCGGTAATTATGGAAGGAGCTGAACATTGCGCGGTTAAAAATTGCTTTTTTAACGCGGTTGCGGGCAATGCCATCGTATTCTCAAACTATAACAGGCATAATGAAATTTCGGGGTGTCGTATTACTGATATCGGCGCCAGTGGTGTTGCATTTGCGGGCGACCCTAAAGCAGTACGTTCTCCCCTGTTCAGGTATGAACAGGCTAATGACCCCAATAAAGTTGACCAAACTCCCGGCCCGCAAACTAATAATTACCCGGCTGATTGTTTAGTTTATAATAACCTGATACAGAATACCGGATGTGTTGAAAAACAATCGGCGGGTGTTCAAATATCAATGGCTATGAATATTACCGTTAGCCACAACACTATTGATAAAACACCCAGGGCGGGTATTAATATAGGCGATGGAACATGGGGAGGCCATATTATTGAATACAATGATGTATTTAATACAGTTTTAGAAACGGGCGATCATGGTTCATTCAATTCATGGGGACGGGACAGGTATTGGTACCCCAACCGCAAAATGATGGATAGCATTAATGCCGTTCACCCCGAACTGGTTATGCTGGATGCTGTTAAACCAACCATTCTAAGGAACAACCGTTTCCGGTGCGATCATGGGTGGGATATTGACCTGGATGATGGTTCAAGTAATTATGAAATATATAATAATGTTTGCCTTAACGGCGGATTAAAGCTGCGGGAAGGCTTTCATCGTACGGTTTATAACAACGTTATTATTAACAGTTCTTTCCATCCGCATGTATGGTTTAAAAATAGCGATGATGTATTTAAACAAAACATAGTAAGCGCCGGCTATTTCCCCATTGGAATAAAATATTGGGGCAAAGAGGTCGACTACAATATGTTTCCTGATTCTTTATCACTCAAAGCGTCCCAAAAAAGAGGAACAGACCAAAATTCTGTTTATGGCAATGCCCTATTCACCGACGCTTCAAAGGCAGATTACCGGGTAAGGCCCCAATCAGCAGCATTGAAAACTGGGTTCAAAAATTTTCCGATGGATCAGTTCGGTGTCGTTTCTACTAATTTAAAAGCGGTTGCCAACCATGTAGTGATCCCGCTATTAGTTTACAAGTCATCATCAGGTAAACAGCTTTTTTTTGAGTTTTTCGGGGCAATAATGAAAAATTTAAATACACTTGGCGAGCGATCAGCCACAGGCATGGCGGCTGAAACCGGCGTAATGGTCCTGGAGGTTAGCTCAACAAGTAATTTGTATGGAAATGTATTTCCCAACGATGTGATATTATCATTCCAGGGAAAGCCGGTAAAAGATATTAATGACCTGCTTAAAGCAAATGAGAGCATAAAACCCGGTGCAGAAATAAATATGGAAGTGTTTAGGAACCAGGAATCAAAAAAATTAAGGTTTAAATTGAAAGATCAGAAATAGTTGAGAATTAATTTTTTTCTTCAAATTACTATTACACGGATTGCAAATCCGCAGATACTTAAGAGAATTATAAGCTATTTATTATGGAAAGAAGAAAATTCATACAGTCGGTAGCTATCGGCTCTACTGCCGCAATGGTTGGGTTTCCTTTGTTAAGTGCCGGTGCTGTACCTAAACTAAAGATAACTAAAATAAGATATTATGCTGCGCCGGGATACAACAAACCAAACTTTAACCAGGCGAGGGGCATTGTAGAGATAGAAACGGATGGCGGCATAATCGGTATTGGTGAAGGCGGCTCGAAAGACACGATTGAGCAATGCGCGCAAATGATGATCGGGTCAGACCCTTTCAGAATTGAGCATATTTGGCAGGATTTGTACCGTGGCATGTTTTATCCTCCCGGCAGGGAAAAACTACATGCTTTAGGCGCGTTGGAAATGGCGCTTTGGGACATTAAAGGCAAAGCCCTGGGCGTACCGGTGTACGAACTGCTGGGCGGTGCTACACGCGATTATATTGAATGTTACAGCGCAGGCTGGCCTTCAAAAGCGATAAAGGAAGAGGACAGGATACGCGATGTTTTTGAAGAAGGGTTCAGATGTTACCGGATAGGCCCCACAGGCGGAGACGGCGCAATGCCGTTCGATTTTTATGAAAACGCTAAAAAAACAATAGATTATTGCAAAAAAATAGATGCCATAGTTGGCGGTAACGGCAAATGGGCGGTCGACCTCCATACCCGTTTCGACCCGCCTGAGGCGATAAAAATATGCACCGCAATACAGGATTTGGAACCGTATTTTGTTGAGGATGTTATACGGTCGGAAAATGTGGATACTTATAAAATGGTGAGGCAGCAAACTACTGTGCCAATAGCGGTAGGCGAGCAATTTGGCGATAAATGGGACGTGAATATGCTGATCGAGCAGCAACTTATCAACTATACCCGTGTTACCTTGCCAAACACCGGCGGCATATCCGAATTTAAAAAGATAGCCGCGCTTTGTGAAACGCATTATGTAGGCATGATACCGCATTTTACCGGCCCATTATCCGAAGCCGCGTTGGTGCATGTTTTAGGCTCAAGCAGCCCGTCGAGGTGTATTATGGAAATTGGCGGCGGAATTGAGTACCCGCCTTATTTTAATGAGGACTATATCATTTATAAAAAAGGCAAGTTATACCTTAACCCTTCACCGGGGCTGGGTGTGAAATTCGATCCTAAAAAGGCAACGTTCTTAATGGAAATAACCTCGAATACCCGTTTTAAACAACCTATTTTAAAAGCGCCCGACGGTTCAATTCATAACTGGTAATGGAAAAGTATTTATTGAGCTGTGATTGGGGTTCAACTGCTTTCAGGCTGCGTTTAATTGAAGTGCCGGGGCAGGTTATTATTGGAGAAATTTTTTCTGATGAGGGCGTTACCCGTACTTTTAATAACTGGAAGGCCAATGCTGCTGATAAAGAGATAACCCGCAAACAATACTTTATTAACATCCTAAAGAAACAGAAAGACTTGTTAGCCGCAAATGTATCAGTTAAGCTAGATGGTATACCCATCGCAGTTTCGGGAATGGCATCATCTTCTATAGGGATGCAGGAACTCCCTTATGCTATGCTGCCTTTCCCGGTTAGTGGAAGCGGTGCCAACGTACAAATTTTTGAAGCTGAAGAAAATTTTCCTAACCCTGTACTATTAATTTCAGGTGTTCGAAGTGATGAAGAAGTGATACGCGGCGAAGAAACGCAGTTAATAGGCATAGCCGAACTATTGGGTTTACAACAACAGGAAGCAATATTAATTTTACCCGGTACACATTCAAAACACTTGCATATTAAGAATGGTGAATTGATTGATTTTAAAACCTTTATGACCGGTGAGGTATTTGGGCTGATGATTAACCATAGCATTTTAAAAAATTCGGTTGATACCGGCGATTGGGCAGAATTATCAGAAAGCGATGAGGAAGCATTCAGGCTGGGTGTAGATCGTTCAACTGTTTCATCGATCTTAAACAGCTTGTTTAGTATAAGAACAAATGAACTTTTTAATAAAATAAATAAACGCCAAAATGCACTTTACCTGAGCGGGTTATTGATCGGCAATGAATTACGTACGCTTTGCTCTGAAGATATGACCCTGGGTTTATGCAGCAGCGGGAATTTGCTCGGACTGTACCGGATAGCCCTTGACCAACTTGGCCTGCTTAAAAACACGATATTGGTTAGCGCAAGTTGTTTTGATAAAGCAGTCGCCGCCGGCCAAATAGCCATTTTAAACAAACTTACCCTGACATTATGAACCAAACTCAATTTTCGGCCGCATTATTTTCAAAGGTCCCCATAATAGGCATTATCAGGAATATAGCGGCAAATGATGTTGCCGCAATGCTTCCCGTTTATGCCGAAGCCGGATTAACTACCATTGAAATAACCATGAATACGGCAGGCGCCGAAGATATGATACGCTATGCACTGCAACATTATGCAGGCAAACTAAATATTGGCGCGGGTACCGTTTGTACAGAAGATGAACTGGATAGTGCCATAGCGGCGGGCGCGCAATTTATTGTAACACCCGTTGTTAATGAAAAGATCATAAAAAAATGCATGAGCCTGGCTATTCCTATATTTCCGGGCGCGTTTACCCCTACCGAGATATATAATGCCTGGGCGCTGGGCGCTACTATGGTGAAGGTATTTCCCGGTAGTTTATTGGGTCCCGGTTATATTAAAGAGGTAAAAGCGCCGCTAGATCAAATTAAATTGATCCCTACCGGCGGCATTACGCTGGATAATATTTTGAGTTTTAAAAAAGCAGGAGCAGATGGCTATGGCATGGGCAGCCATTTGTTTAATAGCACGATGATCAAACAAGAGAATTGGGCAGGATTAAAAGCACATTTTATGGAATTTGTTAGACTAGCAGACCCGGCTAATGATTAAGTCAAAGACCGGAAATTACCGATGGCTGGTTGCTGCTTTATTGCTGGCTGCCACTACCATTAATTACCTTGACCGGCAAGTAATAGGCTTGTTAAAACCTACGCTCGAAAAGCAATACCATTGGACAGAAACCGATTTTTCGCATATTGTAATGGCTTTCCAGGCGGCCTATGCTATTGGGTTAATATCATTTGGCTGGGTAATTGACAAAGTAGGCACCAAAATAGGTTATTCCATGTCTGCTGCGTTTTGGGGAGTGATGGCCATGCTGCATGCTATTGTACGAAGCGTATTTGGGTTTAGCATGGTAAGGGTAGGTTTAGGATTAGGCGAGGCCGGAAATTATCCTGCAGCCATGAAAGCTGTAGCAGAATGGTTCCCTAAAAAAGAACGGGCATTGGCTACGGGCATCTTTAATGCCGGAACCAGTTTGGGGGTTGTGCTGGCCCTTGTAGTGGCCCCCTTAATATTAGCTCATTATGGCTGGCAGCAGGTATTTTGGGTAACCGGCTCATTTGGTTTTGTGTGGCTTATATTCTGGCTGATATTTTATGAGGTGCCCGCCAAACAAAAACGACTAACCACGCAGGAATACGAACTGATCACCAGCGGGCAGGAAGCAGTGAATAAAGTTGAAGGAGAGGTGCCTCTAAACTGGATAAAACTGTTTTCATTTCGCCAAACCTGGGCCTATATTGTAGGGAAAGGCTTGATCGATCATATTTACTGGTTCTATTTATTTTGGTTGCCCTCTTATTTTGCCAGTGTTTTTAAGCTTGATCTAACCAAACCCTGCCCCGAATTAATGATCATTTACGCCGCTACTACCGTGGGCAGCGTTGGTGGTGGCTATATCTCTTCCCAATTAATAAAACGCGGCTGGCCCACCATAAAAGCACGAAAGGCAGCTTTATTACTATTTGCGGTAGTTGAACTGTCTGTTTTATTAGTTCAGTTTACTACCAAAGCATGGGTGGCTGTTGGGCTTTTAAGTTTAGTGGTTGCCGTACACCAGGCATGGGCAACTAATGTATTTACCTTATCGTCTGATATGTTTCCTAAACAGGTAGTAAGCTCGGTAGTCGGAATTGGCGGCATGGCAGGCGCGATTGGCGGTATTCTTTCCCCTTACCTTATCGGGTGGCTTCTTGATAGCTATAAAGCTACCGGCAGGCTTGGCGCCGGTTATAATTTATTGTTCACCATTTGCGGTTTTACTTACCTGTTTGCCTTGTGTATTATTCATTTATTAACCAGGAATTTAAAACCGGCAGTGTTACAGCAAAACTAATTGAAAAGTGGACTTAAATAGGTTTATTAAAGGTGATTCAAAAAAGTGATTCATCGTAATTTTTTATTTTTGACTTAAATTAGATAAATAGTTTATTTTAAGCTATTTAAATAACTTTATATAAAGTTATTGTACTGATTCAGGGTGATTCACTCCTCTTTTACAAAATATTGACTATCAATAATTTACAGGCAAAAAGTGATTCAGGTGATTCACTATTTTGTGAATCACTATCAGGTTTTTAATGACATTTTAAAGTGCTTATTTCTCATAAAATTCTATAGGCAGCCCATCCGGATCAGCAAAAAAGGTGAACCGCTTACCGGTAAACTCATCAATGCGGAGGGGTTCAACAATAACACCTTGTTGTTGAATATGCTGTATAGCTTCATCAATATCATCAACCTCAAAAGCTAAATGGCGCAGCCCGGCAGCTTCGGGATGGGATGGCCGCTTCGTGGGTTCAGGGAATGAAAAAAGTTCTACCTGGTATTGGTTGCCCACTTCCAGGTCAAGTTTGTAGGATTTGCGTTCTTCACGGTAAACTTCAGCCAAAATTTTAAAACCGAGCACCTGGGTATAAAAATGCTTAGATACTTCGTAATCCGAACATATAATCGCAATATGATGTACCCGGTTTATTTTAAGCATTTAATCTCCTAAAATGGCGTGCAATACGTTATCGTAAACTAATTTAACATCAGTAATGTGTCCAAATGATTGATCGTCAATAGTTAAATAGCCATTCCTGACGGTGCCTAATAAGCTAAAGTCAACTTCACTGGTTGCCATCAGTTCAATAAATCGTTCATGGTCATCGGGTGCAACGCTCACCACTACCCTGCCCTGCGCTTCACCAAACAGGAAAGCATCCTTGCGAATGCTACTATCTGACGTTATATCAAAACCCAGCCCATTTGGCATAGCCGATTCTATTAGCGTAATAAACAAACCGCCATCAGCCACATCATGGGCAGATTGTATCATTTTATGCTGTATCAACTGTTTAACCACCTGCTGCATATCATATTCCTTATCTATATCAAAATACGGGGCAGGCGCGGCCAGTATTTTATGCCATGAGGCCAGGTATTGAGAGGATGCGATATCATTAACCGACTCGCCAATTAAATAAACCAGGTCATCGGGCTGTTTAAAGTCCGATGTCATGATATTGGTCAGGTCATCCATAACGCCCAGCATACCTATGGTTGGTGTAGGGAAAACGGGCCCGTCATCGGTAGATTGATTATAAAAGCTCACATTTCCGCCCGTAACAGGTGTTTCAAATTTGCGGCAGGCCTCGCCCATGCCTTTTATCGCTCCAACAAACTGCCAGTAAACCTCGGGTTTATACGGGTTACCAAAATTGAGGCAATTAGTTATAGCAACAGGCTCACCGCCCGCACAGGTAATATTACGTGCGGCTTCAGCCACAGCAATAGCGGTACCCTTTTGCGGGTCGGCATACACATAACGCGAATTACAGTCAACGGTTAAAACAATAGCTTTATCGGTACCAATAACATTAACCACTGCCGCGTCGCTTGGACGGTTGGTGGTCATGGTGGCTATGCCAACCATTGAGTCGTATTGGTCGGTTACCCAACGTTTGGAAGCGATGTTAGGGTGCGATATCAGGTGCTCAGCGACAGCTATCAGATCGGCAGGCTCCGGAACGTCTTCAATCTTAAATTTTTGATTTTCTGCAAAATAAGCGGGTTCACGGTATTCGCGTTCATATACCGGGGCGCCTCCGCCTAAAACCAGGTCATCAGCAGGTACATCGGCAACTAATTCGCCGTGCATATAATATGCTAAACGCCTGGTATCAGTAACCTCTCCAATTATAGCGCAATTCAGGTCCCATTTATCAAAAATAGCTTCTACTTCTTTTTCCCTGCCCTTGTGTACCACGATCAGCATACGTTCCTGCGATTCAGATAACAATATTTCGAAAGGCTTCATATTTTCCTGGCGGGTGGGTACTGCGTCCAGGTTTATGCGCATTCCATGTTCGCCCTTTGCCGACATTTCAGAGTTGGAGCAGATTATACCCGCAGCGCCCATATCCTGCATACCTACAACAGCACCGGTTTTTATAACCTCCAATGTGGCTTCTAACAGCAATTTTTCCTGGAAAGGGTCACCAACCTGCACAGCAGGAAGATCGTTTACAGAATCCTCTGTAATATCCTTTGAAGCGAATGCCGCACCATGTATACCATCCTTACCTGTTGCCGAACCGACAATATATACCGGGTTGCCAACACCATAAGATGTTGCCGATACGGTTTCCCCTGCCTTTACTATCCCCGCCGACATGGCATTTACCAACGGATTAACATTATAGCAGTCGTCAAAAAACAATTCGCCGCCAACGGTAGCAATGCCAAACGCGTTGCCATAATGGCTTATACCCTTAACTACACCTTTTATCAGCCATTTGGTACGCTCTTGTGTAATATCGCCGAAGCGTAGAGAGTTTAACTGGGCTATCGGCCTTGCCCCCATGGTAAATATATCGCGGTTTATACCACCCACACCAGTGGCTGCACCCTGGTAAGGTTCAAGTGCCGAGGGGTGGTTATGTGATTCTATTTTGAAAGCACAGCCAATACCATCGCCCAGGTCAACCAAACCCGCGTTTTCTTCGCCTGCTTTGGCCAGCATACGCGGGCTATCCTTTGGTAAAGTTTTGAGCCAGGTAATAGAGTTTTTATACGAGCAATGTTCACTCCACATCACCGAAAAAATAGAGAGTTCGGTAAAATTGGGTACGCGGCCTAATTTTTCTTTTATTCGTTCAAATTCTTCGGGTAGTAAGCCTAATTTTTTTGCTGTTTCAACGGTGGTAAGTTCCTGGTGCTCCAATGTGCTATGTTTTTTTGAAAGGATGCCCAAAAGTAGGAAAAAAAGGCGAAAGGAGGTAAAAGCTGAAAGGCGAAAGGTGAAAGGTTTTTGTAATATTACCTTCAATTTTTACTTTTTGTTGTATATAGAACCTTTTACCTTTCGCCTTTTACCTTCACAATTCCCTACTGGTTTATAGAAAAACTAATAGGTATGCTATATTTTACACGCACAGGCTGCCCGTTTTGCGATCCGGGTTTCCATGCCTTTGATAATTTTAAAACACGCATGGCTTCCTCATCCATGCCAAACCCCGCTCCCCTGTCAACCATAATACTTGATAAATGGCCGTCCTTCTCAACAACAAAACTAACCATAACCCTTCCGCTGATATTATGATCTATCGCTTCTGCAGGGTATTTTAAGTTTTTTTGCAAAAATTTGTTCCAGCCGGCAGCCCCTCCGTATGGTTCGGGCATTACGTCTGCATAGTTGTGTACCTCATTACTTTTATCCGGCCCATCAACTGTACCGTTCCCACCCGCTCCTGTTTCATTAGTGATCTTTGCACCTTCGCCATTGCCCGGCACTTTAATGTCAACAGGACCGACGGCTGTCTTGTCCAGGTCTGTAATTTTTGGCGGTTCTTCAATAACAGGCTTATCCGTAACAACCATTTGTACAAATTTAGTTGTTGTAACCGGCGGGATTGGTTTTGATACCGCCGGCTTTACTTTTTTAGGTTGAGTTTTTGGCGGTGTTGGCGGTATAATGTAAAGTGTATTATCAACC
>Ga0206912_1252_pt1 | contig 11057 bp, 8 predicted proteins | sample Alteio_BWOrgHeat_75_FD_152933 | JGI IMG/M metagenome (GOLD analysis project Ga0206912, IMG submission 152933) | Enriched cells from forest soil in Barre Woods Harvard Forest LTER site, Petersham, Massachusetts, United States -... | ecosystem: Environmental > Terrestrial > Soil > Temperate forest > O... | reverse complement strand
TGAATCTGGTTCGACCAGAAAGGATCTTTATTCAGAAAAATTGCAAAGTTCCTGATCTGACGGTCCAGCGCACTGTCACGTCTTAATCCAAATTTCTCTACGGGATAACCTGTAAAAACCGGAAGCCTGAAAACAGTTCTTTCAGGTACCGCCATTTGTACTCCACCGCTGTCGATCAAATAACTGCTTCCTGAAACCGTAAATATTCTTGCGAACGGCTGTCTTTCCTGTATACGAATTTTTAATTTCTGGTTGTTATCAAAATAAAGCTGCGCATCCCTGATCCAGTTGTTTTTCTTGAGAAAGTTTTCCATTTTCAGCAGGTCTATTGATGTCGTTTTTTTATTGGATAAATCTTTTAATCCTTCGTTTTCAAGCATGGAGACCAGATCTTTTTTGTTAAGAAACTGTGCTCTGTTCCCTCCGTTGATTTCAATTTCAAGTCCCTGGCATAGACTGCTGTTTTTAGCATTGATGGCCGCAATTAAAATGGCCAGTCCGGAGCCGCCCAACAGGCACCAGAGTATAACCGTAAAAATTTTTTTCAATGGGCTTTTTATATTCATTTTGTTTTTAGAATTTCTGTCAGCGGTTTAACCAATTCATCAATATCGCCAGCGCCCGCTGTAATCAGTAATATTTTTTCTTTCTTTTGAACTGACGCTATATACGCCAGGGCTTCCTGTTTGGTAAGAATTTGTTTCTCAGCTCTTACCATTTTATCCAGAATGGTGGCACTGCTGATTCCTTCGATTGGAAATTCTCGTGCCGGATAAACAGGCAATAAAATCACCTCATCCGACTGATCGAGTGCATTAGCAAATCCATCTGCGAAATCCCTGGTTCTGCTGAATAAATGCGGTTGAAAAATAACCATCATCTTTTTATTTGGGAAAAGTTCCCTGGCGCTGCTGATCAGGGCTTCAAGTTCTCTGGGATGGTGCGCATAGTCATCAATATATATATGACCTCCGCTCTGCAAATGATATTCAAATCTTCTCTTTACACCCTTGTAATTCTGCAAAGCAGGAATTATTTTTTCACCGCTCAGACCCAGTTTACGACAGGCTGTAATTGCTGCCAGGGCATTTTCAACATTATGCCAGCCGCCCACATGAAGTTCCACGCCTTCCATTTTTCCTTCACTTCCTTCCACATCAAATACATAATTACCCGACCGGATATGAAGGTTTTTCGTATAAACATCAGCGTTATGATCGGTGAGGTGATAACTAAGTTGTAATATATCTCCCGCCGGTTTTGGAATTGGCAATCCGTGTTTTTGTACCAGGGTACCGCCTGATTTTATTTTTTCAGAGAAAGCAAGAAATGCTTCTTTTACAGCTTCAGCAGTTCCATAAATATCCAGATGATCGGGGTCCATAGAACTGATCACCGCGATATCCGGATGCAGTTTCAGGAAGCTCCGGTCGTATTCATCTGCCTCCACGACACAAATATTATTTTCATTACTCCAGAAGTTTGTATTGTAGTTTACTGAAATACCTCCCAGAAAAGCATTGGATCCCACGCCACTGTCGCGCAGGATATGTGCGATCATAGTGCTGATGGTTGTTTTTCCATGTGTCCCTGCAACGCATATATTCAATGAATCTTCTGTAATCAAGCCCAGCACCTCGCTTCTTTTCATCAAATCATATCCATGTTCCCTGTAGTAATTCAGTCCTTTGTGATCTTTCGGGATAGCTGGTGTATATACTACCAGCTGTATATCTTTCGGAATCGTGGAGAGGTCGTCGATATAGCTAACATGGATTCCTTCTTCTGCAAGAGTCCTTGTCAAAACAGTTTCAGTTTTATCATATCCACTCACAGCTTTCCCATGAAACCTGAAATAGCGCGCCAAAGCGCTCATTCCGATACCACCGATACCGATAAAATAGATACTGTGTATATTATTCAGATCAGCCATTGAGTGTTTTCAAAATTTCATTAGCAATCTTGTCATCAGCATCTGTAACTGCCAGTTTACCGATGTTATTTCTCAAAATTTCCTGCTCCATCTTGTTTTTTGCCAGGGCCAGTATTTCCGGTACCATTTTATTCCGGGCATCTTTGTCCGATATCATAATAGCTGCATTTTTTTTTACAAGGTTTTCTGCGTTCACGGTTTGATGGTCTTCTGCTGCATGTGGATAGGGCACAAAAATCACTGGCTTTTTAACCACACATAGTTCATATAATACGCTTCCGGATCTGGAAACAACTATATCTGCTGCGGCATAGGCATATTCCATTTTAGAAATAAATTCACCGGTCCATATCATTTTAGATTCCGCTGCATGAACCGCTGCCTGAGCAGCAAAGGATTTTCCGGTTTGCCAGATAAGCTGAATCTGATTTTTATTCAGAATTGGAATACCGGAATCTATAGCTTCATTCATTGACATGGCTCCGAGGCTTCCTCCGGTTACCAGAACGGCAGTATATTTTGGATCGAGACCAAAAAAAGCAAGCCCCTCTTCTCTTGATATCTGGTTTGTCACTACGTTTTTTCGTACGGGATTTCCGGTTTGAAGGAGACGATCAGAAGGGAAAAACTTTTCCATACCATCGCTTGCTGTAAAAATGCGGGTAGCTTTTCTCCCCAACAGTATATTTGATTTGCCGGCATAAGAATTCGATTCATGAATAAACGTAGGAATTCCTTTTGCCTGTGCGTATCGTAATACTGGGAAGCTGCTGTATCCGCGACACCAATAGCTGCCTGTGGTCTAAATGTTTTAAAAATGTTTTTCACCTGAAAATAACTTTTAACCAGTTTATAAGGAAGTGTAAAATTTTTTAATATAGAACTTCTGTTATATCCTGTGATATCAATTCCTTCAATAGGATAACCCGCTTCGGGAACTTTTTCCATTTCCATCTTACCTCTCGCGCCTACAAAAAGTATTTCCATATCCGGTTCTTTTTTTTTCAACGCATTTGCGATAGCCAGGGCGGGGAAAATATGTCCGCCTGTACCGCCGCCTGCTATAATTACACGTTTGTTCAAATTCTTAAGTTTCCAAATTCTTATCCGCCTCTTCTCCTTCAATGCGTTCTGCATTTCTGGCAACACTTAATATAATTCCGATAGCCAGACAGGTAAATAAAAAGGAACTCCCTCCCATACTAATCAGGGGCAGCGTAACACCTGTTACAGGAAACAGATTTACATTTACTGCCATATTTGCTATTGCCTGTATCATGAGAGTAAAACTCAATCCCAGGGCCAGAAAAGCGCCAAAGGCAAATGGACACTTTTTAAATATGCGTATGCTCCTGAAAAGAAACACCAGGTAAATAAACATGATGATAGCGCCGCCAATCAAACCATATTCCTCAATGATGATAGCATAAATAAAATCAGAATAGGGATGCGGAAGAAAATTACGCTGGCGGCTGTTGCCGGGACCCAGCCCAATCCAGCCCCCGTTGGCAACTGCAATCTTGGCCTGATTCACCTGGTAATTATCATCCTGCTTATCTTCCTTTGTACCATACATGAAATTTCCGACGCGGTTTATCCAAGTGTCAACACGCACCAGCAAACCCGCATGGGATGGTGGATGACTGATGACGGATGGCGACTCTGAAGTTTTATGCCGAATAGCTGCCGCCATGATAAGTAATAGAACAGGTATCATGGCCACTCCAATTGTAAGCAGAAGATGTTTGCCACTCACTCTCCCGATGAACATCAGCATCATACAGGTTGCACCTATGAGCAGGGCGGTGGAAAGATTCGCCGGGACGATCAAGAGGCAAACAACTGCCACCGGAATGATAACAGGTAAGAATCCCTTTTTAAAATCCTTTATCTGATCCTGTTTCCTGCTTAGCAGGTGGCTGATATACATGATCAGTGCCAGCTTGGCGAGGTCCGAGGTTTGAAATGTCATGTTTACAATGGGTAACCGTATCCAGCGACTGCCTTCATTCAGTTTTACACCAAAAAATAAAGTATAGAATAATAAGGGAATGGATATCAGAAAAAGAATCTTCGCCACCCGGGCATAAATAATATAGTTGACCTGGTGTGCGAAATATATGATCATCACTCCGGTAATGATAAATGCAAATTGTTTAAACAGATAGATTTCTGTATTCCCTTTATACATTTTGTAAGCGAGCAAACCAGTAGAACTATACACTGCCAAGAGAGAGATCAGTGCCAGTAAAACTACTACTGCCCAGATCACTTTATCACCTTTGGTTTTTGTGCCAAGATGCTTAAAGGCTCTCATTTCTATCGTACTGTTATCCTGCAATTCTTGACTAATTATTCAATTAAAACTCCCATACTCCCATACTCCCATACTTTCTTATAGGTCTCTCACTGCTTCTTTAAACTGATTACCTCTGTCCTCATAATTTTTAAACAGATCAAAACTGGCGCAGGCAGGGCTCAATAAAACAATATCACCTTTAACTGCCAGCTGAAAACTACTTTTTACAGCTTCTATGGCCGAACCTGTATTGACGATCACCGGTACATCATTTTGAAATGCATCATGGATCTTTCGGTTGTCCAAACCCATACATACGATAGCTTTAACCTTTTCTTTTACCAGGTCACGAATCAGGGAATAATCATTTCCTTTATCTATTCCACCAAGTATCAATACAACAGGTTTCTGCATACTTTCCAATGCATACCAGGTAGAATTTACATTTGTGGCTTTGCTATCGTTAATAAATTCAACTCCCCGTACCGTACTTACGTACTCCATTCTGTGCTCCAGCGATTCAAAACTCTGGACTGCCTCCCGGATTTTATCCTTGCGTATACCAATGGTAACTGCAGCCAGCCCCGCTGCAAGTGTATTATATTGGTTATGGATTCCTTTCAAAGCGAAATCATAAATACTCATTTTCAAAGTTTCATTTCCTGCCTGCAGACTCATCTGCCCGTTCCTGATAAAACCTCCCGGATTTGGTTCCTTTTGCATGGTATATGGTAATGGGTTAGATTGAAAACTAAATTTTTTTATATGTTGCTTGATCGTGGGATCGTCTGCACAAAAAATAAAATAATCGGTTTTCGTCTGGTTTTTTATAATACTGAATTTGCTCCTGATATAATTCTCAAACTTATATTCATATCTGTCCAGGTGGTCTTCAGTGATATTTGTCAGAATAGCGATATCCGGCCGGAATTCCTTAATATCATCCAACTGAAAACTGCTGATTTCCGCGATATACCATTGTTTCGGATCTTCTGCAACCTGTTTCGCAAAAGAGATACCGATATTTCCGACCATCGCACAATCCAGACCTCCATGCTTACAGATATGATAGGTCATGGAAGTAGTGGTTGTTTTCCCATTACTTCCGGTGATCCCTACAATCCTGCTTCCTCCTTTATGACGATAAGCCAATTCAATTTCACTGATCACAGGAATGCCACTACTCCTTATTTTAATTACCAAAGAACTCTTTTCAGGTATACCAGGACTCTTCATCACTTCATCTGCTTCCAGTATTCTTTCTTCACTGTGTTTACCTTCTTCGTATTCAATTTCTTTTTCTGCAAGGATCGATTTATATTTTTCTAAAATCAACCCTGCATCTGAAACAAATACCTGGTACCCTTCTTTAACAGCCAGGATAGCTGCTCCAACGCCGCTCTCACCGGCACCCAGGATCACTAATTTTGACATACTCTTAGTTCTTAAATCTTTTCTGGTTTGTGGTGGATGGTTAATGGATTTTTGATTTCCCATCTACCTTACACCATGCTCCAAAAAGGGCGGATCAGGGTTTTTCAAAAGCATAGATAAATACTGCACCACAATTTTTTTGGTTTCCGGTTAATGGTAGATGGTTTATGGATATCCATACACCACACACCATATACCATCAACCAAATTATCTTATCTTCAAAGTCACTATCGCAAAAACAACACAGAGAATCGTTACAATCCAAAATCTTGTAACTATCTTACTTTCATTATATCCCAATTTTTGATAATGATGATGCAATGGGCTCATTAAAAAAATCCGCCTCCCCTCACCAAACTTTCGCTTTGTATATTTGAAATAACTCACCTGCAACAACACACTAATATTTTCTACCAGGAAAACTCCGCAGAAAATGGGTATTAACAATTCTTTCCGCACGATCACAGCCAGCGCAGCTATAATGCCCCCTAGTGTCAGACTTCCGGTATCACCCATAAAAACAGTGGCCGGATACGCATTGTACCAGAGAAAACCAAGGCACGCACCAATCAACGCTCCGATGAAAATTGATAATTCTCCCAGGTTAGGGATATACATGATATTCAGATATTCTGCAAAACGCAGATTGCCGCTGGCATAAGCGAAAACACCTAAACATACACCGATTACTGCGCTTACACCCGTCGCCAATCCATCGATGCCATCTGTAATGTTAGCACCATTTGAGACTGCTGTAATGATGAAAATAACTATTACGATATACAATATCCAGGTAGCACCACGTAATGCCGATGGTAAAAGTTTGGAATAATTGAATTCATGATTCTTTACAAATGGGATGGTGGTTATGGGTTCCCTGGCTTCCACAAAAAGTTTTTCCTTTCCATCCAGGATAACCCGTTTTAAACCGATTGTATCAGTTGGTTTGGTATCTCCTACAAATTCACGCCATACTTTGGTATTGCTGTTAAAATAAAGTGTGGCTGCAACTACAAATCCTAGTACTACCTGTCCAAGAATTTTGAACCATCCGGCCAATCCATCTTTATCTCCTTTCTTATAGTTAATACCCTGACTTTGTGCAATCTTTTTAGCGCGCAGTTTAAGATAATCATCTATAAATCCAATCATGCCCATCCATAGTGTGCTAAAAATCATGAGGCGTATATAAGCTTTATTCAGATTGGCGAGCAACAGGGTCGGAATCAGGATAGCCAGTATAATGATAATTCCTCCCATGGTAGGCGTTCCTTTTTTCTGCTGTTCACCTTCAAGGCCCAGTTCCCGTACACTTTCGCCAACCTGCAGGTTTCGGAGATAATTGATAAGTCTTCTTCCAAACATCATTGAAATTACCAACGACATTATAACAGCCAGCAATACACGAAATGTAATGAACTGGAATAATGCACCACCAGGGATTTTAATTCCCGTTTGTCTAAGCCATTCGAATAATTGATACAACATGTTGTTGAACCGGATGTTTAATATTGATTACGGATGCAATCCCATTCCTCTATTTGTCCATTATTAAAAAAACTTCCCTTAGCACTGCCTTATCGTCGAAAGGTTTTTTAACACCTTTTATCTCCTGGTATTTTTCATGTCCCTTACCCGCAACCAAAATAATATCTGCAGGTTGAGTAAGGCTTACCGCTGTTTTAATAGCTTCCCTGCGGTCAATAATCGAAATAAGTTTTCTTTTTGCCGCTGTATTGAGTCCAGCTTCCATATCATTCAAAATCGCTCCGGGTTCTTCAGACCTCGGGTTGTCTGATGTAAATATTACCTTGTCGCTCAATTTACATGCAACTTCTCCCATGATGGGCCGTTTGGTTTTATCCCTGTCACCGCCGCATCCGACTACAGTGATAATGCGTTCATCATTCCTACGCAGTTTACGTATTGTACTGAGCACATTTTCCAATGCGTCAGGCGTATGGGCGTAATCCACGATGCCAACTATTTTTTCTTTGGGGGAAATCATATAATCAAATCTGCCTTCTGCTCCGCTTAGCACACTCAGATTGCGAAGAATCTCCGATTTTTCCTCACCTAAACAAATAGCCGCCCCGAATGCGGCCAGCAGGTTGTATGCATTGAATTCACCAATCAGCCGGAAATGAACTTCCTGGTCATTAACCAGCATAACAAGTCCCGTCAGGTTATTTTCCAGAATCCTTCCTTTAAAATCAGCAGCAGTTTTCAAACTATAGGTATATTTTGTTGCTGCTGTATTCTGAATCATTACTTCTCCTCTTTTATCATCTGAATTCGTTAAAGCAAAGGCATCTGAAGGCAACCCGTCGAAAAATAATTTCTTAACCCGTATATATTCGTTAAATGTTTTATGGTAATCCAGGTGATCATGCGTGATATTGCTGAAAATACCTCCTGAATAGTGTAAACCTTCGATACGATGCTGGTGAATTGCATGGGAGCTTGTTTCCATAAATACGTGTGAACAATCAGCTTCCAGCATTTCATGTAACAATTGATTCAGCGAAATCGGGTCCGGAGTTGTATGTGTAGCTGGTAATGTTTTATCCCCGATTCGATTTTCTACTGTACTCAGCATGCCGCTGGTATAACCCAGGGAAGTAAATAATTTATATAGCAATGTTGCGATGGTCGTTTTCCCATTGGTTCCTGTTACTCCCACCAGTTTCATTTTCTCTGACGGCTGGCCAAAAAAATTATGTGCCAGCAATCCGGAAGCAACTGCGCTGTTTTCAACTTGTATATAAGTAATATCTTCTTTAAGAATGGCCGGCATCTGTTCACAAATGATGGCAGCAGGGAATTCAGCACTAACAGCTTCAATAAATTCGTGTCCATCCTTGTGTGTGCCTCTGACAGCGATAAACACTGAACCCTTACTCACTTTACGCGAATCAAGTTGCAGATCTTTTACTTCAACGTCAAGTTTTCCATGAACGGACCGGATGGCTACTTTATATAGAATTTCCTGTAGAATCATCAGTTAAGATCCAGGATAAGTTTTTGATTTCTTGATACAATAGTTCCGGGCAAAATATTTTGTTGCCTTACTTTCCCCGTTCCTCTCGTTGCAACATGTATATCTCTCGACTCCAATAAAAACAAAGCATCTTTCAAACCCATTCCCTTTACATCCGGCACCAGTTTCTGTTCTTCATTTTTTGCCTTTACAACCGGTTGGTTTTTTTCACGGTAAACACCAGCCCATTTTTTATCGTGTGAGGAATCCGCATATGACATATGCAGGGTATAAAAGACATTCTTTATTTCTTCCGAAGAGCCGGCATAATAATATGCGGTACTGTCTTTTTTCAGTAGCCCCGTATAAGAGGCAAGCTGATTGCTGTCCGGGGACAGTGCATCCATACTCATGAGTTTATCTGCAACTTCCCGGAAAACAGGCCCTGCTACCAGAGCACCCAGGTATTTTTTTGAAAAGGGTTTATTTTTGATCACGACGATGCAGGTATAACGGGGTTGGTTAGCCGGAAAATACCCCACGAAGGATGACTGGTAAATATGATCAGCATATCCACGATTACCATTAGCAACGAGAGCAGTTCCTGTTTTACCTGCAACGGGATAAAAAGTATTTTTAAAAGCTGATTTCGCTGTACCTCTTTCACAAACACCCTCCAGGCAGGTCTTTAATTCAGAAAGGGTTTCATCGCTGCAGATTTTATCCATGAGCACAACAGGTTGGTTTTGCCTGTCAATGCCTCCGGCATATTGAACAGAATTCACCAGGTAAGGTTTCATCATCTTGCCGTTATTGGCAACAGCATTATATAATGTAAGGGTCTGGAGCGGACTTATCAGTACTTCATATCCGAAGGCCATCCAGGGAAGTGTGCTTGCACTCCAGGTTTTCGATTGCGGTGATTTAATAATGGGCGAAGTTTCACCTGCCAGGTCCACACCGGTAACCTGGTTAAGTCTTAATTTTTTGATATGGTCAACAAACTGCTGAGGATGCTGTGCGTAATGGGCCATGACGAGTTTAGCCATCCCAACATTAGAGCTGTGTTCAAAAGCTTCTTCTACTGTTACATCACTCTTTTCCTGTTTTTCCGCATCGTGCACAGTGCGTGTTCCGATTTTCCAGGTCCCTCCTTCAATATTCAGGCGATCAGTTAAACGTACTGCATGATCTTCTAACAATGATAAAAGAGTTGCAAGTTTAAAAGTAGATCCTGGTTCTGACGCACGGATCGAATAATTCAAATCTTCCCAATAACTGCCATCAGCTTGTCTACCTAGATTTGCCATGGCTTTAATTTTTCCGGTCGACGTCTCCATGACGATACAGGTTCCGTGTTCACATTCATTCTCTATCATCATGGAGAGCAGGGCATTTTCAGCTATATCCTGCGTATTCACGTTAATAGTTGTCAATATATCTTTCCCGTTTTCCGGATCGATCTCATATCCTTCCACCGGTATATATGTACCTGCATTCAGGTAACGAACAAGCTTTCTTCCATTCTCGCCCTTCAGAATGCTGTCGTAGGTTCTCTCGAGGCCAACATTCTGCGCATTTTCGCGTGAAAGGCCGATGGTCCGGTTTGCAAGCAATCCGAAAGGATTCATCCTTTTGCTTGAAGCGTCGATTATAAATCCGCTATTATTTCTTCCTTCACGCACCAAAGGAAATGTTCTGAGTCGTTTGTATTGATCAAAAGGAAGATTGCGATGAAGAAGATAATATCGATCAGCTTCCCTGTAGCCCTGCAGCAATTGTCTTTTATATGCTACTGCTGACTGATCCCTGAAAAGATTTGCGAGACAGAGAGAAAGAGAGTCCAGATTTTCTTTGAAACGTTTTCCCTTTTTTTCCCGAAGCCCTTCAGCATCAAAATCAATATAGATATTAAAATAAGGAACCGAGGTACTTAACATATTTCCGTCTTCACTGTAAATCGTTCCTCTTTCTGCACTGAGGTCAACATATTTCTGATGCAGACTATCACTCAGCGCCCTCCAATAATTTCCCTGTACATTTTGGATAAAAAATACCCTTCCAAGCACAGCCACACATATAAGTACCATTCCCAGGAAACACAGGTAAACCCTCCAAAGTATATCTCTTCTTAGTTCCACCAGGTATTGGGGATATGTGTTATAAAATTTATTTCATTTGTTTAGACTGTCGCTGAGGACAAGTGGAGGTGAAGACAGAGGTTTTATTCCAAATGGCTCAACCGCTTTTGCAAGCTCACTTTGTTTGCTTCGAAACATAACTTCACTTTTCAGGCTCTTAAATTCATATTGCAGTTCCTGAAGTTCCCTTCCCGTTTTTCCGATATCACGCACTACGCGGTCTGCATAATGACCGTTATATATGTAAATCACTGCAAGGAAAGCGAGGA
>Ga0206912_1249_pt1 | contig 11075 bp, 7 predicted proteins | sample Alteio_BWOrgHeat_75_FD_152933 | JGI IMG/M metagenome (GOLD analysis project Ga0206912, IMG submission 152933) | Enriched cells from forest soil in Barre Woods Harvard Forest LTER site, Petersham, Massachusetts, United States -... | ecosystem: Environmental > Terrestrial > Soil > Temperate forest > O... | reverse complement strand
TGAAATAGAAGCATCAGCAATATTGAAAACCGGGCTGAAGAATTCAAATTCATCCCCGCCTACAAAAGGAAACCAGGTCGGATAATGCGTTTTGATAATTGGGAAATAGAGCATATCCACCACCCTCCCATGAAGGAAGCTGGCATATCCGTGAGCCGGAAAAATTCTTGCTACATGATCGAATGTACTTTCTTCAAATATGAGTCCGTAGAACATACTATCTATCAGGTTGCCGAGTGCACCCGCAAAAATGAGTCCCGCGCAGATGATATATCCACTGTGATAATTTTTACGGATCAGGGTGCGTATATAGTAGATGCCAAAAACGACCGCAGCGAAACGAAATAATGTGAGTGCCATTTTCCCCAGGTTACCCCCAAATTTCCAACCCCAGGCCATGCCTTCATTCTCGACAAAAAACAATTGAAATTTCTTTCCAAGGATATGAATCCCCTTGTCGTATGGAGATACAGGCATTCTGTAATATACATCCCAAGTATGACTCAGGGGCATATGCGTCTTGATCCATATTTTCAGAGCCTGGTCTGCTACAATAATCAGCAATACGAGTAAAATGATCTTTCTTTCTTTCATAATGAGCCGCAAAGATAATAAGTTAAGAAAAAACGAATCCCTTTCAAATTGTGAAAGCTTTATTCAAAATATACCCTTTTCACACGTTGTGAAATACCAGCCAAAATATCATATGAAATAGTGCCGGCCCAGGATGCAAGTTTAGCTACGGATAATTCATTTCCGAAAATAATCAATTCATCTCCTTCCTTTGCATCAGGAATTTCCGTTATATCTATCATGGTCATGTCCATGCTGATACTGCCAATGGTAGGCAACAGCCGTCCTTTATACAATACCTTACCAACTCCGTTGCCAAGTGATCGCGGATAACCATCCGCGTATCCCAGCCGAAGTGTTCCAATTTTCATCGGGTGATCCGCAAGTCCCTGCCGGTTATAGCCGACTGTTTCACCTGATGCGAGTTTTTTTATTTGTGCAATAGTTGTTTTCAGCGTACCCACTTCTTTCAAATCCAGTATTCCGGAATAAGCTGGATCAATACCGTATAATCCGATTCCCAGACGCACCATATCGAGCTGAAGGGCCGGATTTCGAACCAGTCCAGCAGAATTTGAAATATGTTGAATAAAAGTATATCCCAGAGAATCCTTCAATAAACCCGCCATGGAAAGATATTTTTCGAATTGTTCCTGTGTGAAATCATCCTGCTGTGGATCTTCACTGGCGGCGAGGTGACTGAAAACCGATTGTACACGGAAAACAGGATCTTTTAATTGTTCAATTAATTCAGGGATATCAACAGCAGAAAATCCAAGACGGTTCAAGCCTGTTTCCAATTCTATATGCACAGGGAAATGACTGGCAGCTTCATCCTTCAGAAGTTTATACATCGATTTAAGTCCGCGAAAAGAAAAAATAACAGGTTCAAGCTGCCATTCAATTAATGGAATCAGTGCATTTTCTTCGGGGTTCATAACGATAACGGGTAACCGAATACCGGCTTTTCTCAGCGATACGCCTTCATCCGCAAATGCTACACCCAGGTAATCCACTTTATGAAATTCCAACAGTCGTGCTATTTCGAATCCTCCCGTTCCATAGGAAAAGGCTTTAACCATGGCCATGATTTTTGTAGAAGGCCGGAGAATCTGTTTGTATTCATTCAGGTTATGAGCCATTGCTTCCAGGTTCACCTCCAGCAGGGTCTCATGCACCTGAAGAGATAATACCTGGTCTATTCTTTCAAAACCAAAGACTCGGGCGCCTTTCAACAGAATGGTCTCATCCCTGAATTCGAGAGATGTTAAAACATTCAGCAATGCATCGGTGCTGTTAAAAAAAATCCGGTCCTTTATTCCCGAATCAGCGAAAAGAGATTCTGCAGCAACCAGTTGTTCACCCACCCCGATAAGCCGGTCAACAGGATATTTCCGCAACAACCCGGCAACTTCTTTATATAGTGCCTGAGGCTTCCTGCCGGTTTCCAAAATGTCAGATAAAATAAGCGTCCGTTTGGAATGTTGTTTCTGCTGTAATAAATAATCCAGGGCCATAGTAAGCGAACTGATGTCGGCGCTATAACTGTCATTGATAACCGAAGAATAGTTGATTCCTGTTTTAAGCTCCATTCGCATAGACAGCGGATTGAGTCTGCTCAAGCGACTCTGTAATTCTTTCACAGGAATATTCAGGTAAAGCATTACACCAATACAGGTCAGCGCATTCTGTATAGCTGCTTTATCATCAAATGCTATTTCCAATTGCACGGACTGTTCCTTATATACAAGTGTAGTCAGCGTGTGGCCATGCTTCTTTTCCTTCTTTTTAATCTGAATAACAGCATCCTCCCGATTCCCGATAGAAATCAGTTCCAGCGCAGGGTGCAGAGCATGCCATTCAAGAATAACTTTTCTGAGTTCCTTTTGATCAGCCGGGTAAATCAGGGCAATTGAATTTTTGAATAGTTCCAGCTTTTCTCTGATTTTCGTTTCTGTATTTTCAAATCCCTGGTCATGTGCTTCACCAATACTCGTAAATACGCCCAGGGTTGGCATGATGATTTCTTCCAATATCCGCATTTCATCTTTTTGCGAAATACCCGCTTCAATGAGGCCAAGGCTGTGTCGTTCATTTATCTGCCAGATACTCAGTGGAACGCCAATTTGAGAATTAAAACTACGGGGACTTCTCACGATTTGAAACTGGTCTTCCAGTAATTGATTCAACCATTCTTTCACAATGGTTTTTCCATTGCTTCCTGTAATTCCCACTATGGGTAAATCAAATTGCTGACGATGAAAAGCCGCCAGTTTCTGAAGAGCCAGCAGGCTGTCCTTTACAAGGATAAAATTTGCTTCCGGATAATCCTTCAGATCCAGTTTTTCATAGATAATAAAATTGCGCAGTCCGCGCAGATACAGATCAGGAATATATGATTGTCCGTTTCTTCTTGCACCATATAATGCAAAAAATATAGTGATGCCCGGATAGAAAAGGCGACGACTGTCCGTAAGCAGTTGTTCTATCATATCATCCTGATGGAATTGCAGGAAGGATCCGGAAACGATCGATGCGATATGCCTGACAGAATATCCCAGATGAATAATTTTAAGAAAAATGATGTTTTTTATTCCAGATCATGGAAATCAAAATAGAACCACCGATACAAACGACTATAACTATCAACGACACCAAAGTTGGCACTTTCACATGAATAAGCTCACTTGTCATTTTTAAACCAACGAAAACAAGCACTGTAGCAATTCCTTTTTGCAGAAATCGGAATTTATCCACCGCTCCCCGCAGAAGGAAAAAAAGTGACCGCAGTCCTAAAACGGCAAAAATATTTGAAGTATAAATAATGAGCCGGTCCTGTGTTATTCCAAATACGGCAGGTATTGAATCCAGTGCAAAAATAATATCTGTTGTTGCAAGAAGTATTATCACAACAAAAATCGTGGTATAATATTTTTTCCCATTCCGCCTTATTGTGAGTTTGCCATTCCCGTCTTCCGGAACCAATGGTAAAAAACGCTTGAGAAAACGGTATACCCTGTTTTTTTCAAGATCATTTTCCTCTTGATTTTTAGTAAAGAACATGGTAAGGCCTGTATATATTAATATTGCGCCGAAAATATATAGAAGCCAGGAAAAGCGGCTAACCAACTCAATACCTGCAGTAATAAAAATGATACGGAATATTACAGCCAGCAGGATTCCTATCAGCAAACCACGTCCGAAAAATTTTTCATTGATATTCAGGAATGAAAAAATCAGTATGAACACAAAAATATTGTCAATACTCAGGCTCCATTCCATCAGGTATGCGCTCAGATATTCCAGTGCTTTTTGCTGACCGTCGTACATAAAAATAAAAAGCCCGAAGGCCAGGGCAAGCGCAACCCAGAAGAAAGTCTGTACCAGGGCTTTCCTGAATGTAACAAGGGCGCCTTTTTTGCTAAGAAGCCCGAGATCGAATACCAGCGCTAGGATCAACGCAGCGCCAAAAATGAGATAAGTTATATGTCTGTGATTCAAAAGGAAATATTATTATGGAATTAAAATGTGCCGGTATTGTATTTTCTCTTTCTGATATATTGAAAAATCAGGCCGCAAATAATAATAACCACCAGCGGCGAAACTATGTTGATTAACTGCCAGAAACTCCGTTCGTCTTCTGTTTTTTCGGGATCTAACAGTCGGAGAGAGTAATCTTTTGAGCGGGATTGCAATATTCCCGAAGGATTTACACAGTAGTCGAGACAGTTACTGAGAAATTCCGCGTTCGCAAAAGTGTAGTTGATGTCTTTACTGAATCCCAATGGCAATGGTCCGTGTTCACTCATTTCATTTAAAACAAGGTCTCCATCCGCACAAACAATTATTCTTGCATCCTTTTCACCTGATTTTAAAAATGGCTGATTGTAAACCTGAGCAAAACTATCGGCCATGGCTGCAGAAGTCCTGTTTGCATAGAGTGATTTAAACTTTCCTTCCAGTATTACGCCCACTGGTATTGCTGATTGTCGGAAGTCTTTGGGATCATTGGCAGATTTGACAATTTCAAGCGATATCAGGGCGGGAGTAGAAACCGTTCTTGCATTGGGGGAAGTTTGCAGTAAAATCGTTTTCGCTATATCCGTCGCTTTCACTGTATCTATTGAATTTGCAAATTTTGAAAGAACGGGATCCAGGTTTCTGGTGATCAGTGAGTTTGGACTGCCATCAAGTAAAGGATAGTAGGGCCAGGGAAGCAACTGGAACTGTGGTTTTCCTCCCTGTTCACCAATTACCATATTGATACTGGCACACTGCATATCTTCCACGAGATCCTGGTTTATACGCACGCCATAATGAAACAGAAGATCATCCAGGTTGAGACCGCGGTCGAAAGCAACTGTTTCTCTTGAAGAATGCAGGCTGTCCATTTCCGCGTTTAAATTATCTATCATACAAATCAGGCTGCCCCCACGCATGACGTACTGATCCAGTATACGCTTTTCAGCGTCAGAAAATTTTAATGTTGGTTTTACCATGATCAATGCATTCAGGCCCGCAGGTATAACGGGAACACTATCCAGTGATACGATCCCGAAACGGAAGTTTTCACGCAGATACTGAATCAGTCCATATTCATGAAAATCCAGGGGTTCGCCATTGCCCATCAGATATCCCACAGCCGGCAATGTGTCTGTGATGAGTTTATCTATTACAGTGGCGAATTTATATTCCAGGAGGTTTTCTGCATTAACGTACAACTGTTCCGGTGACTGACCTTCACGGCTTCTCTGTACACCCTTTAACAGATCCACAGGCAGTACGCGATCTTTATATTTAACAATGGCAGCAGGAATTACAATGCGCTGACTTTGCTCCTCTCCTTTTTTTGACTGGGCTACCTGGGTCATAGGCTGGATACCCATTTTAGCGAGAGAATCCAATACACTGGCACGGCTGCTATCATCTCCACCTGCTACCGGGTCAACGAGGCGGTAATTTATATTTCCATCGGCGTACTCATTAAATTCCTGCAATAGTGCTTCTGTACTATTCCGGAGTTTCCGCAATCCTGATTTCAGATTTCCTTCCAATAAAATATCAATATTTACAGGTTCATGAATACGACCCAGCATATTTTTCACCGGCTTTGTGAGTGTATATCTTTTTTCGCTTGTCATATCGTAACGGATACTAACACGTGAAGCGATTATATTTATTAAAATAATACCAAACAGGAGGTAAAGCCAACTGAATCTTGAATTGAATAGTTTCTGCATACCCGCTTATCTTTTAAACAGGTTATTCCTGGTAAGAGTTAAAAAAAATGCTATCACACTAATGAAGTAAACCAGGTCACGGATAGTAATCACACCCCGGCTCATATTGCGATAATGAAAGTCAATGCCGATCAAATCAATATAATAATCAGCTCCGGAAGGAAATGTGGAGATCCTGCTGATGGCGTGAAATCCCGTGTAAATTATAAAGCAGGCGAAACCGGCTGTTATAAATGCCACGATTGCATTCCCGGTAAAACTGCTACAACAGAGGGATATGGAAGCAAATACCGCGGTCAGAAAGAATAATCCAATATAAGAAGCCATAGTGGCACCCAGATCCATTCCTGATTGCGCAGCGAGTTGCTGTACGGAGAAAAAATATATCCATGTGGGAAGAAGAGCGATCAGTATTACGAAGAGCGCGGCAAGGTATTTCCCATTCACTATCTGCCAGTATGTTAGGGGTCTGGACTGAAGTATTTCAAATGTTCCACCCCTGAATTCTTCAGAAAATGAACGCATGCTGATAGCAGGTATTAAAAGGAGAAGAACCCATGGCGCCAGATCGAAAAATTTTTCCAGGTTGGCATATCCGAAATCCAGGATGCTGGTATCAGGAAAAACAAATAGCAGGAGGCCGGTCAGGAGTAAAAAAACGAAAATCGCAATATAACCTGTCAAACTGCTGAAAAACTGTCGGAATTCCTTTTTGCAAACGGCCCACATAGACGCGAAAATAAAGATATAATTGTTTGCAGCGTCTATGACGGTTAAAATCATATATTCGCCACCATTTACCAAGCCTGTTATATGGCTGGGCCTGATTTAAAAATACCACTGCTACTTGCTTAAAAATTCCCGCTTCGGCGGGAATTTTATTTATTACATTACCGGATATCGTTGAACGTTAATCGTGGATTGATTGACGATATGCGAAATACAATTGAAGATTCAAAATAAGGTAATGCTTTAGACTTAGGCTTAATCAATTCCTTTAATTAACTGTCTTGTTATCATTTGATCACCATACAGTACCTGCAGCACATACATGCCCATTTGTAATCCGGAAGGTTCATTCATTTCTATATGATTAATTCCTTTGTATGCTGTCTGATGACTGCTCATCAACCTTCTTCCATATGCATCAAACAAACTTAACTGAATATTATTATCGTCCGGAACAGTCATATTGAATGAAATTGAATGATTGAAAGGATTAACCAGTCCGGAAATATTCAGTGCAATTACATTCGTGCTCAGCATAATGATATTACTATAATTGTGATATTCATTATCCATGATCTCAATCCGGTAAAAGACATCTCCTGAAACAGGCACCACATCATTATAAACATAACTGTTACCCATACCCGGAGAAGCAGTTCCAGAAACGGTAGCCAGTGCATGAAAATGCGCTCCCGCATCATCACTTCTTTCTACGACATATACAATATTTCCCGTTTCATCCTGACTTATCCATTGTATGCGCGCCAGATTACCATCCTGTAACAGACCTTTTACTGAAATCCGTGTTGGAAGTGTAACCATACAGTTTACTGTACGAACAATTTTGGGAGAAGAAGTAATAAAATTACAGCCGGAGTTTGAAAGACTTCCCGGAGTCGATGCAACGGTCAGGCGGTAAATTAAAGTTGTGTCAATATTGTTCAGGCGGAAATAACGGGTAACGGTGTATTCATAAAGACCGGTAAGCGCGTTAAAAACCGGAGTAGCCGATCCTGAAGGAGCATTTCCCAGGGTATCCGTACCTGGAGAAGTCCATGTAGCTCCGTTATCAATACTTTTTTGCAATAACCATTCAGTATAGTTTGGGAAAAACGCACTTACTTTAAAACGCACTGTATCGTCAGATCCGCGGCAAAGCGTATCCGGTTTATTGGGAGTAAGTGAAATAGTCGGCGTGCAGGAAGCTACTGCGATATCATCCAGCACCCAGTCGTTACCACCTCCACCCGGTGCATTATTCCGTAAGAAGATGATCATACTGGTCTGAGTGGGGCCGGTTAAATAGGTAAATCCTTTTTGTATCCACTGTCCCGTATAGGGCATATCACCCGTTGTATAATAATCGTAGCCGTTCACATTAAATGTAAGATTGGGACGCACACCGGATGAATCACCAAGACCTGTCGGAATAAAACCGACACTGGCAGGACCTTTACCGTTTGAGTCGCAGGCACAATGAGAACAAATATTTCTCAACCAGGCCGAATATTGATAATAAGTATTCGGACATAAATTATTTATCGTATCCAGGAAAGCTATACTTGGTTTATAAGATGAATTTATGACCGCCATATAACCCCCAGTGCTGTTTACGGTATCGGCAGGCGGGTTGCCCAGTAATGGGTTGAGAGCTCCGGTATGGTCTCCGATAATATCCCAGACTCCGAAAACACGGTGCGAATACGCAAATCCCGGGATATTCGGATCCGGAATCGGCCAGGTATTCAGTGTGGTATAACCCGCCGCACCTGTACTGGTGTTATTTGAAATACAATAAAAATAGTCATTCGGTGAATTAGGCCCGAAGGGGATGTACGTGAAGTTGTTTGAAATTTTTGACGAAGGTCCCCTGTTTTTTGCTTTGCCTGAACCAAACGTACCACCAAACTCTGAAGTGATCGTATTGTTCGATGAATTCGGGCATATACTCAGATTTTTGGATATCATTACCGAGTCCACAGGAAAAGTTATGGAGGTAATGGAAGGAGCACCGAATGGGTAGTAGGAAATGGTTCCTCCACCCAGATTCACTGAGGTACCATAGCCACCTGATACCTGTACACGAAATGTGGCTACCATAATACAGGTAGCGCCAAAAAAGGAAGGTTTATCATTATAAGCAATACGGCCCCTTCTAAAGGCAGTAGCAATGGGAGCATTTTTAAAGCCAAGATTAATTCTAACGTTGGTTCCGCCCGTTATGCCACCGTCGTCATCCCCATTCACATCGGTAAAGGTTTTGTACACATGACCTTCGTTTGTTAAGATGGCCAGTGATCCTGCTATATAAGTAGTATTAGCTGGAACAATATCGAAATAGGCGCAGCTGTCAGCATAATCATTTACCCCACTCCCACCCACAACAAAAGTAGCCCTCACTTCAAGAATATCACCGGGTTCTATGGTACCTCCGGTGGCCCCTTTAGTCAGGTTGACATAACTCTTACCGTAGTCAATTTTAAGCTGGGATTTGGCCGAAAGGGCGCAAAATGCGGAGAATAGTGAGCTTAATATTAGCCGCGAAAATAGATTTCTGCGATTATAGGTTTTCATTGGTTCGGACTTTTCTGCGTGATCTGATCACCAGAATCGGATTAGACTGCTATAAAAGTAGCAACCGATCAAACCAAATCAAATAGTAAATGTACTTCGTAAAGTTAAGTAGCTGGTTATCAGCGTATAATACCAGGAATTACAGGCTTAAGTTTTAACCTATTAAAATTAAAATACTGATAACTAATCCTTTATGAAAAAAGATTTTAAAGAAATATTTTCGATTATTCGATCATTTGTGGCGATAAGAAGGTCGTAACAGACGTTATACTACAATTAATCTAATCGAAATTGAGTGATCGAAGTTAAATGTCCACACTCCCACACTCCCACACTCCCACACTCCCATACTCCCATACTTTCTTAAGTTTCATACCGCAAAACTTTCCCCACAGGCGCAGGTTCTGCTGGCGTTGGGGTTATTAAAATAAAAGCCTTTGCCATTTAATCCTTCTGAAAATTCGAGGGTAGTATTAACGAGATATAAAAAACTTTTCAGGTCCGTGACGACTTTCACCCCATTGTCCTCAAATTCCTGATCCATTGGTTTCTTCTGATTATCGAAATCCATTTTGTAACTAAGACCAGAACAACCACCTCCTATAACTGATACCCGCAGGAATAAACCTGATTTATCCGTGATGGGCGATTCTTCCATCAGCTTCTGTACTTTTTCCTTTGCTTTATCTGAAACGAAAATCATATCATTATTTTTTTAACACCCTCAAAGTTACCCTTTTAATGCCTAAAGCTTAAGGCTTAAAGCCTAAAGCTGAAAGCTTAAAGCCATTTGATTGATAAACTCTCTTAGAATATAACATAAGGAAGGTTGAATAGTTTTTAGTTTAAATTGTAAAATAAATTCAACAATTAATATCAATGCTGGCCTTAAGCCTTTGGCTTAAAGCATTCAGCTTAAATTATAAAATGCATAAACTTGAACATATCGGGATTGCAGTAAAAAGTCTTTCACATTCCATACCCCTGTTCGAATCCCTGCTGAATACAAATTGTTACAAAAAAGAGGAAGTTGAATCAGAAGGGGTCATAACCGCTTTTTTTTCTTTGGGCGATCAGAAAATTGAGTTACTGGAAAGTACGGATCCCAATGGCATTATAGAAAAATTTATAAAAAAAAGAGGCGAAGGAGTTCATCATATCGCATTTACAGTAAACGATATTGAGGCTGAAATGAAAAGGCTGACTGAAGCCGGTTTTGTTTTGCTGAATGATAAACCCAGGCCAGGGGCAGATAATAAACTGGTTTGTTTTTTACATCCGGCAAAGACCAATAGCGTATTAATAGAACTGTGTATGGAAAAACCGTAGAACTAAAAAAATCCGTTTCAATTATTCTTCCGTTTCTATCTTATTCAATCCCAGTTTTTCCATAGCGAGCTGCGCAGCAATCTGGCTGGCGTCTTTTTTATTGTAAGCCCGTCCCTGGGAAATCAATTCACCGTTCACTACGGCGCCAACCGTAAAAAGCCGGCGGCCTCCTTCCATATGTTCGTCAAGTGTTTCAAACTCCAGGTTCTTACCATTCTTATTCGCCCAACCATATAATTTATTTTTGTGATTTATCTCCAGATTTTCAAGGTCCTCCATAAAGAGGTAAGGTTGAATGATTCTCTCCATCACCCATTGTCTTGTTTTATCGTATCCTTTATCGAGATAAATGGCACCTACAACAGCTTCCAGAGTATTCCCAAAAATCTGGCTCATTTTAAGAGATCCATCGAACTTATTAAAATAAGAAATTTTTCTCAGACCCATTTTAACTGCTATATCGTTCAACTGAACACGGTTCACCATTTTGCTTCGCATCTCCGTAAGAAACCCTTCTTCTTTATAAGGATATTTCTTGAAAAGAAAATCTGCAATGATGGCACTTAGAATCGCATCTCCAAGATACTCCAGTCTTTCATTATTCTGGTCTGAACTTTCCTTTACCGAGCG
>Ga0206912_1248_pt1 | contig 11119 bp, 10 predicted proteins | sample Alteio_BWOrgHeat_75_FD_152933 | JGI IMG/M metagenome (GOLD analysis project Ga0206912, IMG submission 152933) | Enriched cells from forest soil in Barre Woods Harvard Forest LTER site, Petersham, Massachusetts, United States -... | ecosystem: Environmental > Terrestrial > Soil > Temperate forest >... | reverse complement strand
GTCGGGTCCTACAAAAAAAGTGTAGATGCATGTATTTTATTAGCAAAAAGATTAAAACAAAATTATCCGGTTTATTACTATGAAATTATCAATAAATGTAAAAGCTCAGGAATCATTCCTTTTTTTAACTGCTATAGAGATAAGCGCATGCCGCTAAACACACTATCCGGGGAGTATTCATATGTTCAAACCAGGGTAAATTGGCCAGAGTTGTATGCTGCTCAAAATAAACAACAAGCTTTGATAGAAGTGACTTTTAATACTCTGACTAATTTGAATGCCTCATATTTCCAAACGAATAAGCAGGTAAGTCAATCCCAGTTTTTGGAAGTCGACGGAAGTGAAAAAAAAATATACTGTGAAGCACCCTATAGCTATCTAAAGGCATTTAAAAAAATAGAATGTGATGAATTAGATAACGTTTTGATCAAATTACTCAGGCAACCCCAAAGTTTTAAAAATTTGTGCTATCAATTGCAAAAACTATTTAACGAGGAAGAAATGAAAAAATGAAAAAGATGCCTTTATTGAACTTATTAAATTAAAGTTAAAGAATGGCTGCGCCTCTAATTTGTACTATATAATAGGCTAAAGTGATAAATAATTAATATACTAAGCGTTCAACAATTACACACCAAGCAATACAGCAAAATTATGAGCCAACTAAAGAAATTTAAACCTGTATTGGCAATATGGTTCACCGGCTTATCAGGATCAGGAAAATCTACTTTGGCTGGCGAATTAAAGAAAGAGTTGGAAAAAAACGGAGATATTATTAGCGTATTTGATGGAGATATAATACGCAAAGGTCTTAACAAAGATCTGGGGTTTTCTTTAGAAGATAGGTTTGAGAATATAAGGCGGATAGCAGAAGTTAACAAGCTTTTTTTATTTTGCGGGTACATGGCTGGTACTGTTATTTAACAGCGGGCATACCAGCCTTATGCAGACAGTTGCCATACTTAATTTAATATGTCTGCCGTATACATTCTACTCTATTTATTATTAATGGCAGGTTGCAAAACAATGGTGCGTTTTCTGTTGCACAATACAAGCCTTATTATGGTTGGAATTCCCCCCCTTTTTACCTTATTTGCCATATAAGGGTATATACTATCCCGATTTGCGAGAATGGGCCGCATTGTTAGCGTGCATGGGTTTGCCCATATTAGCCTGGGTATTTATTAAACCCTATTTATTGCAAGCCATTCAGTTAAAACCGGTTAAAAAACAGCTGCGAGATTTTAAGTATAATGCCGAGTTTTTTGAAAAAGCATTAACCCGGGAAATGAAGTATGCATTACTTTCAGAAGAAGACTCTATAATATTAGGCAACCGCGAAGCCGAACTGGTTATAACTATGGTATCAAACCCTTATTGTAAACCATGTGCCAGAGCTCATAAAACATTGGATGAATGGCTGGCCGTACGCGATGACATTAAACTGCAAATGGTATTTACCCCTCCGGATGCAAAGGATCCTAAATGGGAAGTGGCCAGTCACTTAATGTCGCTTAAATTAACACAGGACGATCCATCGCTTAAAAGGGCGTTAGATGACTGGTATGGAAAAAAATATAAGAATTATGCAGCATGGGCAAAGCATTACCGGGTAAAAGAGGACGTGGTGAACGTCGAATTGTTAAAAAGGCAGGCAGGGTGGTGTAAAATGACTAAGGTTACAAGTACCCCCACAGTTTTCATTAACGGGCGCAAGCTTCCTCCAAACTATCAACCTGAAGACATTAAATACTTTATATGAGTATTAGCAAAAAAATTGTTGGCCGACAATGAAGATGCCTGCTCTTCAGTAAAACAGGATAGGGAAAAGCCGCAACCCGATAATAGAGGCACCAATTTACTACAATTTTATGAAAAAGTTAAAATTAAAGCTCGATGGCATTAAAGAAATGCTGAGCAAAGAACAAATGAAGAAGATTAATGGCGGCTATGATGGTAATGATGTAAGATGCATTGTTGTATGGGAAGCAGCCGGCGTTGATCCACCTCCGCCACCAACGTATTCTGAATACATTTGTTATGGCAGTACGGACACTGGCTCTTGTTACGCCGCCGCCTACGCTCAATATGATCCTATAGCGAATCCTGGTATCTATGCTGATACCTACGTTCAAAGTTGCTATGTTTTTTAATTAACAATGAAAATAACCGGGTGCTTGAGCATCCGGTTATTAAAAATGATACGGGTAATTTAACTTACCACAGTTATAATTAATAGGATGTAAATGATAAAGTTCCCCTACTATAAACAACAAGATAAAATGGACTGCGGCCCAACCTGCTTGCGCATGATAGCTAAATATTGTGGTCGTAGTTATTCTATTCAAAAATTACGTGCGTTATGTTATACCAGCCAGCGTGGAGTATCATTATTGGGCATAAGCGAAGCCGCCGAAAAAATAGGCTTTCGCTCGTTAGGGGTAAAACTCACCATTGATCAGTTATATGAGGCTCGGCTACCTTGTATTTTACACTGGCGGCAAGATCATTTTGTAATATTATATAAAATACGCAAAGGCGCTTTTTATATTGCCGACCCGGCCCGTGGTTTAGTTAAATTAACAGAAAAAGAATTTAAAATCAACTGGTACAGTCATAAAGAACTGCATGATGGCATTTGCTTGATGCTAGGCACAACCCCACAATTTTTCGAACAGGAAGATGATCAGCAAGATAAATTAAACTGGTGGTCTATATTGCGTTATTTTTATGCATACCGGCAGTTGTTTGCGCAGTTAATATTGGGCCTTTCAATTGGCACATTACTTTCGCTGGTAACACCTTTTCTTACCCAATCATTAGTAGATATTGGTATAAACACCCGCAATATTAATTTTATTTACCTTATTCTTATAGCGCAAGTAATGCTTTTTATAGGCAGTACCAGTGTTGGTATTATCCGAGCCTGGATATTAATGCACATAAGCACACGTATAAACATTTCCATATTAACTGATTTTTTGATGAAGCTGATGAAACTTCCCATCAGTTATTTTGAAACCAAAACCACCGGCGATATCATGCAGCGCATGAGCGACCAGCAAAAAATAGAAAGCTTTTTAACCGGCACTACCCTGAATACCTTATTCTCAATGGTTAACCTGGTTATATTCACCATTATACTTATTTTTTATAATGCAACCATTTTCATGGTTGCTGCAATAAGCACCGTTTTATATACTGCCTGGATAATTGCTTTTTTGAAAAGAAGGCGCGAATTAAATTACAAACAATTCGCTTATTCATCTGCGAACCAAACTACTGTTGTTGAATTGGTTAGCGGAATGCAGGAGATAAAGTTAAACAATTGCGAGCGCCAAAAACGTTGGAATTGGGAGCACGTACAAGCCAGCCTGTTTAAATTTAAAGTTAAAACATTGGCGCTTAGCCAATATCAATCAACCGGGTCCTCATTCATTAATCAGGCAAAAAACATCTTCATCACCTTTTTAAGCGTAAAATCAGTTATTGATGGTAATATGACCCTTGGGGGCATGATGGCTATACAATATATAGTAGGACAGGTAAGCTATCCTATCGAGCAAATGCTGGGCTTTATACAATCATACCAGGATGCAAAAATTAGTTTGGAGCGCCTGAACGAAGTATATAACCTTGAGGATGAAGAGCCAGCCAATAAAGATTGGATAACAGAGTTGCCATCTAACAAAAGCATAAGCATGCGTAATGTTACGTTTCGCTATCCGGGCGCTGGTAATGAGCCGGTATTAGAAAATATTGACCTTCTCATACCTCAGGGTAAAACAACCGCTATTGTAGGCATGAGCGGAAGTGGTAAAACTACCATTCTTAAAATATTGCTGCGGTTTTTTGAACCTGAAAAAGGCGATATACGTGTAGGAGAAACTAAATTGAACCAGTTTGGTTTTAAAATGTGGCGGAGTCAGTGCGGAACTGTAATGCAGGACGGATTTATATTTGCGGATACTGTTGCGGCTAATATAGCTGTGGGTGACGAAGATCCCGATCTGCATAAATTACATCATGCTATCAAAGTAGCCAATATAAGCGATTTTATTGAAGAACTGCCTTTCGGGCTGCAAACTAAAATCGGCTCGGCATTCACTGGTATTAGCCAGGGGCAAAAACAACGCCTGTTAATTGCCCGTGCTGTATATAAAGATCCGCAATACCTGTTTTTTGACGAAGCTACAAACGCTTTGGATGCCAACAATGAAAGGATAATAATGGATAACCTGCAGGAATTTTTTTATGGAAGAACAGTAGTTGTAGTAGCGCACAGGCTTAGTACTGTGAGCAATGCCGATAATATTATAGTGTTGGATAAAGGTAAGATCATTGAGCAGGGAACTCATTATGAGCTTGCAAGCCTTAGGGGCGAATATTATGGTTTAGTAAAAAATCAACTGGAACTGGGTACATAATTTTATCAGGTAAAAATATGGAAAGCATACACGAAGAAACTGAACAACGACATACTGATGAAATGCAGGACATTATCGGCACTCCACCATCATGGTTATTACGCTGGGGGATTGCTATATTTTTTTCTGTGCTGGTATTAATTTTAAGCCTGGCAGAATTAATTAGGTATCCGGATGTTGTACAAACACAATTGAAGATGCGTTCGTTAAGCTTGCCCCAACAGGTTATAGTAAAAACACCGGGCCGGTTGATTAAACTATTAGCTGGGAATAATAAACTAGTTAAAAGCGAGCAGGAATTGGCAATTATTGAAAGTGGAGACTTTAAAACCATATTAACGGCCCCACAAGCGGGTAAACTAACTTATGCCGGTATATTACATGAAAAACAACCGGTTGTATTGAACCAACCTTTATTTAATATAAACATTAATAACAATGATTTCTTTGGTGAAATGATTATACCACAAGCGAGCATAGGTAAGGTTAAAGAAGGGCAACAAGTTATGATAAAATTAAGAAGCTACGCCTATGAAGAATACGGGATGTTGCACGGCACCATTAAATATATTATAGACAACCCGGCAAAAGACGGAGAATATATTGCTGAAGTTGATCTAAAAAATCAAAATATAACTGATATGAACAGATCGTTATCATTAAAACAGGGAATGATCGCTAATGCCGAAATTATTACGCAAAGCAGCAGCTTGTTTAAAAGATTAGCGGGGAACATATTCAAAAATATTAAACATTAAGATTATGAAGCAAACAGACATCAGCCAATACATATCCCAAGCCTTTTCAGGTGCTTTGGGTGAGGATGAAATAGAGGTTGAAAACATTTATATGTTTTTAATTTATATTCATTTTGGCGCCATAAAATCGGTATATCCCTCAATAAGTAAAGCCCGAAATGAAGCAATAGGCTTATTAAATTATTTAAGCAAGTATGCTGATATACCCAACGAAGAGAATGAAGACATAAAGCTCTTATTTGAAAGCAATAAGGATACGCTACTTGAAATTATAGAAGATATATGGAACATGGATGATTGTGAGAATCATGAATTGAAATGGTTGGAAGTATGGATAGCCCATTGTCGGTATTTTTTTAAAGAGACAAATTTTTATGAATCATTTACTTATTTACATAAAGCGGCTCATATACAAGCTTTAAGCAGGAGTAAAAACTTGCCTCATATTTCTATCACCCTAATTGTAAACTCCTTTATTCAATTATCCAGGAGTTTAATGGATAAAACCAAACTGATAAGAATCGCCTAAACTTATACCATGAACAAAATCCCTAAAATCATACATCAAACATGGAAGGATACAAATATCCCTTCACACTTAAGTCCGCTGATTGACACCTGGAAAGAAAATCACCCGGATTGGGAATATATGCTATGGACAGATGATATTAATAGAACATTTATGGAAAAATATCACCCGGATTTTGTTTCTGTTTATGAAAATTATCCGCATAATATACAGCGTGTAGATGCCGTACGATATTTCATTTTATATGAGTTTGGGGGTGTTTTTATTGATATGGATTTTGAATGTATAGCAAATATTGAATCGCTGCTAAATGATTATCGGTGTGTGCTGGGTTTAGAGCCTGCGCAGCATTGCGAACGGCATAATAAGCCAATAATTGTTTGTAACGCATTTATGGCCTGTACAGCCAAAAATGATTTTTTTAACAAGGTATGTACCGAACTTAAAAATACTGAGTGCTATAATGCCAATACGCCTCCCTGGTTAGAAATACTTGAATCTACTGGCCCTTTTAAACTAACGCATATTTATAATAATTATAATAATAAAAATGAAATAAAATTATTGTCATCAGATACAATTTATCCCCTTTCGTTAAATGAAACACGCGAATTAATTAATAATGATGAAAACGTGAGCATGGAAATCCAAAGGAAAATTGAACAATCATATGCTGTGCATTATTTTTTAGGAAGCTGGTGGTAACAACTTAAAGTTTACTATTATGAAAATTGGGATCATTTCACATTCCCCTCTATGGACAACCGGATTTGGAGTCACCTGCAGTTGTATTGCTAATGCTTTAAGTAATGCCTGCCATGATGTATATTGCTTTTGCCTAGGTGAAGATGAACTGCCTGAGAAAACATCATCTTTTAAAATATATAATGCTAATTGGTCAAAAGCATATGCCGATCTATCCGCTTTTTTAAAACAAGAAACCCCAGATACTCTTATAATAAATTTTGATATAAACGCTGTAGGATACTTTATAAAGTTTTGTAAGTTATTAAGTTGGAGGGGAGATATTTTTGCCCATATTGTTATGGACGGATTTCCAGTATATGATGATCTATTACAAACTATAAAAAATATTAATGGCATTATTGTTCCTACAAAGGCATCAAGGAAATATCTGCAATCAGAGGGTATTAAGAATGTTTACTATGCGCCTCACGGAGTAGATATTAAAAAATTCATGCCATTACCTAATAAAGAAAATATAAGGAGAAAGCTAGGTCTTAAAAATAAAGTCGAAAAAAGATTCATTATTGGAGTTTTTGCCAAAAATGAAGAACGAAAACAGATACCTAAGGTATTGCTTGCATTACATTATTTAATTTTTAGTTTAAAGCAGAAGAACATATTACTTTATTTACATACTCAGGCAAAACCCGACCTTAAAAAAGGCTGGGACCTTGAATTTATTGTAAACAAGCTTAATTTAAATAAATATGTAATTTTTACTTCTAAAAGCTTTCGTCAGGACAAAGGGGTTGACCGAAACTTTGATCCTTCAATACAAACAGCAACAAAGCAACTGAGTTATGTTGAGCGCTTAAACATGTGTGATCTGATCGTGAATATTCCTTTTTCAGGTGGTTTTGAATTAGGCAATATAGAAGCGCAGGCATGTGGAGTGCCCCTGATAACGATTGATGATAACGGAAATATAAAGGAAGTGGTTGGCGAATCAGCCTGTCTAATTAAACCGGCAATGAAAAATATCTGGGGAAATGGTGCCTGGATATACCTGGTTGATGAAATAGACCTGGCCAGTAAAATCTTACAATTTAAAAATGATACCGCATTGCAAATATCTATCAGGCAAATGGGGTTAGAAAATGCACGCAAATTTTCATGGGTCAAATTAGAAAAAACCGTTCAAAAAATGGTTGTCTCTGAAGCAGAATTTAGTGAAGCACAATCAAATTATTAATCAATTATGTTTTTTTATTTTTTTAAGCAAGAGCTCATAATTTCTTATGCAATTACCGTATGTAATGAAAGAAACGAAGTAGAGAATTTACTTAAAACTCTTATTTCACTTATAGATAGAAATGATGAAATAATTGTATTGCAGGATGTTACTAACAAAGACCATTCAGTTTCTGAAGTATTAGAAAGATATAAAAGCCGGATAATTATTAAAGAAGCACTGTTGAATGATGATTTTGCAACATTCAAGAACAATTTTTTAGCTGTTGCCAAAGGCGATTATTTGTTTCAAATAGATGCCGATGAAATTCCGAAAGACTCGCTTATTAAAAACTTAAAAAAAGTATTAAGAGTTGCGAAAGAGTATGATTGTTTTAGGTTACCGAGAATAAATATAGTTAGTGGACTTACCAGTGAGCATATAAAAAAATGGAACTGGAAGATAAATGATAAAAATTACATTAATTACCCCGATTATCAGGCAAGGATATTTAGATTGAATGGTGCTATAAAATGGAAATATAAAATACACGAAGAACTTACAGGGTTTGAAAAGTTTTTTATGTTACAGGCAAAGGATGAGAAGTTTTGCCTCGTTCACATAAAGGACATTGCAAAACAGGAAGAACAAAATGAAGTGTATAAAAACATCATCTGTAACAAACCATAGTTTTAATAATGGCTGTAAAAAATGTCAATCCGAATAAACTATAAAGGAAATGTAGGGAATTGCCTGTTTCAATATGTTTATACAAGAATATTGTCTGAGCGTAATGGATTTCACTTTCTAACTCCATTTCCTTATCAAAAAATATTGCAAACCACAGCACATAAAACAGGAGAAAATCATATTTCGCCAAAAATAGTTTTTGAAGAACCATTTATAAATGAAAAAGATGGTGGCCCTGATTTAGATGACTTGGAAAAGAGATATGATTTTTACCGGCAGTTTGATAAAAAACTGGCACCTTGTCAATATATATTAAATGGGTACTTCGAGTGTTCTGAATTATTTAACCCGTATGAAACTTTAATCAAATCGTATTTTAAGATCGATGATTTTAAAAAGAACACTAATGATATTGTAATGAACATAAGGCTTGGAGATTTCGCTGATTTAGGGCGCATTATTACCAGCGATTGGTATATAAATATCTTGGAAAATGAAAAGTTTGACAAACTTTATATAGTTGGCGGAAAAGCTGATGAACCTTATTTGAAAGCCTTTAAAAAATATAATCCCATTATCGTGCCAAGCAGTCCGGTTAACGATTTTCACTTTATAAAAAACTTCGATAAAATAATTTGTTCAAATAGTACCTTTTGCTGGTGGGCCGCTTTTCTTAGCGAAGCAAATACAATTTATGTTTCTGATAAATGGATATCTCCACTTTTAACTACCTGTAAAAATTCAATTAATATTAAAGCTGATTATTTAAAATCATATACTACATTTTTTTATTATTCACCTGTACAGCAACTAATTAATTTCAAAGATAAATTAAAATTAGAGTTAGATAATTATGTACAACCTACAAAAAATGAGATTAAGCAAGTCGTGATTGATTGTATAAAGATCATATACAATCACATTAAAAGTATATCCAACGTTGAACCATTCACTATTCAGCTTGACATAAAAGATATATGCAGATTTTCAATTAATTTTTATAAAGGTGGAAGCTGGTTAAGTGAAGGGTCCTATCCTCTTGCCGATTGCGGGGTCTATTTTGCTGATTGGAAAAGCTTTTATAATTGGATCTTTTGGGGTTTAAGAGAGGTTACAGATCCTTATATAAATATAGAAGGAAACATAAACAGCATTGTGTCGTTGTTTGACTTAACCATTCACCAAGACCGTTTAACTAGCATTTTTAATAATTTCAAAAAGAAAGCCTCTTTTATTACCTATACAGAAATTGATAATATTGTAGAAGCGGTGATATTCCTATTAGAGAATGAAACTGCAATAACCTGGTTTGACGAAAGAAAAGGTAGTTTTGGGAAACTATATATTTTGTTTAAGAAAATTGATATAACAGGCATGGTAAACATTGGGAGTTATGAAACAAACAATAAATTTTTTCGTCTTGAAGAAGTGCCTTTAGATAAACAATCAAACGACGCCAGGTACCAAAATATTGGGCTACTCAAAGATGAAAATATAATAAATAGAATACACAATAAACTATCTTTAAAGAACATAAGGATAGTGCCATTTAACATAACCTTAAAACAAATAACAATACCTCTAATATCAATTGAAGATGCCATTCGAATGTTTGAAATGACATCGGCCAACTATTTGGTTTTTGACAATTATATTGTAAAAAAAACTTAAGTAACTGAACAAATTATAGGATATAATACCAACTAATTTGAAAAACAAAATACAAACTGGCAAACCTCAAAAAAAAACTGCTGTGGCAATTTTTTCTTTTAACAGGCCAGTTTACTTAAAGCAGGTTTTAGATTGGTAGTGTATCAAATGTGTGTTTACAAAACTAAATCATTGAAAATCAAGAAAAAGAATAATTTTTAAACCGAAAAATTAGTAAATCGGGTGATATGAAAGTACCGCCCGCTTTGCTTTAACGCAATGTAAGGCTTGTAAACAGCGGTTTTACCTTTTAAAAGGTAAGGAAGTATAGCAACAACACACCAATAGCATCAACAACAAATCTCACCTACCAACTCCAATCCACAATATTTACTACTCCTATAAAAGTAATTTTTGTAATATTACTGGATTAGCTACTTCGATGAAGTTACCTTATAAAGAGTGAGGGAAAGAAGTTATCGAGTACAGAAATGCACACTTCTTAATCCAAGAATTATACAACCCCTATAAAGGTGAATTTTCACGTTTCTTTGGATTAGCTATTACCTTACCACTAAGTCAATCCAAGATTTATGTTACCCCTATAAAGTAAGAAATCTCTTATTTCGTGGATTGGTAATATCATGATTGCTGCATCGTAGCAGTGGGACATTTTCTTTTAAAGGGTATATATACAAACCTATTCAATAAAAAATGTGCTATGAAGAGAAGAGAGAATACATAATCATTACAGCAAAGTTAGGCGTGAGAATGGATACATGGCAAGGAACTACGGCATAAACGCTCACGTGGCAGCCACACAGCCTATTTATTCCGTTCCTCCTTGCATTTAATCCATTCATAAGCTTGTTAGGGCTTTATAATTATTTATTCACTTAACCTTACGGATATGAAACACAAACAATGGCTGACAAGAGCAGCACAATTTCCTTAATTTGCACGGAGAAGTTATTTAGGGCTTTGACTTAAACACTAACTTCTTATATTTGCCTCTCCTACATTTGTACACTTTGTTGTACTCCTAAGTGTAGTTTGAGCGTTCTTATAACCCCTTAACTAATCAAATCATAAACCTTGCTTATGATTTGCAAGTACATCAATTATAGCAAGTTGCAGACAGGTGAAA
>Ga0206912_1246_pt1 | contig 11236 bp, 8 predicted proteins | sample Alteio_BWOrgHeat_75_FD_152933 | JGI IMG/M metagenome (GOLD analysis project Ga0206912, IMG submission 152933) | Enriched cells from forest soil in Barre Woods Harvard Forest LTER site, Petersham, Massachusetts, United States -... | ecosystem: Environmental > Terrestrial > Soil > Temperate forest > O... | reverse complement strand
AGCTCCTCTGCAACCACAAACCCTGACGCGTCCCCCAGGTCGAGGTCCAGGAGGATGATGTCGGGCCTCAAGTTCGCGGCTTCTGCCATTGCAGACGAGGCGGAAGTCAATGCCCCGACGACTATGAACTCAGCGCGCAGCATGTCCACTAGCGCGTCGAGCATCTCCGGGCTGTCATCTACACACAGGAGCCTTTTCACTTCTGAGCAGCTCCTTCGATCCGAGGATTCACCGACGGCAAATCTTCTCTCACAAGCTCTATAGAGGCTAGCGCGCCAGGGGAGAGCCGAATTACTAGCAAAACTTGGGAGATTTGAGAATGAAAGTCCCATGGTCTTCATCCGAATCCGAGTCCCAGGCTGCAATATCTTAGGGGTATAATGCAGCCCAGGTAACTCCGGAGCGTGAGCCTAAAGATGCTAAGCTCCCAGGACTTAGGAATGTTCAAGCGGAACGCTCAGGAAGAGCCGGCCTACATTCAAGAACACACGTGGAGCGAGGCGTTTGAACACCTCGGCGTCAGCGTCGCACAATTGACGCTTGACGGCAGATTGTTAAGTGTCAATAGTCGTCTTTGCGAGGTCACTGGCCGGTCGAAGAAAGACTTGCTCGAGAGAAACTTTAGGGAGTTCTTCCTGCCCGAAGGACTGTGGCCTGCGCTCGAGGCTGGCCTAAGCAGTGTGATTGCCGGTGAAACAGGGTATCACTCAACCCATATGACGGTGGTTAGAACAGACAGAAAACCGGTCTGGGTCGATATGGTGTTCTCACTTGTCCGCGACGATGTTACTAGTTCGCCTCGCAGCCTGACAGCGGTAGCTAAAGATATTACCCTTCTTAAGCAAGCCATGCAGAGCTTGCACGAGTCAGAAGTAGCGCGCGATGACCTCGGCCGGAGAATGATGAGTGCACAGGAGTCGGACCGCACGCGCATAGCGCGAGAACTTCACGATGATATCGGGCAGTCGCTGGCGGTGCTCAGGATTCAAATGCTTCGCGCCGGCAAGCCCGTTTCCGACCTTCCACAAAAGACCCACGCCGGCCTGGAGGAACTGGCCGCAAAGCTGGAACAGATCGCCGACAGAGTGAGGGGTCTGTCGCATGACCTGCATTCGTCGGAGCTGGAGTTGTTGGGCCTGGCTGTTGCTGTCAGGAGTCACTGCCGCGAATGCTCTGAAAGGCTGGGTATCACGGTTCAATGTTCCTGCGATCAGCCTCGGGACAAATTGGACAGCATGATCGGACTCGCTTTCCTCAGGGTCTTACAAGAGGCAATGCAGAATATCCTGAAGCATAGCCGGGCGAAGAGTATCACGGTCCGGCTGACCAATCAGAAGCGCGAACTCTGCCTCGAAATAAGCGATGACGGCGTCGGATTTGATATTGAGAGCGCCAAACTCGCGGCAGGACTGGGACTGATCAGTATGCGCGAGAGAATCCACCTGATTGGTGGCCAATTCGAAATCTCGTCCAGCCCCGGCCGGGGAACGCGGATTACGGCCCGTGCACCAATCGCAAGATTAACGGCTAAAGCGACCGCCATGGAACAGCGGCTATGAGCGGCGTCACGGCCCTATCGGCGAGATTCATACTATTAAAACAATATGATTGAAAGACACAGGTTCGGTTGTCTGGGGATGGCCACCCATGAGCGATGCAATGATCTCCCACTACCGTGGACTGGAGAAGATCGGCGGCGGGGGCATGGGCGTGGTGTACAAGGCAGAGGACACGGTCCTTGGCCGGCTTGTGGCGCTCAAGTTTCTGCCGGATGACTTCGCGCACGACACTGCGGCCCTGAACCGTTTCCGGCGTGAGGCACGCGCCGCCTCGGCGCTCAACCACCCCAACATCTGCACAATTTATGAGATCGCCGAAGAGGACGGCCGTACTTTCATCGCCATGGAGTTCATGGATGGCGAAACGCTGAAGCACTTGATTCAAAACGGCCCCATTACCGTCGATCGGCTGATTGAACTCGCCATCGATGTTGCCGATGCGCTCGATGCGGCGCACGAAAAGGGCATCATCCACCGGGACATCAAACCTCCCAACGTCTTCGTAACCAAGCGCGGGAACGCAAAGATTCTAGATTTCGGTCTGGCCAAGATATTGCCTGTCCGGGAGTTCGCCGGAGGCCTCCGGGAAGGCTCGCGGGAGTGGCTGGAGATGACCGACGGTCTGGGAGCCGCGTTCGGCACGGCGGCTTATATGTCGCCCGAGCAGGCGCTGGGCAGACCGGTCGATGCACGGACCGATATCTTTTCTTTCGGCATTCTGATGTATGAGATGTGTACCGGGCGGCCGCCCTTTTCTGGAGATACGACCGGCGAGCTACTGATCTCCATCGTTCAGCAGACCCCGGTCACTCCCGCAGAGTTGAATCCCGATATTCCCGATGGATTAGCCAGAATCATTGACATGTGTCTACAGAAAGACCGAGAGCTTCGCTTCCAGCGCGCGGGGGAAATCCGCGCGGAACTAAGACAACTGCAGCGCAATTCGACAGAAAGAACCGCTGCTCGCTTTCTGGGACCTCGAATAGAAACACCGAAGCTCGTATTTTCAACTTCGTTAAAGTCCGAGGTCAGCAACAAGCGATCTTCGCCGATACGCAGTCAGTCCAAATCACCTCGATCAATTCTGAACCGCCGCTGGCTCGCCGCTCTCGCACTCGTTCTGATTGCGGCTGCAGGAATGCTCACCTACTACTCGTCGCGCCGTGAGGAACTACCGGCGCTCTCACATTACACCCAGCTTACGGATGACGGCTCGCCGAAATTTCTTGTAGGCACGGATGGCTCGCGACTCTACCTGGGCATAGGGCCATACAATTTCTCTGGAATCGCGCAAATGCCTGTCGCCGGTGGCGATCCGGTCCGTATCGGAATTTTCTCCCCACACATGTATCCCGTGGGACTATTGCCAGAAGGCAACGAACTTTTAGCTGTTGATTACCCGGGCAACTCCATTGAGTTCCCCGGCGGCCTGTGGCGAATTCCAATCCTGGGTGGTTCACCGCGACGAATCGGAACGATTATGGCAACCGACGCAAACTGGTCGCCCAATGGATCGACGCTCGTGTATTGCAACCGCGGCGATCTGTTCCTGGCGGAAAGCAACGGGACCAGATCGCACATGCTGGCTTCGTTGCCTGGGGTACTTTACTGGCCTCAATTCTCTCCCGATGGGCGCCGAATTCGATTCACCTTCGTAGATCGGATCAATGATGGGAGGCAATCGCTGTGGGAAATAACGACCGAAGGAAAGCATCTTCACCCTCTGCTACCCGGCTGGCATGATCCCTCGAGTGACGCCGCTGGCAGGTGGACTGCGGATGGAAAATACTTTATCTTTCAAGCGCAAGGTCAGATTTGGGCACTGCCGGATCGGGTGGGCCTCTTCGGCCGGTATGACGGCAAGCCCATACGGTTGACAACGAGCCCGCTCACGCTCGCGTCTCCTGTCCAAAGCAGGGACGGCACAAAGCTTTTCTTAGTTGGCCGAGCCCTACATGGAATGCTGTCCCGCTACGACCGGAAGATTGGCCAGTTCGTTCCGTTGCTATCCGGCTTATCGGCTGAAATGACTTCCTTCTCCAAGGATGGTCAGTGGATCGCTTACGTTACCTATCCCGAGGGCGCTCTGTGGCGGAGCAAACTCGACGGAAGCGAGCGACTGCGCCTCACCGATCCAACGGTTCATGTACTCAATCCGCACTGGTCGCCGGACGGAAAACAGATCGCGTTCTGGGGTGACCGGACGGGCGAACCTAAGAAAATCTACGTCGTATCCGCCAATGGAGGCACTCTCGACCAACTGCTGCCTGGTGATGCTGTTCCTCGATATGAGCCCTACTGGTCGCCAGACGGGAACAGGGTCTTGCTCGAGGAATCTCTGCCGAATGGCTCACGAACGCTGAAACTGCTGGATCAACGCACTCACGGCGTTGTGCCGGTGCCTGGCTCCGACGGTTACACCTCACCTCGCTGGTCGCCGGACGGGCGATACATCGTTGCTATGACCCGAGATGCGCGGAAAATGGTCCTTTTCGATTTTGAAACTCGCAAGTGGTCCGACTTGTTAGCGGGGATTCCGGTCGGCTTTCCAAACTGGTCGCGAAATGGACAATATGTGTACTTCGTCCGCAATTTCGGAAACGCAGCGGTCCTCAGAATCCGGATCAGCGACCGCAAGCTCGAACAGGTCGCAGATTTGAAGGGTTTTACTCCAACAGGTTATTGGGGCGCCTGGCTCGGCCTCGACCCCGAGGATTCGCCCTTGATGTTGCGGGACGTTGGAACTCAGGATGTCTATTCACTCGACTGGATGGCGGCCAAGTGAGTCCGAAGCACCAATTAGCAAGTCTAATCTTGCGCTCCTGAAATGGCCCATAGGCAGCAGCCCGAAACTACTTGAACTTGATCGCGAACCCGAAGGACGTAATCCTCAGGAGTCCTGGTTCTCCTGACTCGAGGCGCGGCTATCAGAACTACCCCAATCAGTCGTTGGCGTTGGCTGCCGCTGCACTGATCTTTTGCATGACCTCATTCAGGTTGAAGCTGGCCGGTGTCTGCCGTGGCGGATATTCCTTGAACGATTGCAACCATTGTCCGCCTAGGCCTCGCCGGGGAGAATCAAGTAGACGCGGTCCGCTCTCTAGTGTTCGTAGTCGATGCCCTCCTCCGGGCCACGCTCGAAGGGATCGGAATTCGAGTCCATCAACTTCGGGAACCGAAGTGTAACCAACGGCTCCTCCCATACTGCAAGGCCATGAGCGCGCTGCTCCATGAAAACAAGCTTCCACCGGTTGTATCGAAGACCGGCGAGTTCACCGTCATCGGTCCAGTAGAGGAATTCTTTGCGGGCACCGGTATCCGTCTCTCCTTTGAGGTAGGGCATCAGGTTATAGCCATCCAGATGCACCCTGTAAGTTGAGTCGCCAGCCGTGTAGCCTGTCAGCAACTTCTCCTTGACATCAGGAACTCCTGCCACCGCGAGGAATGTCGGTAGCCAATCCTCATGCGCGGCAATGCACTGTGGACAGGAATTCGTTGCGATCCCCGAGATGGTTCTTGCCGTTTTGGAAGGTCGTGTAGCCGAGGGGCTTGAGCAAATCCGCAATCGTGGGGTCCTGCTTTTGCAGGCCGATTGGTGAGCCGGGCAAACCGATCTTGGTCAGGCCGGTGCGAATCGGGCTCTGTCCGGTGATAAACGCCGCGCGCCCCGCCGCACAACTTTGTTGCCCATAGTAGTTTGGGCTTGCTCACATCTGAGGTATAGAGCCGGTCGGTTCATGCATCCTGTCCGGCAAGCATCAGTGCGATCCCTGACACGATTCAGTTCTCAGGCATCGCTCTTTAATAATTCCCTCAGTAGTGTCCGGCTAAAATCGGGGCCTCTGGTATAACCGGCACAAATTACATGAGATAGCGTGTAACTCGCATTTTTCGATTTGAATTGACTGCGGCAAAGCCGAGGGTTGGCAGTGATCGGCGGCCATCGGCGCGGATTTTCGACAATGAAGGATGAATGCCGGACAGACAGTCTTCTCGCAGCTCATGGATCACCTGCCCTCCTACGAGTTCCAGAAGTGTGTCGAGCGTTATCGCGGCGATGCGCACCATCGAGGCTTCTCATGCCGCGACCAGTATTTGGCAATGGCTTTTGCTCAGCTGACGTACCGCGAGAGTCTGCGGGACATCGAAGCCTGCCTGGGTTCTATGCGCGGCAAGTTGTACCACATGGGCTTCCGAGGACGCGTGACGCGTTCAACACTGGGCGATGCCAATGAGGCCCACGATTGGCGCATCTTTGCCGACTTTGCCCAGGTATTGATTGCCATTGCACGGCCGCTCTATGCAGACGATCCTCTCGGCGTGGACCTCGTTCAGGCCCTGTATGCATTGGATTCGACGACGATTGATCTTTGCCTGTCGGTGTTCCCCTGGGCCAGGTTCCGCAAGCACAAAGGCGCAGTGAAGATGCACACCTTACTCGACCTGCGCGGCAACATTCCCACCTTCATTCGAATTACCGACGGCAAGGTACATGACGTCAACATCCTCGACGAACTTGCGATAGAGGCTGGGGCGTTCTATGTGATGGATCGTGGTTACATCGATTTCGAGCGGCTTTATGCATTCACGCTCTCGCTGGCCTTCTTCGTGGTGAGACTGAAAGAGAACGTGCTGCTACAGCGTCGCTATTCGCATCCGGTGGACAAGAGCACCGGCGTGCGCTCAGATCAGACCGTAGTCTTGGCAACCGTTGGCTCGGCCACGGCTTATCCCGACGCGCTGCGCCGCGTGAGTTACTACGACGCCGCTACCAGCAAGCGACTGGTATTTCTGACCAACAACTTCACGCTGCCCGCGCTGACCATCGCACAAATCTACAAGCAGCGCTGGCAGGTCGAGCTTTTCTTTCGCTGGATCAAGATGCATTTGCGCATTAAGGCGTTCTACGGAACCAGTGAGAACGCGGTAAAGACCCAAATCTGGATCGCTGTGAGCGTCTATGTGCTGGTCGCCATCGTCCGCAAGCGGCTCGGCCTGGAGGCCAGCCTCTACCAAATTCTACAGATTCTCAGCCTAACTCTATTCGAGAAAACCCCCATCTTACTGGCACTTCAGACATCCGACTACGATAACGACTTAGGCGATATTGGAAACCAGTTGATTCTGTTCGATTTGTAGCCGGACAGCCGTGTAATTCCCTATATTCAACGAACTCATCTCCCCCGGTCCCTGTGAGGAAAAACGCTGCCTGCGAGCGCAGTACCGCTTCAATGTCGGCAGCGAGTCTGAATCCGGTGTGCTCCAGATTATTGATTGCGACCGATTGGAGTTCGTCAAGTCTCAGAATGCTGTCCCGTTGAATCGGACCGCCATTTGGAAACAACACGAATTGCGGATATTCCAACTGCCTCACTCTATCCCGGAACTCTGCCGGCACCTTTGCGTCACCGATATCATCGACGATGCTGAATAGGGGTGCGACCACGCACAACCGCCTCACCAATTTCAACCCACCCGACGTTTTCCCCACCTTGAGAAGTTCCCCGTCCGGGGGTCGAACGAGCATCACTGGGCGCCGTTTGGCTCTCAATGCAATGAATCCCTCGTTATGTTTCAAATGCGGATCGAAGTAAGCCAACTGACGATTGAAGGCATCGATGAGCCCGGTTTGAATGTTGAAATTCTTTGCCCAATGAAGCTTCTGGTCGACAACCGCGGGTCTCCAGATTTCCAGTTGTTGATGTGGATAGTATGCTGGCGTCCAAAAAATTTGCCCAAAGCCGAATTGCTCTAAGGCCGTCGGTACGCCAGTGACCAAAAACGGCGCGAACACCTGGTCCAAGAACGCAGGCAACTAGAATTCCGCCTCATCAGATAGCGCAGACAGCGCCTGGCTGTACGGCTCGTCGTAAATTGGGCGCTCGAATCGAGTTAGGGTTTCAGACCGAGCGCGATCGCCGCGTTCTCGGAGTTCTGCGAATCGTGATCTCACCCTGTTAAGTGAACCGGCCCCAGCCCCACTCCTTGAGCGCCGGTAAAAGGCTGGTGCCTCTTTCTGGATTTTGTTGAAATCAAGCGGTGCCAGACTAACCGCGTCTCTCATGGGGTCAGTGTCGAAGTACACGTAATCGAGAAGCTCCCGGAGTGACCGATCGGTCCAGGTATCGACCAGACGGACGGTTCTGAAATACTCGTCGGCTGATTGAATGATTTCGTTCAGGTCCCGGCTTTCCACTCCAGTGATATGAGCGCCGCTCAATTCCTCTTCGCTCCACGGATCTATCCTTATGAGATCCTTCCGTTCGAGCTCCGTTAGAAGCTCGTCGTATTCTGCCGCCCAGGGACCGTACAAGAAGAACATCCAATGGAAACCTGTCAAAGTGGTTCCGTACTTACGGAAGTGTTCAATGTCAGCCAAATATAGCAGTTTCAGTAGTTTGGTCTTATTCAGGCCTCTATCCCGTGACTGCGCCCGAGTAAGCAGGGCAAGCACGAGGTCTTGGCTGGTTCCAGTCATCATTAGGAACTATAAACGACCCTCCCCTTTCGGTCTCAATCTCGGTCAAGTTCGGCCTTACCATTCTTCGGATGCCGGGCCGTGGACGCTAGACTCTTTCAATGCGCGTGATGGTCAACTTCATGCTTCGGGATGCCTGGTTTGTCAATTGCGTTTCCGAGGACCCGCATTGAGAAGTGTTTTTGCTTCTGTACCGCGAGAAGGCGGAACCGATTGCTGTTCAGCGTCCGCCAACGAAGAGCCGGCTTTCGTGCTAATGATGGCCCCAGCGACCGATGCCGGGTGGCGGATCAAGATCTGAGGAGCATGAGACTCGATTAGAGCGACCGTCCCCGGGCTCCCCAGCATGCGTAACGATTGCTCGCTGCAACATTGTGCCTGAGCACCGAATTGTTTTCGGGTCCTTGGTAAAGTCCCCGGTACCGGGGAAGGAGGGGGAAGCTGTGAGTCCTAAGTGATAGAAATAATTGGCTCCTCAGGTAGGACTCGAACCTACAACCCTTCGGTTAACAGCCGAATGCTCTTCGGACAGCCCGCACGCGGCCAGGCTCAGACCCGAGTTGTGACAATGAACCCGGGGGGCGGACAAAAGGCGGACAAAAACAGGGAAGTAAACAGCAGGACCCGCATAAACACTAGTGTTTTGCACACTAACAAGAAGGTCTGCAAAACCTCTCCCCAAGTACGTGACCGCTATTCAAAAGACCGGGAGAACACGAAATCTGAGGCTTGATCTGCGGGGGTATTTGCGGGGGTATGAAGGCCTAGCATGAATTAAGCGTAACATCACTCCAGGCAAGGATTGCCTCGGCTCTCCATCGAGTAAATACTGGTTATAAAAAGTGTTGCAGAAGATCGTGAGCTACGTGTATCAATTCCCACATGGCTATTATTCGAATCACTCTCCCTCCGCCAGTCCTTCTCCACAGCGGTCCTTAGCCGTCCATCCTGTCTCCTCTCGAGCTGCAAATCATTGAAAAACAATTCCGAGCTCTTCCAGCACCTGCGTCGTGCATCGTCTTCCTTTCTCTCGCCTCAGGTGGCGGCAGAGGCATAGAGAGAGACGAGCTGACTCACATCTCGATGACGACTTTTCCGAGCGAGCCGCTTTCTACCCGCGCACACGCTTCGTCAATGTTCGTCGGCGAGAACTGCTCATGGCTCAGCAATGGCTTCAGTTTCCCCGCCTCGGCCAGCGCTGCCGCCTGTGCGAGAATCCATCCGTGATGCGCGCGGCCTCCACCCGCGAGCAGAGGCATGAGAGTGAACACGCCCGAGTAGGTCGCCGAGCGGAACGACAGTGGTGCCAGCGAATGCGTTCCCCATCCGAGCGCACTCACGACACGACCCGTGTAGGGCTTCACCGCCACAAAAGAAGCATCGAGCGTCGTTCCCCCGACGGTGTGCGCCTTCACATACTCCGCCACTGAAGCGGCGCGATAGTCGATCGCCGTCGCTCCGAAACCTTCAACAATCGCCCTCTTGCCCTCTGACACGGTCGCGAAAACCTTCGCTCCATGCGCACGCGCAATCTGCACGGCAACGTGACCAACTCCACCGGTGCCGGCATGAATCAGCACCGACTGCCCCTCGTGCACCTTCGCCTGATCCATCAGGGCTTCCCACGAAGTAATCACCACAAGTGGCAAAGCGGCGGCCTCGCGCATCGACAGGTTTGTCGGCTTGTGCGCCAGCAAATCTGCATCGGCGTCGACCGCCTGAGCAAGCGCACCCTGCAGACCGCCCACTCCACCTACCATGCCGTACACTTCATCGCCCGGCTTGAACGCCGTGACTCCTGTCCCAATTTTCTCCACGATGCCCGCCATATCCAGACCGAGCACAGCCGGGAGAGGCTGCTTTGCGTGCTCCGCCTTCCCGGCGCGAATCTTCGTGTCCAATGGATTCACGCCGGCAGCAGCGATCCTTACCCGGACATGATTGGCTCTCAAGACGGTGTGTGCCAACTCGATCTTCCTGAACGTCCCTCTCGGCTCTTCCACCACCCACGCAGCCGTGCCCATCAATACACCGCCTTGGCCAGAAACTCGCGCATTCGGTGCGCGACTTCATTAACGTGTGTCTCCAGTGCGAAGTGGCCCGTGTCGAGAAATCTTACTTCGGCGTTCGGAATGTCGCGCTTGAAGGCTTCTGCGCCTGGCGGAATGAAATACGGATCATTTTTCCCCCAGATCGCAAGCAGCGGCGGTTTCCACTTCCTGAAGTACTCATGAAACTTCGGATACAACTTCACATTGTTCGCATAATCCAAAAACAGATCGAGCTGAATATCCTGATTGCCCGGCCGCGCGAGCAGCGCCGCGTCCAGGGTGTATCCCTCCGGCGCCAGTACATCGGTATCGGCGATGCCTGACCCGTACTCGCGCCGCATGCCATCCGCGTTCAGCGACTTGCGAATTGCCTCACGGTTCTCCGAGCTTGGCGTCGTCCAATAGCGCCGGATCGGCGCCCACGCATCGCCCAGTCCTTCCTCATATGCGTTGCCGTTCTGCGAAACGATCGCGGTTACATTTTCTGGCCGTGCCATCGCCACGCGGAGTCCCGTGGGCGCCCCGTAATCGAATACATAGAGCGCATAGCGCTTCAATCCCAGTGCATCGATAAAGGCTTCAATCGTCTTGGCAAGCGCATCAAACGTGAATGTGTACCCTCGCTTCTCGGGAATCTCAGTGAATCCAAATCCCGGCAGATCCGGCGCGATGACACGATACCTTTCCGCGAGTCGCGGTATCAGCTCCCTGTACTGAAACGACGATGTCGGAAATCCGTGCAGCAGCAACACCGTCGGCGCATCCTTCGGTCCGGCCTCGCGATAGAATACCTTCACGCCATCGGCCTCCACGCGGTGGACTGAAGTGGTCGGCCACATCTTCGACCCGTCCTGATGCGCACCATCGCCGACGGCCATCTCCAAGCCCGAGAACAGCGAATTCAGTCCTTCGGCCATTGTCGGGTGGGCGAGGATGGCGTCGCGCAAGAGCGTATACGGCGCGCCCGCCTGCATCGCCATCTGCACGACGGCCATCACTTCGCCCGCCTCGGCTCCAACCATCGTGAACCCCAGAATGCGCCCATCTTCAGGGGCGATAAGGGCCTTCATGAACCCCTGCGTCTCGCTGATCGTGCGCGTCCGCAACACTGCGGCCATCGGCAAGCGCGCCACTTGCACAGCAATACC
>Ga0206912_1245_pt1 | contig 11293 bp, 9 predicted proteins | sample Alteio_BWOrgHeat_75_FD_152933 | JGI IMG/M metagenome (GOLD analysis project Ga0206912, IMG submission 152933) | Enriched cells from forest soil in Barre Woods Harvard Forest LTER site, Petersham, Massachusetts, United States -... | ecosystem: Environmental > Terrestrial > Soil > Temperate forest > O... | reverse complement strand
CCGGCCCAGCGTGGTCGCGCGTCGCGTTGGTATCGCTTTCATAGATCGTGTTGGTCAAATCGTTCGCGTCCCAGGCGTAAAGCACGGCAGGCCCATTGCTGTTGAACTGGTCTGACCGCACCGCCCAGGCGATCCCGTTCTGCGCCCCGTCTGACGAGATCGAGAAGGTGGGATCAGGAAACGCGGAAGTAATGGTGGATTGGCTGTCAGGTTGCGTATCCATCACCCCGCCATTCAGCTTGAACAGCATGGGCACGTTGTTTTCAGCCCAGACATACACGTTCCCGTTCCAGTAAGCTGGAGTGCTCCAGAAACCCACATTCTGCGGAATAACGTTCGAGATATCCTGCAAAGCATTCGTGTTGTACGAAGCTCCCGAAGCAAAGCCGCCGAGGTTATCCCGATTCAACACAACAATCCGTCCCTCTTTGCCTCCGGTGATCAGCAGATGAGGATTTGCTCCCGGCTGATCGGGCGGCATCAGGAGGCCGCCGGAACCCTGGTCCAAATCATGATCATTCAGCGTCTGGTAATTGAAAGACGTAAATTCATCCACCGGCGTGATCTTCCCGTTGGCAAGGGAAAAGGCCACCACGCTCTCGCCATATTCGGTGCTGACGCTGAATGGCGGTGCGCTCGAACGGGTACCGTTCCCGGTCACGATGAACATGCGTCCGCCCGACACCGTTGTATCGATGGGCAAGCCGGCCCCGGCGGCCCAAACACCCGCACCCACTCCGTTCGGCGTGAGGCAAAGCGCGGTGGTCTGCTGCAGCGTCGTTGCGTTGTATGCAAATAACCAGCCATGCCACGGCCCATTGTCTCCATGAGCTGCGTAACCGATGTAGACGTAGCCGTTATAAAAATCAAGCGCGGGCCGCTGATTCTCCCATAATGGGCTGAAGGAGAGTTGCCCGCCTGAGCTGCCATTCCCGGTGCCGGCAACCGTCGCAGTGATATTCGCGGGACTATTGGGCTGCTCTTTTCCGGTGACGATATTGATGGCGTGCAGCCTGGAGAAATATACACCGTTCTCTTTCGTTGAGGTCACTACGAACATCGTATTCGTCGCCGGATCAATCGCCGGTGTGCCAGTGATGCCCACCGTAGGCGCCACGTCCGGCGAGCCGTTGTCCTGCCACGGCACCGCGGTCGCTCCGGCCCCCGCTCCATATGCCGATGTCAGCAAACTCGCGTGCCAGATCGGATTCGCATTCGCGCCTCCATTCGAATCCGCGTCAAAAGCATAAATGGAGTCATTCTCGGTGGCCACAAACAGCACGTTGTGGACCAGGCCGTCGCTCATCTTTAACCCGGGGACGTAGAGCGGCTGAGCGTAAACCGTGCTGTCCACCGTAAGCGAAAACAGCTTGCCGAACGAGTTCGCATTCACGTTTGACGGATTCAGCGCCGTCTCGCTGGTGTTCTGCCCGGCATGGCTCAGATCGTATCGCCACGTCAACACAGAAACCGGCGTCGGGGTCTGTGCCAGCAGCGCCGGCGCCAGCAACCACAACAGGGACCAGACAATAGTGCAAGAGTTAGCCGCGAATTTGGCGCGGTGGCGATGGCTGCCGAGCAGCGACTGGGAAAGGGAGTGGAACAACCTGAACCTGGCAAGCATATGAACGTCACCCGGGAACAATGGAATGCACTGCGCAACTCCGGCGCTGTCCAGAGGACACACGGGAGCGGAAAACTCTGTCGTCGTCGTGAAACTAGGATGCAGTTTAGGAGATCGAAATTCAGGCGGGGAATGAAGCGCCTTACATGATCATAGCTCACACGGCTCCCAGCTATATGTGCCCTTGTTAGCCCATTGATGCCTATTGATGAATCCGACCTTCGACCACGGCGCCCGCACGTCCCACTGAACGTTCGGTAATGAGGGCCGGGCCCGTCAGCGCCCCCCCCGTGTTGTGTAGATGGGTTCTCGGGGTTTCGGCGCGTGTGCAACGACCCGCGACGCATGCCCCTGCTACAGGTCGAAAGACTTGCGTATATGGCGCCCAGGATCCGGCCTCCTGTATCACGCTCTTCTCCTAAATGGGATTGAAGGCCGCGCAGTAATGGGATTTCTCCAAAGAGAGCTCGGCACCCCTCGGGGCCGCCGACGGGGCCGCCGGGGGCCTCTAGGTTTCGACCGTATAAAGATGTATCTTTGTAGTCACTGGACAGTGCTCAGTTCGATCTATCCATCAGGCAGCGATCTCCTCTGAATGCAAATGAATGTCGGAGCGCCTGTATTGGTTGAGGATTTTCTTCAGTTTGGGGTCCAATTGGGAAGATGAGAAAAATCGCGGGATGGCGGAACGCAGAGCGTTGGCGACCACCAACTCCGATGGGGGGAGAGCCGGGTTCATGGTTCGGAGCCAGCTTCTGAAGCAGAGCCAGACTTCAGCGGTGTAGTTCAGGGACAGATGTTGTAGCAGCCCTTGAGCGATGCATCCCAGCTGGACATGGACGTGGAAGGCGGCCATCTTGCGGCGGATGGCGGCACGGTAAGCATGGCTGGTCCGACATAGATATTGGTGGCCGTCGCCGCGCTTGAGCGGCTTCATTCCGCACATCCAAAAATGGTATGCATAGGCGCCGAGGACATGAACCCCCTGACGGAACCCGAGCTCGATTTTGAATCGGTAGGCATAGAGCATGAGGATCTCGAGTGGGGCAAGGGTGCGGTCGGTGGAAAGCAGGAAGATGGTACCGCGATGGGGATGGCATACGATGACGAAGCGCACGATACGTGCCGCCGGGCGCCACATCAGATCCAGGCAACGGTAGCGCAGGGTGACGTTGTTTTCGCCATAGACGGGGCTGGGGGCTGAGGTGAACGCGTCGTGGTCTTGAGCAAGTTCCTTGAGAAGGACCTTTTTCCCATAGATTCTTGGTCTGCCCGGTCGACGATGCTGGGGCGTAGGCACAGGCAGGTAAGCCACGGCGTTGCTCTTGGCCCGGGTTACGAGTTGATGCCCTTTGAGAGCAGTTGAGCGATGAGCTTGCCGCTGGCGTAGTAGGCATCGGCCACGAGCCAGTCCGTGACATATCATCGCGATCGATCAAAACAGGTATGCTTCAGGACGAAAGGGCGGATCACCGGTCGTGCCAGTGAAATAGCTTATGCGTGATCTTCCATTCGCCGTTCCACTTGAGCAGAGTGAATACGTCGGAAGCTCGGGCATTGGCGCCCGCCAACTTCCCAGACCAGCGTTCGACTTCCAGATGAACGATTGCGATGCTCTCGATGATTTCAATGCGTGCGAAGCGAGGGGTGATGTTCGGTGCCGGGCCGTTCCCAGTGATCCACTTGAACACGTGCTCGACGGAGCCGGTATATTCGACTCCCTGACAGTAGCCCGAGATGGTTGCGGAAGGATGGAAAGCCGGGCGCATCAAATCTCCGTCGCCTGCCCGGGCCGCCGCGATATAGCGGTGCATCGTGTGGGTAATCGCGTCATGTTCGACGAGGTAAGCATTTGTTGTTGGTTTGACGGGGAGGAGGTTCTCGGCTTCATCGACCGAGATTTCGGCTGGGCATTTTGTGCGTAACCGATTCCAAGCCTCTATTTCGTGCCTGAACGCAAAGACGGTGTCCTGCTTTTCGTGCTCACGGCGGTGGACTGGGAGTCCCTCCGTCGCTTCCCAACGCCGCACAGTGCGTTCACTGCGCTCCAGATAAGCCGCAATCTGCTTCCACGCTTCCAGCGTCTTCTGTGGGATATTCCGTTCAGGCATCCTAAGACTCCCGCGGAAGACTATACCAGAAGCGGCGCCGCTAAGCTGGAGAACTCATGAATGCCAATGAAAAGCCTTCTGGATGATCTTCCACCCACTCGGCGCTTTGAGAAGCGTGAAGAGATCGGACATGTAGACATCGGAGCCGGCCAACTTGCCTGACCAGCCGCCGACGTCGAGCCGAACCACAGCGATGGATTTGAGAATATCCACACTCACCATGCGGGGTTGGATCTTGTCGGCGGGCCCATTCTTGTCGATCCAGTCGAAGAGGAACGGAGTTCCGATCGCGAGTTGATCTCCCGCGTATCCGAAGAATGAAGCGTCCGCATGGAAAGCAGGACGCATGAGTTCGCTTCTGCCTTGTTTGCTTCCGTCAATATACATCTGCATTGTATTGACGATTTGGTCGTAGTCGGTGAGGTATTCGTCGTTAGCCATGCGGAGACTGTAGGGACTGGAAATGGAGGCGTCAACGGACAAACGTGGCCAAAGTCGGTCGCGAATGTGGGCGAGGTCCTGTTAGGCCACGCGGAGGTTTGCAGAACGATCTCGAGGAATTGTTCAGTTGTGATTCACGAATGTACCTGGATTCCTGACGACGTCGTTATAGAGAGTCTCAAGGTAGATATCGGTGGTGATCCATTGTCCCGACCAATCCTTCCACGGATCAAGAATCTTCTCATGCTTGAGTTGATCGAGAGTTTTTCCTTGTTTGACCCCGCGGTCCACCACCGCGCGCGTTTCCTTGAGCATTTTCACGAAAGTCCGCACGTCATCAAGATTGGAAACCACACCGTGACCCGGAATGACTATCACATCCGGGGGAAGTGCAGGAATGAGTTCCTCGAGGGCAGCAATGAGTCCGCGAACGGAACCTCCCGCGGCTAAGTCAACGAACGGAAAACCGATGCGAAGAAAATCATCGCCCATATGCACAACGTTCGACTTTGGAAAGTAGACGATGCTGTCCCCGTCAGTGTGGCCATTCTGAAGATGCCTTACCAGGATGTCTTCGCCATTGAGATGAATTGTTACCTGGTGATCGAAAGTCAGGATCGGGAGTGTGCCCTTGGGCTGGGGATTGGCAGCGAAGGAAATAGATCCGCGATTCCCCGATTCCCCGCGCGTTTCGAGACGCCTGCGAACATTGTCGTGGGCGATGACTGGCGCCTGTATCTGGAAGTATTGATTTCCATCTGTGTGGTCGTCATGATAGTGGGTGTTGATCACGAATCGAATCGGTTTGTCGGTAATCCCTCTGAGCGCAGCCTCGATATTCCCGCCAAGTCGTGCGTATTGATCATCGACAAGAACAATTCCATCCTCCCCGATGGAAGCAGCGATGTTTCCGCCATCTCCAACCAGCAAGTAAACGTTCCCGGCAAGTTTAGAAATTTTGATGTTGACCTTGCCTAGGTCATCCTGAGCTTGAACGACCGGAGCAAAGCGGGTCAATAACCCAACAACGACGAGGATTGACTTCCACATCGCGTATTCGCCTTTCCGATGCGCTTCGTTTCGAGATTGCCACATTTGCTGCGGACTAAGGTTCCGGCTGAAGGCTGCGCACGAGCTTAAGGTATCGCGCATCATCATGCATGAATGCAAACTCCGGCGCCGTCCTTATTTCCAAGAGTACATTGTCATAAGAGGAAGCTGCTTCAAGCATTTCCATTACTTTCTCTGGATTCTGAAGATTGCCATACTGGAAAGCAGCTGCCAGCTTCTTTTTGTGTTTTTCCATCAATTCGGCAGCGCGTCTCCTGGCACCCAGCAGTCCGTGGTGCGCGTAGATTCTGCCGATTTCATCCTGATCCCGAATCCACAGATCCAGGTGTCTCGCCGCGCCTTCCTTCTTTTCGGCTTGAATAGCTTCGGGAACTCGACCCTGCCGCCAGAAGATGCGGGCCATGAGATCGTACGGTGCCGGAGATTGTGGGGCAATTTCGGCCAGGTGCCCCGCCTGTGCCAGCGCCCCTTCCAGTTCATTGGAGTCAATCAAGATAACCGTTCGCATAGTATTGACGGCCATTCCGAACGGATCCAACTGCCTTGCCCGATCGTTTTCAGCCAAAGCATCGTTTGGGCGTCCGATTGTTAATAAATAGAGTGAGTAGTAGTGGTGGGCCATGGCGTAATTAGGATTCAGCTCAATGGCCCGGCGCAACTCCGGTTCGGCATCGTGCAGGCGATGTTCTTTCAGCAGCGTAACCCCAAGCGACGCGTGGCCTTCGGCCAATTCGGGGTCCAGGGATATGGCCTTTCGTGCATATTTTTCAGCTGCAGGCAAATCTTCAGGGCCCCAACCGACCCCGAAACAGTCTGCCAACCCGGAATAAGCGGACGCGAAATCGGGGGAGTCGCGAATGGCTTGCTCGAAATAGCTTTCGGCCTTCGCGACGGAATCGGGATCACGCCGGTTCCAAAGATATCGTCCCCGTAGGTAGCTTTCGAGAGCCCCGGGCGAAATCCCTCCTTGCGTGTTTCTATCCGTTTCCCTTTTGGGCAAGACTCTACCCCTGATTTCCTGCGCGATATCACGGGCCACGGTGTCTTGCAATGCCAATGTGTCCGGCAGATCCCGCTCATAGCTTTCCGCCCACAGGTGCGAGTCGGTTCGAGCATCGATCAATTGTGCAGTGATCCGGACACGGTTCCCCGATCTTGTGACAGTTCCCTCCACCACGGCGTCTACATCAAGTTCCCGGGCAATCTCTGGCACGGGTACCGTTGATTTCTTGTAGCGCTCAACGGATGTATGCGAGATGATCCGGATCCCACTCATTTTGGCCAGATCCGTAATCAGTTCATCTGTTATTCCGTCGCTGAAGTATTCCTGTTCAGGATCAGCCGAAAGATTACGCAATGGAAGCACAGCAAGAGACGTGGGTCTGCCGCCGAGTCGGGTCGAGGGCTCACGATGGCGATGGTTCCAGGCGATGGTCGCCGCACAGGCGATCACAACCGGAATCAGGACGAACATGGCGATGGTCGCGCGATTCAGTTTTGGCCGGGTGAGCGACGTCGGCGCCGGCGCCGGCTCAATCTTCGCCGGGGCCACGGGTTGCTTCTCGGCGAGCGGCGCAATGAACCGGTACCCCGTTTTCGGAACCGTCTCTAGAAACCGTGGGCCATCCGCGCCATTCTCCAGCGCGGCGCGAATCCGCCGAATCGCGTAATTCAGACCTTGGTCGAAATCGACAAAAGTCTCGGAGCCCCAGACCTCTCGGATCAGTTCCTGCCGCGTAACGATTTCCCCGGCGTAGCGAATCAACACCCCAAGGACTTTTGCCGGCTGGGGCTCAAGGCGGAGCGTCTGGCCATGTTTCTTGAGTTCCCGGGTGCCGCAATCAAACTCAAATTCCGCAAATGTGACACGGTTTTGAGGTGACTTTTCCTGGGTTGCCAATGGGAACCTCGCCTTGAGGCTGGGAGGCACCAGTATATTCCGATCAGCTAACTTGCAGTTAAATTTCGCCTTAACTCCCCTCATAAGACCCTCATGGAAGCCTCAGGGCGCATTCATTGACGTAAATATCTGCATCGGGCACCGTCGCTGACATGAACCAACCGGCACGACTGAGGTCGGGCCCCACTGGAGAAAACATGCTTAGCCAATTGAGTAAGATAGGTGCTGTCGCTGTGTCCGCGATGCTGTTTACCGTTGCCGCGGGCGCACAATCCAAGTCCTGTCAGCCGGCTGGTGGAATGCTGATGACCGATCTAGGCGCGGTCGATGCAACCACGACGATGGGCGTTGCAACCGGGGATCTCAAGGGCGCCGTCGGTGCCACGATCTTGAATATCGAGGCGCAGAACGGTGGCACCACGTTGATATTCACCGTGCAGCACCACTGGGTCACCGAATCCGGCGACCTCCTCTTCTTCGATCCGGCAAAAGCCACCGTGGAACAGGTCGGAGGTGCCCAATCTACGCGGTACGGCGTAGTCAGCTATACCAGTCATTTGAAGGGAGGAACCGGTCGGTTTGCCGGGGCGACTGGAGACTTCACGAACATCGGCGAGGCCGATCTGGCCACGGGTCAACTGGTGTTCCGTTATAGCGGAACTGTGTGCTTTGCGCAGAAGAACTGAGGGTCCGTCTGCCCTGACCTGTTTTGCCCGACACGCCGATGAATTCTTTTGGATACGGTACGGTCATCTTAGCCATATCTGGATTGCCTAACGGTGTCGCCGTGTCGTCCCTCCCGTGGACGGCTTCGCAATCCAGATCGCATTCGCAATTGCTAGCGGAAACTGAAACCGTGATACGATTCCGGCACCCCGGAGGCCGTAGTGAAGATCGACGATCTCAAGAAACAACTACGCGGAACTGTGCTCCCCCCAGGATCGGAAGAGTACGAGGCTAGCCGCCGAATCTGGAACGCGATGATCGATCGCCGTCCGCGTGCGATTGTCTGCTGTAGCGGGCCGGCTGATGTCCAGGCTGCGGTACGATTTGCCGCTCAGGAAGAAATCTACCCTGCGATTCGCGGAGGAGGACACAACGCCGCGGGATTGGGCAATGCTAGACGACGGACTGGTCATCGATGTGTCGCGCATGAAGGGAATCTTCGTGGAACCCGCGGCAAGAACTGTAACGGTACAGACCGGACTCACACGGGGCGAGTTCGACAGGGAGACCCATGTACATGGCCTGGCGACAACCGGAGGGCTGATTTCGACTACAGGAATTGCCGGCCTGACGCTGGGGGGTGGTGTCGGGTGGCTGATGGGACGATGCGGGCTCGTGTGTGACAACACATTGAACTACGACGTGGTACTGGCGAGCGGCGAGATAGCAAGAGCGAACGCAAGTGAGAATGCCGATCTGTTCTGGGCTCTGAAGGGCGGCGGCGGCAACTTCGGCGTGGTCACCTCCATCACGTATCGCATGTATCCCATTCAAGAAGTCCTGTCGGGATTGTTGCTCTATCCGCTCAGCGCGGCGCGGGAAGTACTCAGGTTTTATCGCGATTTCACCTCCAGCGGGATTCCCGACGAGCTAACCATGTATGCAGCAGCGCTATGCGCACCGGATGGAGTCCCGGTAGTCGCGCTGATTCCGGCATGGTGCGGAGAGATCGAAGAAGGAGAACGCGTATTGAAGCCGGTGCGGACATTTGAATCTCCTATTGCCGACTTGATTGCGCGGATGCCTTATCCGGCGATGCAACAGATGATCGATGGAGTGGCGCCGTTCGGTTTGCGAAGTTATTGGAAGAGCCAATTCCTTCGCGAACTTACGGACGAGACGATCGAACAATTCGTGGCGTTCGCCGAAACGAGCGTATCGCCGCGCTCGATTGCGATCCTGGAGCACGCCCACGGAGCGGTGGCGCGCGTGCCGGACGATGCGACGGCGTTTCCGACGCGAAGTGCGCCATATGACTTGGCAGTGATCGGCCTATGGACAAACGCCGACGACGACCAAGCGAACATTACCTGGACTCGCCGCTTTCATTCGGCCATGGAGCGGTGGTCGACTCATCTTGTCTACGTCAACGCATTGGACCAGGACGACGTGGATCGAATTCCGCAGGCTTACGGACCGAATTACAAAAGACTTTGTGAAGTGAAGGCCAGGTACGATCCTGAAAACCGTTTCCGGCGCAACCAGAACATCCGTCCGCTTGCGGACGCACATTGAGATCACGATTGTGCTTCGGCGACTTTCGTGAGAACGTGGTTACCTTCAAAAACGGGCCGCGCCGCCCCGCCGCCTTTCTTCATACCGGCGTCATTGTTGATTCTCGGAACTCAGGAGGAGCACATGATTCTCGTTGTGGGAGCGACCGGAACCGTCGGATCGGAAATTTGCAGCCTTCTGCGGCGTGAGCAAGCCGGCGTGCGGGCTCTGGTGCGGCAGTCGGCCAACCGGGATCGTCTGGCGGTGTTGCGCAACGCGGGGGTTGAACTCTGCATGGGCGATCTGAAAGACCCGGCTAGCTTGCGCGAAGCTTGCGAAGGAGCTGAAGTGGTTATTTCAACTGCCTCCTCAACCCTCTCGCTCCAGGAAGGAGATTCCATTGAGACCGTCGACAGGATTGGCCAGCTCTCACTTATCGAGACGGCACGCACTGCGGGAGTGAAGCATTTCACCCTGGTGAGCATTCCACGCCAACCCTTGCGCGAGTCCCCGCTTACCCGCGCCAAGGCCGAGGTGGAGCGCACTCTCGCGGCAAGCGACCTCGACTACACGATCCTCGGGGCAAATTTCTTCATGGAGGTTTGGCTGAGCCCCGCGCTCGGATTCGATGTTGCCCATCGCAAGGCGCTCATCTTCGGCGACGGCAATTCGCCGATCTCATGGGTCTCCTACCATGACGTTGCAGAATTCGCTATCCGCTCTCATAGGACTCCGGCAGCGCGCAATCAGCATTTCGATATTGGTGGACCCCAGGACCTCAGTCCCCTTGATGTTGTCGCCGTGTTCGAGAAAGACACGGGCGAACCTTTCGAAAAGCAGTTTGTCCGGGAATCCGCCCTGCTCGCACAGCTTGAACGGGCGAATGACCCGCTTGCGGAGACTTTCTTGAAGCTCCAACTTGAGTATGCTCACGGCTGCATCATGGATAGCTCGGAAACGCTGCGTGCCATGCCTCTCAACTTGAGGACCGTCGACCAATTCGCAACCGAAGTTCTCGAACAATCGGTGCCTGCATAACTGACCCACGGCGGTTCCCTTCCATGGAGAGCTCAGAAGAAAGAGCCCTTCGCACGCCGAGAAACTCGCTCCGCTATTCAAAGAGACAAGTCACCGATACGTATTGACAATCCTTAAATCGGACGAAGTCGGCCCTAGAGTTCCCACCAACCTGCGCAACCGGCGCAGCAAGGAGAATGACCATGAGATCCATAAGAACGCTTTTGCATCAGAGGACGACAACTGCTCTCCTCGCACTCGCAGTCGTATTTGCCGGATGGCAATGCCCGGCCCGCGCGCAGGGATTCATGCCAAACACAGGCCTGAAGACGCAGCAAACACCCACCGGCAGGATCGTCTGGCACCACGTGGGAAGGGTTTTCCTGAACCCAGCCACCTTCCAGTTCGTCTATGTCGGATACCTGGTCCACATCGATCCAATCAGCGGCTCTCTCTTCGATGGGCCGCCCAGCGAGAGTACGGCGTATTTCACCTTCAGCACGGACTTGGCGCAGCTTACACCGCTGCCCAACAATAACGATGTGAGTCTGGATCTTGTGTCAGCCGGAACATTCAACGTCTACTACAATGCCACTCCCGGTGCCGACTGGAGCGCCCTGGCCAGTTTCTCGAGCGGAAAGAGGATTGCGACCTTTCACAGGAACGAGAGCGTCTTCCAACAGCTCGGGACGGTCTCCCTTCACAGCCTGTCCGAGACCCTGGTGTGGAGTTCCAATTTCGAATTCGGTGGCCAGACTTACAACTTCAATCGCATTGCCCCGAACGGAATTACATTCGCGCAGTTTTTCAGCGGCGTGCCACAAGTCACCGCCGATTATCCTTTGACGTTTTCAGGCGCGGGCACTGTGTTTGCGGTCGGTACTCCGTAGGAGCGGCACTGGTAGCAGT
>Ga0206912_1243_pt1 | contig 11430 bp, 13 predicted proteins | sample Alteio_BWOrgHeat_75_FD_152933 | JGI IMG/M metagenome (GOLD analysis project Ga0206912, IMG submission 152933) | Enriched cells from forest soil in Barre Woods Harvard Forest LTER site, Petersham, Massachusetts, United States -... | ecosystem: Environmental > Terrestrial > Soil > Temperate forest >... | reverse complement strand
TTTTTCTTGTTGGTTCCATTGCGCGGCGTCGGTGGCCCCGGTTACAAAAATAGCGAAACGCTGGCTTTCATTATATTGAGTATCATTAACACTGTAAACCTTGCCAAACTCGTAAAATTTAAGGTCGGCGTGCTGGCGGTTCTGGTTATAGGCGATAGCTTCCAAACCCGAGTACAGCATGGTTTGCCGCATTACATCCAGGTCGGAGCTCAACGGGTTCAATATTTTTACCGCTTCATCTAATTTATCTGAATAGGCTGATCTGGTGAGCGAATTCGACATGATCTCGTTAAAACCATTGGCCGTTAACAAATCGCTCAGCAGGTTTTGCACGGTATCTTTTTCGGGCCGTGGCGAGGTGCTTAATGACGCGCGAACCTGTGTAGGTATATAAATATTATTATAGCCGTAAATACGCAGTATCTCCTCTATAACATCCACATCACGGGTTACATCAACCCGGTAAGGCGGCACTTTTAATTGTAAGCCTTCAGCCGATTCGCTGACGATCTCTATATCCAGCGCCTTAATAATATTCTTTATTTCTTCGTGCGGAATAACCTGGCCGATGAGGCGATGGGTATTGCTGTAGGACAACTTAACGTTAAAAGGTGCAATGGGGTTAGGGTATATATCTACAATTTCTGATGATATGGAACCGCCCGCAATTTCTTTTATTAACAAAGCCGCACGCTTTAAAGCGAATATTACAATATCAGGGTCGGTGCCGCGCTCAAAGCGAAAGGACGCGTCGGTTTTTAGCCCATGCCTTTTAGCCGTTTTACGTACCGAAACCGGGTTAAAATAAGCGCTTTCTAAGAATATACTGTTGGTAGTTGGTTTTACACCCGATCCTATTCCGCCAAAAACACCGGCAATACACATGGGCGCTTCCGCGTTGCATATCATCAGGTCATCGGCTGATAGCTTGCGATCCACCTCGTCCAACGTTTTAAACAATGTGCCTTCGGGACAATTTTTAACAATTATTTGGTTGCCTTTAATAGCATCTGCGTCAAAAGCGTGAAGCGGCTGGCCCAAATCATGCAGCACATAATTGGTAGCATCCACAATATTATTAATAGAACGCACACCTATAACCGCCAAGCGCTCTTTTAACCATTGCGGCGATTCTTTAACTTCAATACCAGAAATAGTTACCCCCGCATATCGCGGACTTGCCTGCCCGTTTTCCACAACAACCTCAATGGGCCTGCCGGTATTGTCAACCTTAAATGCGGACACATCGGGCTTAACGATGCCTGTCTTTAAAAAAGCGGCAATATCCCTCGCCGTACCTAAATGCGAAGCAGCGTCGGCCCGGTTGGGGGTAAGGCCAATTTCGTACAGGTAATCATCATTCAGTTTAAAATAATCTTTAGCCGGGCTGCCAACTACGGCATTTTCAGTCAATACCATTATACCGGCATGATCGCTGCCCAGGCCTATCTCGTCCTCGGCGCATATCATCCCTTCGGATACCTCGCCACGAATTTTTGATTTATTAATAGTAAATGGCTCGCCAACTGTTGGGTGTACGGTAGTGCCTACAGTAGCTACCACCACTTTTTGCCCCGCGGCAACGTTGGCCGCACCGCAAACAATTTGCAAGTCCTCTCCGGTGCCTGCATCAACTTTGGTAACTTTTAGCCTGTCGGCATTGGGGTGCTGGGCGGTTTCTTTTACGTAGCCTATCACCAGCCCCTCTAATCCGCCGGGAATAGCCTGCACTTTCTCCAGGCTCTCTACCTCCAAACCCGTACCGGTTAATATGGCCGAGATCTCCTGCGGAGTTTTATTAATATTGATAAATTCTTTAAGCCAATTGTAAGATATCTTCATTAGTACGAAAAACGATAATGGGCAAAGATACGATTTAAGGGGAAAGGTAAAAGGTGAAAGGTAAAAAGTGTTATTTTGGATTTCGAATGTTTGATTTCGGATTTATTGCTTATTCAAACGAGTAATAAAATCTAAAACTTTATAAACTAAGGTAACCCATGATTAATTATAAATGTTAAATACACTACCTTTTACCTTTCGCCTTTTACCTCTTACAACACCCCTTCATCCGCAAAGCTATAATACCCTTCGTTGGTAATGATCAAATGGTCAAGCACCCTGATATCCAGCATCCTGCCGGCGTTGGCTATTTTTTTGGTGAGGTCTATATCCAGTTGGCTTGGCTTTAAATTGCCCGACGGATGGTTATGCATCATCATTAGCGACACAGCGCCATGCTGCAGCGCGATATTAAATATGATCTTCGGGTCGGCTACGGTACCTACTACTCCGCCCCTGCTTACCAGTTGCTTCCCCAATACTTTGCACCCCTGGTTAAGCAGTAATATCCAAAACTCTTCGTGTTTCAGGTCCATCAGTAAAGGCCGCATAAGGGTATAGGCGTCCTTGCTTCCTTTAACCACATCGGGTATTTTTTCTTCAGTCTCATTTCGCCTGCGGCCCACCTCGAGCGCGGCAATAATAGCTATGGCTTTTGCTTCGCCGATGCCTTTAAAGCGCGAAAGCTCGGCAATAGAGGCCCTTCCCAAATTATTCAGGTCGTTACCGTAGTGATGTAAAATACGCTTGCTCAGCTCCACTGCCGATTCATCGCGGCTGCCCGAACCGATCAATATCGCTATCAGTTCAGCATCGGTTAAGGCGCGGCGGCCCTGGCTGCTTAGCTTTTCGCGCGGACGGTCCTCCTCGGCCCATGCTTTTATGCTGATCTTGTTTTCGTAGTTTTTCACGGGATTAAAGTAGTGATTTTTTTAGAAAACCCGTTGTCTGTGTCCTCACTAGAAGTGTTCGGAAGATTGTCTTTTTGTCATTCTGAACGTAGTGAAGAATCTTATATGCCTGCAAAGTTTGCCGCCCATCTACTGTATGCCTGTCAATTTTACAAGATTCTTCACTACGTTCAGAATGACAAAAAGGCTTTTTTAGAATCTTCCGAACACTTATGGTGAGGACACAAACAGCGAAAAAAAGACAACAAAAAAAGGCGATGAGCATAAACCCATCGCCTTTTCAATTATTTAAATATCGTGATTAACTTAACGCGTTAACAAACTTGGTCAGTTTCGATTTATTGTTTGAAGCCTTATTTTTATGAATAACGTTCTTTTTTGCTAAACGATCAAGCATTGAGATCACTTTTGATAACAGGGGGGCAGCGTCAGCTTTGCTGGTTGTGCCTCTTAAACGCTTTATAGCGTTCCTGGTGGTTTTTGCCTGGTAACGGTTACGCAAACGCTTCGCAGCGTTCGACCTGATCCTTTTTATTGATGATTTATGATTTGCCATTGTAGCTTATTATTCTATACTTTATTTAAGGACTGCAAATATAGGAGTTCTTATTATAAAATCAAATGTGTTTTTTAAAATAGTTTTGGAGACGTTTTATGTTAAGTTAAAGTGCGTTTTTACTGCAACTGGTATTATATTTAGTGTTGGTAAAGTCTTAATATAATTCAAAACACTCTCTTCTGAATTAACTAATTGCATTTTATTTACAAGTTCTGTTAAAATAACTTCTTTCAGGTGTGTTTTTCTATAATCATCAGGAAGCGAATTTTCTAAATTTAACAGGTCTGTTTCCATAACATTGCCACCAGTCCAAACCCGCGCAAAAGTATGACGTATTAACCCGTTGAGGGGAATTGATTTTATTACAAACCCATAGTTTATATAATAGGTTTTGCTAAACCGAGATCTTTGTAAATCAACACTTTTATCAATTTCCTCTCCATTCATTATCCAATAATTTCCTTTTCTTTTAAATCCGATAGATTTAAGTGTTTCATTTAAAATATCTACTAAATCTCCTTTTTCCATTTTATATCGTAAAAAGCAAAGCCACAGCCGCCCCGCCCATTACCAAAAAGGTAATCCACAGCAAGGCTTTTGATAGCCAGCCGCTTTTATATTCGCCCATTATTTCGTCGCTGGTTGATATTTTTATAATAAGAAACAATAACGGTACAGCGGCTATCCCATTCAGCACTGCGGTATAAATGAGTGCCTTTACCGGGTCGATACCTATAAAATTGATTATTAAGCCTATCAGCGTGGCAATAGTGATAACGCCATAAAATCCGTGTGCCCGTTTTAGTTTAAGGTTAAGACTGGCGTTCCAGTTAAAAGCTTCTGATACCGCGTAGGCGGCGGAACCGGACAATACCGGCACCGCCAGTAACCCCAGCCCGATTATTCCAATTGAAAATATCAGCTTCGCTAAAAAACCCGCGTTGGGGAACGAATGCACCAGCGGCTCCAGAGCTTTGGCTGCATCGGCAGCGGTTTTAATATCCTTAACCCCGCTTTGATGCAAAACCGCGGCGCCTACCAGCAAGATGCACCAGGTAGTAAATTCGGATATGATCATGCCTGCCGTATTATCTTTCCGCATATTGTGGATATCCCCCCAGCAAACCCCGGTTTTATTACCGTCGGCATGGCCCTTTTCTTTTATTTCTTCCACCTCCTGCGATGCCTCCCAAAAAAACATATAAGGGGTAATGGTTGTGCCAAATACCCCGGTAATTATAAATAAAAACGCAAAGCTGAATTCAACATGCGGCACTACCGTTGCTTTTAATACGGTACCCCAATCCTGGTGAATTATAAATACAGTGATAGGATAAGCCAGCAACGCCAGCGCCAGCCACTTTAATATTCTCGAATAAACCCTATAACTGGTAAATATTTCTAATACAAGTATACTAACGGTAAAAAGCAGGGTCAGCACAATAAAAGGCATGGGTATTAACAAGTTTGCCGCCTCGGCCATAGCGCCAATATCGGCTCCTATGTTTATGGTATTGGCAACCACTACCAGGCCAACAACTCCGTACAGCACCGGTTTGCTATAATGCTCTTTTACCACAGCAGCAATGCCTTTATTGGTAACCAGGCCAATGCGGGCACAGGCTTCCTGTACGGCGGTCATAAACGGAAGCATATACAAGGCTGTCCACAACTGCCCGTAGCCAAACTGCGCGCCGGTTTGCGAGTAGGTGGCTATGCCTGATGGGTCATCATCAGCCGCGCCGGTGGTAAGGCCGGGGCCAAGTACGGTAAACCATTTCCAGATGTTCTTTTTCTTTGCGCGTTTAGGGGTGCTTTTTAAGGTCATAGACTGAATAAATGTTAGCATGGCGGCGATTACTCACCCCGACTGCGCTTCGCTGGTCGACCCTCTCTTCGCTGCGCGAAAAGAGGGTAAAAGATTTTTCATTCCCTCTTTCCGGCTTGCCGGAGAGAGGGTGGTCGAACGAAGTGATGACCGGGTGAGTAATCGCCGCCATGCTATAATGTAAATATACTAACAAACGCTACCCGGTTTAGTTTAACAATATAATTACTTAATTTTACTTTTAACATTATTGCATACTACCTCATGGATCAAAAATTTCATTACGCTACGATTACCGAGGCTATTGAGCAGCTTAAAAAGCAGGGCTTTACGCTTGATTTTAATTTAGCCGGGAACCGCCTAAAAGTTGCCGAACAGGAATACACTGCCGACGAATTTGAAATTATCGACCTGTACCGCTACGAAGGCGAGTCGGATCCGGGCGATGAAGCTACGGTTTACGCGCTGGCATCAAAATCGGGCATAAAGGGGGTATTGGTATCGGGCTATGGCATGTCTGCAGATGAAGCGGCGGAAGAAACGCTGAAACGGCTGCATTATAAATATCAGCGCAGCAAACAATAGTTAGGGTTCTGAAGTCATACTTGTACCTGGTAACTCTTTGCACTTAGGAATATATTTCTCGAAATTTAAAGAATCTACCTTTTTTGAGGTTTCTTTTAAACTATCATTTATTACTTCAACAGTAAGTAATTCATTTTCAAATACTCCCTTTTCATTGAGGTTTTTTTGAAGCCAAACAACACTTTCGTTTTTATTATTTAAACAATCACCATAAAACATCCGTGATTCAAAAATTAATTTATTGGTTGCGTAATCAAGCTCCTTTCCGGGATATGAGTATCGGGTTTGTCTGGCTTCATTTTTCATTGGGCCATCCGATGGCGAGTGAATAAAAATTGATATATTTTCGTCACATTCATTACAATTACGTCCTGATAAAATCAAATATGGAGCTTTACTCTTTGTTTTTAATTGCCCAATATATTTTAAGTCGTACAAATTAGTTTTGAATTGCTTATTGAATTTAAAATAAATTGTTTGCCCAATAATTTTATCGAAATACCAGTTGCTACTATCAGGCTTTTCATTCAGATTTTTAGTTTGATTATCTTGAACTTTGATGGATTCTATATTATTTCCTTTCTCTTTGTCTCCATTGCAAGAAAAGGTGGCCATTATTAAGCTTGATATTAAAACGCTATAAATATATTTCATTGAATATTCAAATTAGCTTTATCAACTAAATCTCCCTATTTTAATCCTTTATTACAAATAATAACTCAATGAAACTCGTCACCCGGTTCATCAGCGGATTATTACTCATCATCCTCTGCTCCTCCTGGGGTTTTTTCGCGCATTACCGTATTAACCGTTTAGCGGTTTTTGCCCTGCCCAAAGCGATGGCGGGTTTTTACAAAGCCAATATCGGTTTTATTACCGAACACGCCATCAGTGCCGATAAACGGCGTTATGTGGATTCGGCCGAGGCGTCGCGCCACTTTTTAAATGCCGACAATTATGGCAAGAACCCTTTTCGTTTAATTCCCGAGCGCTGGAACGACGCGGTAGTAAAATATTCGGAAGATACGCTGAACAAATACGGCACGGTGCCCTGGGCCATCCAATACAATTATTATAAACTGGTCGACGCATTTAAGGGCCATGATACCACGGGCATATTAACCGCGTCGGCAAACCTGGGCCATTACGTTGCCGACGCGCATGTGCCGCTGCACCTCACCCAAAACTATAACGGGCAACTCACCGGCCAAACCGGCCTGCATGCTCTATGGGAAAGCCGCCTGCCCGAACTGTTCGCCGCCAATTATAATTGCTATACCGGCAAGGCGCGCTATATAGAGAACCCGTTAAAAGAGGCTTTTAAAATTTGCCATGTTTCTTTTAAAGAAGTCGATTCGGTTTTACGTTTCGAGCGTATCCTTAACAAAACATTCCCCGCTAGTAAAAAATACAGCATAGAAAAACGGGGCAAAAGGGATGTAAAAGATTATTCGGTAGCATACAGCAAGGCTTACCAGGAAATGCTACAGGGTATGGTTCAGCGGAGGATGCGGTCGGCCGTGTTATCGGTGGGCAGTTTTTGGTATTCGGCATGGATAGATGCCGGGCAGCCCGACCTGAACAAACTCATCAAACAACCTTTAACTGCGGATGGTATACGTAAAATACAAAAAGAAGAAAGTATATTTAAAGCAGGGAAAATAGCGGCATTCACCAATTAACAATTATGAGAGCAAAAGCAGCGGCACACATTCATAAAAACGATGGCATTAAATGGCGTAGCCATGAGCCATCACGCATAGAAACCTTCAGCGATGCGGCGTTCGCGTTTGCATTAACGCTCATCATCGTATCCATAGAGCCGCCCAAAACATTCGACAGCCTGGTGGAAACCATGAGCTTTAAAGGCTTATTAAGTTTTGCGATATGTTTCGCCCTTTTATTTAATATCTGGAACAGTCAGAATATATTTTTCAGACGGTACGGGCTTACCGATACCTATACCATTGCATTAAATGCTATTTTGCTTTTTGTTGTGCTGATATACACCTATCCTTTAAAATTTTTGTTTGAATTGGTTTTTTCTTCGCCAGAAGAGCAAGGCCACATGATACATAACGGGCAAACAAAGCCCCTGATGTTAATATATAGCGCAGGCTTTATAGCCATATATATTTTATTTTACCTGATGTACCGGCATGCGCAAAAATTTGCCGAAGAGCTGGAGCTCACACCCACAGAGCTATATGCAACCAAAACGGTAGGCGGAATAAATTTAATTTGCGTTTGTATTTCGTTAGTGGCGGTAACTGTAGCTGTTGTTTTACCTGAAAAATATTGCGGGGCATCAGGTTATATATATTGTTCTTTCCCGTTGGCTTATTCGTTTTGGTTTAGGTACCGCGGAAAAAAAGCGCGGAAAAAATTTCCGGTGATGTAGAGGCGCGCAATATTTTGTATTGCTACGCGCTTTTCTTCCTGCTTCTAATACCCGCTATAACAGGCGGAATGATGGATACCAAAATTATCACGATACCGATCAGCGAAAAATGTGCCTTAAAAAATGGCACATTACCCAGCATATACCCCGCGAACAGGAACAGTATTACCCATGCCGCGCCACCTATTATGTTGTACAAACTATAGCGTAAAAACGGCATATGCCCCACCCCGGCCACAAACGGCGCTATGGTACGGATAATAGGCATAAACCGGCTAAATATTACCGACTTGCCGCCATGCCTGTCAAAAAATGATTTGGTTTGCACGTAGTACTCCAACTTTAATATTTTGTTTTTTTCTTTAAATACTTTAGGGCCAAAGTGGTTCCCCAATAAATAATTTAAGGTATTGCCTGTAAAAGCGGCAATTATTAAAATAAGTGTTAAAATATAAATATCAAGGCCCGAATTACCCCCGGCTATTAGCGCACCTGCGGCAAATAACAGCGAGTCGCCGGGCAGGAACGGTGTAACAACAAAACCTGTTTCTGAAAATATAATAGCGAATAATATCAGGTAGGTCCATCCCTGGTAGTGAACAGTAATTTGTACCAGGTGCTTATCAATATGCAGGATAAAATCGAGGAGGCTTTTTATGAGTTCCAATGGCTTAATTTTGGGGGCAAAAATAGGAATATATATGGCAAAGCCTACTTGTTACTTAAAATTCCCGCGCTAAAAGCGACAGAATCTGCCCCGCCCGCCACGCCATAACAATATAGGGTATATATTTTACCGTCCAATATGGTTACGCCGGGCATGTCGGCCAATATATTAGTAGTTGTGCCGGTCGGCATTATTTTAAAATCATAATTACCCGGCGGTATTTCAATAAATTTAGATATGTTTTTATAGGTCTGGTTAGTAAATGCAAGCGTGCCGTTTGCTGTTATATCTAATCCGTTCGATCGCGGCGAAGCGTTAACAAACCTTATTTTACCGCGCCCCACAGTTGGAGCTGCCGCGGTATCAACGGTAAATATAGGGGTGACGGAACTATCCGCCCGTAAACCCGTAATAAATAAAGTATATTTTAGATTGGGTTTTAAAACGTTATTTAATGATAGCAGGTTAGTGGTTGAAACAGAAGCGAAGTATGACCTTACCTGTATGGGCGTATCAATATTACCTAAGGTGAAATATCCCGACGGGGCAGGGTAAGTATAAGGGGTTTTGTTTTGCTTAACATAACTTACCCATAAATTTACGGCAAGCAGGTCAGGGCTTAAATTTATCACCTGCATCTGTACGTTTGATCCTACTGGAGCTGTATTGCCGCTTTTTCCGCAGGAGGCTATAAATGAGATAACCATTATGCCCACACTGCATAAAAACAGAAAAACCATTGTCTTATTTCTTTCAGCCATTTTTTTAATAATTACCTCACCGTTAAAATGCGGGCGGCAAACGCGCTATTACCCGTTCCATTTAACTGACCCCTTGTAAATAAAGTGTACGAAGTGCTTCCACTTAATGTTAACGTACCCAAAGCCAGCGGGGTTGTGCTTCCCGACTGGTAAATTGTTAACGTATTTTTTCCGCTGTTAACATGAATAAACCCGGTTGCTGATTTAAAAGCAAGTTTTTTATAATTAAAGGTGTTTCCTATAGTTACATCAAGCGTACCGCTTATTGGCGAAGCATTCACAAATCTTACACGCGCCCCGGTATCGCTAACTAAAGTATCCCTCGTAAAAAACACTTTGTCGGCTGTTTCACCGGCTATGAATATTGAATACAACCTTGATACATCCAGCGTTAACGGAACATCTACCAGCGCAGTAGGGCTTCCGGCTTTTTTAAACTGGTAGCTTTGCGCGCCCGAAGTTACGGTAGTGTAACCTAACGACCCATCAGGAATTAAATTTGAGCCATTATTTACCCGGGTGCCGTCCTCATAAAAATTCAGGGTATCAGCGCCCGCGTTAACTACGTTAAGGTTGGTGGTTTGAACCGTAGCCAGCACATCGCCATTACCTTTTTTGCATGATAACAAACCTATTACAAGCCCGGCAAAAACTAAAATTAATGCGCTTCTATTCATAAATCACCAGATGGCTATATAACTGCTTATTATAAGTTTTGTTATCACGTTTAACAAAAAAGTCCGGTTTTTACGCCGGACTAAGGGTTTGGATCTATAATTTAAATTTACACCCTGCCTGCCGGCAGGCGGGTTAAGCATAACTATTTAGCATTACCGGCATTACCAGCATCAGCACATCTTCGTTCTCATCGCCTCCCTGCGGTAATAACAACCCGGCCCTGTTAGGGGAAGACATCTCTAATGATACTTCTTCACCGCTTAAATTTTTCAGCATCTCTATCAAAAACCGGGCATTAAAACCTATTTCCATATCCTCGCCTTCATATTGGCAGCTTAAGCGCTCATGCGCTTCGTTGGCAAAGTCAATATCTTCTGATGAAATATGCAGCTCGCTGCCGTTAATTTTTAACCTTACCTGGTGCGTGGTTTTATTGGCATAAATGGCAACCCGGCTCAATGAGCCTAAAAACGCCAGACGGTCAATGCTTAGTTTATTGGGGTTATTTAACGGAATAACCGCTTCATAATCAGGGTAGCGCTCATCAATTAAGCGGCATACCAGGTTAATGTTGTTAAATTTAAAAAAAGCGCTGGTGCTGTTGTATTCAACCGATACATTTACATCATCAGTAGGCAATGCTGATTTTAGCAGCGTTAATGCCTTTTTTGGCAATATAAACGAGGTGGTGGCTTCGGCTTTGGCATCCAAACGGCGATAGCGTACTAGTTTATGCGCGTCGGTAGCTACAAATGTTAAGTACTGGCTCGATAGCTGGCAGTAAACGCCTGTCATGGCCGGGCGCAGCTCGTCATTACTTACGGCAAATATGGTTTTGTTAATTGCCTCGGCTAAAACCGATGCCGGTAAATTTACAGACGAAGCATTTTCAACAACCGGTATTTTGGGGAAATCTTCACCATTTTCGCCGCTTAGTTTATATTTACCATCTCCGGCGTTTATTTCGGTAGCGAACGTAGCGTCATCAACCGAAAAAGCAATAGGCTGCTCGGGCAATGATTTTAATGTCTCTAATAAAATACGCGATGGTATGGCAATGCGCCCGTTCTCTTTAGCCTCAACGGTTAACGAGGTGGTCATGCTGGTTTGCAGGTCGGTAGCCGAAATGGTTAAGTTTCCATCCTTAATTTCAAACAAAAAGTTTTCCAGTATCGGCAAAACGGTGCTGTTGCTTAGC
>Ga0206912_1242_pt1 | contig 11434 bp, 9 predicted proteins | sample Alteio_BWOrgHeat_75_FD_152933 | JGI IMG/M metagenome (GOLD analysis project Ga0206912, IMG submission 152933) | Enriched cells from forest soil in Barre Woods Harvard Forest LTER site, Petersham, Massachusetts, United States -... | ecosystem: Environmental > Terrestrial > Soil > Temperate forest > O... | reverse complement strand
TATACGGAAATACATCTTTGCTATTACCTTCGACGGTAATTGAGCTACGCTCCGCCGCCGCTTTCGGGTCGTGGTTAAGGGGACTTGTTAGTTACTTAATTTAGGGGTTAAGGGTGGTCAGTTTGGCCCGGAACGATCGTTGGGTTTACTGGTGGTTTCCGGTGGCCGGAGCGGTTCAAAGGATCGCAGTAATTGCCGGATGGCCTGGCGCGGCTGCCAGCGCCGGGGCCTGCGATTACGTTTGTCGGTGTGCTGTTGTTGAGGCATGGCTACTAAGTTTTCACCAAAGATGGAAAGGAGGAAAAAGTAAACATACCATATGGTATAAATGATCCCTGCGATTGCAGATTTTGCGGTTGAAAGGGGATAAATATGAACTCATTTACCGAAGGAAAAAGAAGCCTTACACCAGAAATAGTAATTGATCATTTTAAAAAACAAGGCGTTGAATTGTCTGTAAAAGATGCCGAAAAATACTTGGATGTGCTTTATTTTTTAGCTAAATTGGTGGTAAATCAGAATTTTATAAAGTAAAAATTTAGTGAAATGAAAGCAGTAGGTTACACAAGGTTTGCCACGGCTGACCAGGTAGATCGATCGGACGCACAGGAGCCGCAAGAAAAAGTCATTAACGATTATTGTATGGAGAACAGTATCGAATTGTTGCGCATTTTTCATGACGTGGGCAGCGGAGTGAATTTTAACCGGGAAACCTGGAAAAATTTGGAAAGATATCTTGCTGATCCTGCAAATGGGGTACAGCTATTGTTGGTATCCTCCTTAGACCGGATCAGCAGGAATTATGAGCAGGCTATGGATAAGATCAGTTTTTTAGAGACCCATTATGGCATAGCGGTAGTCTTTCCTAAAAATCATCCATCCGTTGATGAACTTTTTGGAAGGAGTATTTTATGAAATCAGCGGATTTATATATTAGGGTAAGTACAGACGAACAGGCGCTCAAGGGTTACTCGCCACGGAGCCAGGAGGAGGTGCTGCGCAAACATTGTGAAACTAATAATATTGCTATCCGGAAGGTGATACACGAGGATTACTCGGCAAAGACATTTAACCGCCCCGAATGGAAAAAGCTGCTGGAAAATTTGCGCCTCAACTCCAGTCGGCCTGATTATATCCTGTTTGTAAAATGGGACAGGTTTAGCCGGAATGCACCGGATGCCTACCAGATGATCGCCACGCTTAAGAAACTGAAAGTGGAACCGCAGGCTATTGAGCAGCCGCTGGATATGTCCGTTCCTGAAAATAAAATGATGCTGGCCATTTATCTGACGGCTCCTGAAATTGAGAATGACCGCAGGGCGTTAAATACGTTTTATGGCATGAGAAGGGCAAGAAAAGAGGGCCGCTGGACTTCGCTTGCGCCTATAGGCTATATTAACCGGAGCACACCTGAAGGTAAAAAGTATATCGCGCCCAATGATTTGCAGGCCCGTATCATGAAATGGGCGTTCCATGAGATTGCCCTGGAAAAATATTCGACCGAGCAGGTTTTTAAACGTGCAAAGGCATTGGGCCTGGGTTGTAATAAAAACCGTTTCTTACAGGCTATCCGCAACCCGGTGTATTGTGGCCGGATATTTATCGAAACGTTTAAAGACGAAAAAAACCATGTAGTAAAAGGCCTTCATGACGCGCTTATTTCCGAAACGTTATTTTATGAGGTACAGGATATCTTAAACGGGAATAAGCGGAAAATAAAGACTACGATCATGTCGCCTAAGTTGCTGCCCTTAAAGGGGTTTATTGTCTGTTCGCAATGTACCCGTACACTATGCGGCAGTGCTTCAAGGGGGCGTAACCACATTTATTATTATTACTACCATTGCTGTTCCGCCTGCGGGTATCGCAAAAAAGCGGAAATTGTAAATGAGCTGTTTATAGAGGAATTGCAAAAATATGTGCTGAGGCAGGAATCGACCGACTTTTTTAAAACGGCCATTATAGACAGTTTTTTACAGGCCACACAAGACGAACGGGAGGGTAAGACAAAATACATCACGGAAATAACTGAACTGAATAACCGGATCACCAAAGGCCGGGAGTTATTGCTGGCGGGGGATATAGATGGCGCGGATTATAAAACCATCAAGAATGATTGTGAACAGAAGATAGTCGTATTAGAGGCCAAACTTGCGGACATCCCGCTTAATATCATGACGGTTTCTGATGTGATAGAGGTTTTGGACAGGGCGATAGCGAAGTTGACCCAGATTGATGTAATCTATTGGCAATCAGAGCCTGACGTGCAAAGACAAATAATTGTTTCGATGTTCCCTGAAAAATTCACTTTTGAAAATCTAAAAGCTCGAAACATTAAAGTGAGTTTTTTGTACCAGCTTATCTATCAGATTAACAGCATGTTAGGAGTGAAAAAAAGAGGGGCAAGCGACCGTAAAACGTGCTTGCCCACTCTGGCTCCTGAGGCTGGGCTCGAACCAGCGACCCTCTGATTAACAGTCAGATGCTCTAACCGGCTGAGCTACTCAGGAATATTTTTATTCCAAATTTATTCTTCCTTTTCTCAGGAGTATTTGAAATCATTTTCCGGTTTGGAGTGTGCAAAAGTATGATTTCTGCGCTTATTTTACAATATTTGCGACAAAAAATTTAAAAACATATTAAATGAGTTTAGTAGTTATTGGTAGTGTAGCGTTTGACGCTATTGAAACACCCTTTGGTAAAACGGATAAAATTGTTGGCGGCGCTGCTACTTTTGCCAGCCTTGCGGCATCGTATTTTTATGATAAGGTAAAAATTGTTGCTGTAGTAGGTGATGATTTCCCGGCAGACGAAATAGCCGATTTTAATAATCACCACATTGATACTGAAGGCCTGCAAATAAAAAAAGGCGAGAAATCATTTTTTTGGAGCGGTAAATATCATAATGATATGAACAGCCGAGACACATTGATAACTGAATTAAATGTATTGGCCGATTTCGACCCTATAATTCCCGATAGCTACCAGGATTGCGAATACCTGATGTTGGGCAACCTAACCCCGCAGGTTCAGCAAACGGTTATAAAGCGTTTAACCAAACGGCCGAAACTGATCGTGATGGATACCATGAATTTCTGGATGGATATAGCGATGGAAGACCTGTTGACAACTATAAAACTGGTAGATGTATTAACCATTAATGACGCTGAAGCACGCCAGCTATCCGGCGAATACTCGCTGGTTAAGGCTGCCCGTAAAATACTAACCATGGGCCCCGAATATTTGATTATTAAAAAAGGCGAACACGGCGCGCTGCTGTTTCACGGAGATAAAATATTTTCGGCCCCTGCCCTGCCCTTAGCCGAAGTGTTTGACCCTACAGGAGCCGGCGATACCTTTGCGGGCGGCTTTATTGGTTATATGGCCAAAGTTGGTACAGTGAGCTTTAATAATATGAAAAATGCCATTATCTATGGTTCGGCGCTGGCATCGTTTTGTGTGGAGAAATTTGGGACAGAAAAGATCAGAAATTTAACCCAAAAGGAAGTAGCCGCGCGGGTACAGGAGTTTGTGAGTTTATCAGCGTTTGAGATAAAGTAGTTTCGACTTCCACATGCTCAATTCATGTTAAATATTATATTTGCTGAGCAGTAAAAAACAACACAAAGCATATTTATGGAAGAACATGCCTTTGTTATACCTGTTTATATGGATTCGCCCTATCTCGAACAGTGTATTCAAAGCCTTCTCAATCAAACCGTTAAAAGCCCGATAATAATAACCACATCTACGCCATCATTATTTATAGAAAATATGGCTGCGGTTTATAAGTTGCCTTATTTTATTAATCATGCTAACCGGGAAGGTATTGCTTCCGATTGGAACTTTGCGCTAACAAACGGCGGGGCCAAACTCGTAACCATTGCGCACCAGGATGATATGTATGAACCGGATTTTACCGAAAAAGCAATAACACAAATAAATGCCGGGGATAAAAACACATTACTGCTGTCATTTACCGGTTATTCAGAAATTGTTAATGGTAAAACACTTGGATTTTCATTGAACGCGATCGTAAAAAAAGTTTTACTGATACCTTTTCTGTTTAAAAAAACTATAAACAATAAATTTTTTAAAAAATTGGTATTAATAGCCGGTAACCCGATATGCTGCCCTTCGGTAACGTTGAATATGCGTGTGCTGGAAAATTTTAAATTTTCGAAGGAATACAATTACGTGCTCGATTGGTATGCCTGGTATGAACTTGCGCAATTGGAGGGAGGGTTCGCCTTTATTAATAAAAAATTGGTCGGGCATCGCCTTCACCGAGGCTCGGAAACTACACATCAAATAAAAAACGGTTTAAGAAAAGTGGAAGAACTGCGTTTATTTGAACTGATGTGGGGTAAAATGCTGGCTAAAATTATATCATATATTTATTCGGCCGGGCATAAAAATAATTTTTCTAATTAATTATAATATCGCGTTTAAAATATAGCCTCCGGCCGTCATCGGAAATAATGTCTCAATACCATTGATAATACTTTCAGACAACTGAACCATTTGTTTTTTTCCTGGCCGTGCTTTTAATATCATTTCGGTAAACTTTACGTTATAAGGTATTATTTCACATTCATTAAGTTTCGCGGCCCTGCATAAAGTATTCAATGTTTTAAATGAATACACCTGCAAATGATCGGCATGTGCAGACTCTCTTTTAAAAAATGATAAAAGCATGTTCGAAAAAGAAGTGGCATTAGGAGTTGAACAGATGAGCCTTTTGCCGGTAAACTTTGTTTTTAAACCTGTTAAAAAATCAACTGTATTCGGCAAATGCTCAATTAATTCTCCCGCAATAATAACGTCAAAATCAATATCGCCGATTGGCAGTTTATCCAATTCATAAATATCGCCTTGCAATATTTTTACCGTATCACTAAAGGTTATTCCTTCGGATGGTAGAAATTTAGAATTATCAACCCCAATATGCAATGCCGAAACCTTTGAAATTGCCCCGAATAAATAACTGCCCGTTTTTTCTTTTATCAATGCTGTTTCGTCAAAACAGCCCAGGTCAAGCACTTTTTTATTAACACAGGCATCAGTAATATACTTTATCCTGTTAACGGGGTGTCCAACAGTTACCTTTTCAGTTGGCGTATATTTTAAATCAACCATAATATTTATTTATTGAGGTTGCTTTTTGCCCAATTTAAATTCCCCATTGCCAGCTTATTATTCGGGTCTATTTGCAGCGCTTTTGTACAGGCATCAAAACCCTTTTGCCATTGCTGCAGCATATTATAGGAGGCCCCCATGTTATTATAGGCTATGGCGGCATCAGGTTTAAGCTTTATAGCTTGCAAACAGGCTTCAATACATTTAGTATAATTTTTCTCGTTATAGTATTTCAGGCTTAAGTCTATATAATCATTCGCGGTAAGCGCTTTATGTGCTGGCGGCTGATTAATTATTACTACACCAATATGATTTTTACCTGCCTGTAAAAATTTTTGCGCATCGGCATCATTAGGTAAAATAGCCAGCACCTTTGTGGCAGTTTCCTGTAATTTATCCCAGGCACCCAGGTTGTTATAGGCGCCCATTAAAATCTGGAGCGCCATAACCGAATAAGGGTTTATCTGCACCGCCTTTTCGGCCATCGCAATGGCGGCAGTATCGCGATTCGTCTGCTTTAAATATCGCGCGTAATAAACATACGAATCGAAAGTATTCGGGCTAAGGTTAACTGCTTTTTTAAAATTCTCCTCTGCTTCTGCGGGATGCCCTGTTGCACCCTTTAGTATGCCTATATTAATGTAAAGCGAGTTATAATAAGGCAGGTATTGGGTAGCCTTTTCAAAATAAGTATCAGCAATATCATAGTTGCCTTTGGCCATTTGCGTTAATCCATAATTCATCAGTCCACGCCCATTTAACGGGCTTTTTACGGTAACATCCAGCCAAAGGGTTTCTTCATTTTTCCATATTTTATTGCGTTGTTGAACGCCATAAACATTTAAAACCAAAGCCAGTATAAAACAAGTGATAATAAGCGTTCTGTACCTCCGGGTCCTTATATTTTTCTCATCCATTTTAATGAGCAATAACCCAACATAGGTAACTACGCTAAGAGAAAGACCAATAAATGGAAAAAACATCCGGTGATCGTTTGTGATCTCCGAAAGAGGCACAACTGATGTTGGTAACAGCGCCGCCGCAAACCATATTAAACCAAAAGCAATGGGCCTGGTTTCCTTTTTGCGTGATGTTTTAAAAATAGCAATGATTAAAATTATCACAAATACCAGACCTATAATTATCCTTTCATCAAAAATGTTTGTAATTGTGCCCCAATCGCTGTCGGCACTTAAATTCATCGGTAAAAAGAAAGCGATAAAATAATGAAGCCATACATAAGTTTGAGTGAGCAGATAAGGAAAAAGCGGATTGGAAATGCCTGTTGTGCCGGTTATTTTTGAGAGGGCATAAATTTGAACTGCCAATAAAATAAAAAAAAGCGGTAAAATCTTTGTTATTGCGCCGCCCGTCTTTTTAAAATTTTTTAATTTAAACAGATCAGGAATAGAAAGACCATCCTCAAATAGCAGGATGTAAAAGAACAACAGAATAATCAATACTAAAACAGTTTCTTTTGCAAATACGCCTATAACAGCAGGTATAGCATATAAAAACAATTTCCGTTTGGCGGGAAAAGCGACATATATTAAAAATGACGCGACAATACAAAACGTTGATAAAACATCGGACCTGGCAATAATATAATTTATGGTTTCGGCATTGGACGTATGCAATATGTACCATGCCGTAGCTGCCAGTGCTATATAGATGGCCCAGGCATGATCAATTGCTTTGTAAAGCAAGTTTTTATACATAAAAAATATAAGCACCCCTAAAAGTACGAACCAAATAAAAGTTGATAATTGAAAATAAAAGGGGGTTAATCCTCCGGCAATCCAATAATCAATGGCAAGTGTAGTGGTTACTACGGGCCTTAATGACCAGTGTAGCGGATCGGCACTAAACATTTTTGGATCAGAAAAAAAAGCAGGGATGTTTTTAAGTGTTCTGATATGTACATTATCAACAACAGTGTGCGAATCGTCAAAATGAAAGCCATTGTTAAAATGGTTAGCATATGCGGCTATTAACACAAGCAGCAATATTATCCCTAAAATTAAAACGTTTTTATTTGGTTTAGGCATTTTATGATTTATTGATCACAGGTAAAACACAATAATTACAGTTTACTATTTACAGGTCTTTTTTTCTTATTTGTGACAACTGCTCGGCAAGGGCAGCAAAAAATAAAGTAATCAACCCAAATACGATAGCAAGCATAGCGCCTACAGAAACACCATTTCCCCGTAAAAAAATAGGTATATCCCATGCAATTCCACTGCCTATAGCAACTAAGGCAACCGGCAAAAAAATACGTATGGGGTTAAAAAGAATAATAATATTAAAAACTTCGTATATGGTGTGTAAAGCAGTTCGCATACTTACAGTACTATGCCCTAACTTTCGCTCATTAATACGTATCGGTGTTTCTATTACCCTATGATATTTATTAATAAAAGTAAGGCAAATTACATCGCTATAAGCCATGCCATCGGGGCATATTTTGCAATATTTTTTCCCAAGATCAGTCCTGTATAACTTCATCCCCGAGTTGATATCATAAATAGGCAGGGGCATTAGCCTTTTTATAATAAAACGTATAATCCTCTTGCCAACAGACCGGGTTATACTGTTTGATCTTAACCCCTTCCTGCTGCCAACAACCATATCCGCGTCGTGCAACAAAAGTTGGTCATGCAAATCTTTAACATTCTCAACAAAGTGCTGCCCATCGCAATCCATAGTAACCAGGTAAGTGGTTTCGCACGTGCTTATCCCTGTTTTTATGGCGCCCCCATAACCCTGGTTTATTTTATGATGTATCACCGTTAAACAATCATCAGCGCCAAGGCCTATTAGTTCCTCTTTGCTATTATCGCTGCTGCCGTCGTTTACTATAATAAGCCGATAGCCGTTCTTCCTGCAAAAATCAATTATACCGGGAATAACCAGCGGGATATTTTTTTCTTCGTTATAAGCCGGAATAATAATAGATAAAGCTTTTTGAGGCATAGGTTAATTGAAAAATTAAATTTAAGCCATTTTTTTAACAATGTGAATATAGTTTTTTGCGTATAAGTAAAATTATATATTCGGTTAGGCCATTGTTAAACAGCGGGACGGTAAACCTTTAGTTAAACTATCTTTGCATTTTTTGTGAAACACACATAAAAAAAAGCCTTTACGCTATTGTAAAGGCTTTTTTTGAATAGGTGAGTGATCCCGCTGGGACTCGAACCCAGGACCCCAACATTAAAAGTGTTATGCTCTACCAGCTGAGCTACGAGATCATCTAAACCGCTTCCGGTTAAAGTGGTGCAAATATAGGACTATTGCCCTATGCGTACAAGGCTTATTTAAATTTATTTTTAGGCCTGATTAAGCGCTTCATTACCAATATTCTATAGCTTTAAAATCCCTATTTTACCCCCGTCGCCGGCCAATAAAACCAATGTTCCGTTCTTGGCTTTACGGCATACATTATAACTGGAATCGTCAATTTTAGTCCACGTTTTGCCTCCGTCGGTGGTGACATTACTACCTGGTGTGCCCGTAGATAGAAAAGTTGACTTGCTCACAAATTCAACACATGACTGGTAACCCGCCGGGAAGGTCTTTGCCAATTGCCAGTTCGCCCCACCATTCGTCGAGTAGCAGGCGGTAGAATCGCTGCGTTTATCGTGCCTGTAATCCCCTCCTACAGCAATTACAATTTGTTTATTCACGGCTATTGAGAACACTCCCTTTGCAGCCTGACCGCTTGCAATAGGAACTCTATGGTGGCGCCATCCATCGGTTGGTTTTGGCATAACAACTTCAGCAGAAACGCCTCCTGTAGCAACAAACAGATTCCGGTTGGACGTAACTCGCAGACAGGTACCACTTGCCGCAAAGGCTGCCTGGCCAAACAATGCAACGGGGTTGCTATCGTGATTATACCATGTATCACCACCATCCATAGTTTCTAATATCAAAAACTCATTCTTAATCGGATCGCCTAGTATATAACCATGCCGACTATCCGCAAAATCCATCGCATCCAAAAAGTAAGCAGTATCAGCATTCCTGTATTTCACTTGCCAGTTTGCACCGCCATCAATAGTTTTTAATATCAATGCCGGCGTGCCCGAACTCATTATAATAGCCTCTTTATCTGAAAATGCTTCAATATCCCTGAAATCGGCCTTTTCAAATCCTTTAACCAGTTGCCAGTCCCAGTTTTTACCGCCGTCTTTTGTTATGGCTATAATACCCCGGCTTCCGCTGACCCAGGCAATGTTATCGTCAACAACTGATAAACCGCGTATGCTGGTTGGCTTGCCTTGCTGCAGTAGTTCTATATGCTGCGCCTTTAAATCAGGCATACCCGTTAAAAGCAACCATACAATATTCAAAATTACGGGCAAGTGTTTCTTCATTGCGTTTAGAATTTTATAATTGGTTGAGGCTAAAGTACTATCCTATTGTTAAAATAGAAAATAAATTAGCTGTCAATTAGGTTTAACCATCAAACGGCTACCTTCCGAATGCGCATTAAATTCAGGTGCATACATACTCTCAACGGTACTGATCCCTGTTGAAAAATTGCCCGGCTGCGCTACCCGCAAGCGGTACTCAAAAACATAATTACCTTTATTTAATGTGCTGATAAAGAAATTTGTCGCCACATCTTTTGTTACCTGGTAATAGTACAGGCCATCCTGGTATTTGTAGGCCGATAGTACATCTATGGGTTCGGTACCTGCCGGGCGCATATCTTTTAAATGGATGTATTCAAAATCTCTCCCCGCTTTAAGATACACTACCACTTTAAGCAGATCGCCGGTTTTAGGTTGATGCGTGGCATCCACCGCGGTTAGTACCGGACCGGCATCAGTTTGCTTTTGTATAAAATATTTACGCTCCAACTGAATGTCGGTTGTTGACGGTGTTATTTTATCCAGCGTTTCTAAATATTGCCAGTAAAGTGCACCCCAGGCAATTGTCTTGCCGTCGTTTTTAATATCCACTTTACCTAATTCGGGTTTAACCTGGTTATCTGTCCAGGTGGTTTTTATATATCCTGTTCCCGCATCGGTCTTGATGTCGGGTTTTAACTCAGGTAGAGCTTTCCCGTCCAGCTTAATTGTGGATGTGCTGTTAGCATCCAGCCAATCGTCACCTTTCATTAACAAGGCATAACAAGCCGCGGCGGTGGCTTTGGTTGTTTTCCAGTTGCTGGTTTGTTTATTGCCCAGCAGCCATATTTTCATTTCTTCAACAGCTTTATCGTTATTCCCAATCTCGGTGAATAGTTCTATCATCAGGCTCTGCGTTTCAACAGGAGATTGGTACCAGTAATATCCCAACTGGTTCTTTGCCCAATACATCCCCATATCATCCGATTGCTGCGCAGTTTCTAATAACGACCGGATGATCTTTTGGGCTACTTTGGGCTTTTTATTGCGCTGCATGGTTAGGGCTATCATGGCTTGCTCATACACATTTTTAAATGTCCACTGGTCTGTTGCAAGTTTCAGGTAATTGGCCAATAGTGCTTGCATAGAAGCCCCCATATCTCTGCTTGTAAAATAGCTTTGGGCATAATAAGCATGTATCTCCATGGAACTTAAAACCCGGTCATCATATCTTTTTTGCCCTTTTTCACGGGCTGCATCATCTATCAGCGTATTATCCAAATAGCTCATGGCCTTATCAGCTATGTCTTTTAGTTCCGCATTTTTTGTATCAACAACGCCCGATTGATACAATTGCCCCATACCTGCCAATATATGCTGTGTTATATAACGATCGGCATAGTCGCCGCCGAACCACGGGAAACCTCCGTTTGGTAATTGTTTCTTTTGCAATTTATCCAGGTTCTGCTGCAATTCGTAACTCATTTTGTTAATGTCAAACAATAGGGCTATCCGTTTTTTCTGTTCCGTTTCGTTCTCTGCATCGCGCAGCCACGGGGTTTCTTCTATAAGGGTCGTTTTTAACTCCTGGTTCTTCTCCAGGTTCGATAATAATTCTGTGCTATTGATGCTTTTCCATTGGTCGAATACTTTTTTAATTACGGACATTTTGTTAACCAGGTTTGTGGCCAAACTATTGGCATAATACCTGCTGAATACCTGCTCAGAACATTCATACGGAAATTCCATCATATAAGGCAACGCCTGTACGGCATACCAAACGGGGTTTTGTGTATATTCTAAGGTGAGCGATTTATTTTGCAGTGTAGTACTGGTTCGGTTTACCAGTTTGTTAAAAGTGAATAACTGCTCCTTGCCCGGCCTCACCATCATAGGCATCGATTCGGTTACCAGCATACGGTTGGGCAATACAG
>Ga0206912_1234_pt2 | contig 11439 bp, 11 predicted proteins | sample Alteio_BWOrgHeat_75_FD_152933 | JGI IMG/M metagenome (GOLD analysis project Ga0206912, IMG submission 152933) | Enriched cells from forest soil in Barre Woods Harvard Forest LTER site, Petersham, Massachusetts, United States -... | ecosystem: Environmental > Terrestrial > Soil > Temperate forest >... | reverse complement strand
CCTCTGTCTGCCTTTATTCGAAACTCCATAAGCTGCTTTTCTATTTGGGCAAGCGTGAGGGTATTGGCATCTCTGAGGATGGGAACGACGAGCCCGCGCTCGGATGCAACAGCGACTCCAATATCGTAAAAGTGGCGTGTGACAAAGGTCTCACCTTCAATATAAGAGTTTGCCATCGGATGATTTTCCATGGCTACACAAACAGCCTTAACAAAGAAAGACATGAAGCCAAGCTTTACTTGGTTTTTTGCTTGAAAGCTCTCTTGGTATTGAGTTCGAATGGCGATCACCTTCGACATATCAACTTCATTGAAGGTTGACAGCATCACAGAATTTGATTGGGCAAATTTGAGACGCTGGCAAATAGCCCTGCGGATACCGCTTAAAGGAGTAGAGGTTGTTCTTTCAACTTCGAGTTTTTTTGGAGCCTCTTGAGTAGGCTTTGCACCCTCCACAATCGATCCAATGACTTCACCTATAGAACACACTTTTCCAGGAGATACGTTGAGTTTCACAACGCCTTCATGGGGTGCATAAATTATTTGGTTGAGCTTGTCGGTCTCAATCTCTAAAAGCTCATCATCTTGATGAACATAGCTCCCTGTGGGCTTCAATATTGCCCCAATAGTCACTAGAGTAATCGACTCGCCAACTGAAGGAATGGTTATGTCATATGTCATGCGCTTTCCAATATGCTAAAAAGGGTTTGTCGAAGGATAGTGTCTTCATGTTCATGAAGACGGTGAATGCCCACCGCAGGCGATGCTGAAACCGGACGGCAGAGGGATATCATGGGAATTTTCAACTGCTCATGAATATACCAATTGGCACCCATGTTTTCAGGCTCTTCTTGAAGCCATATCACTTTTGTATGCTCAGTATACTGAGCAAGCAGCTGTTGAATTTCTTGAGCTGGAAAGGGATAGAGTTGTTCTATACGAATAATTGAGACTCCATCTTGAAACTTTTCATATACATCTCTTGCATAATCGTAAAACACCTTCCCAGAACAAAGAATAACTGCTTTAGCTGTGGTATAACCATCATGCAAAATTGTTTGAAAGTCAGTTGTTGTTGCATCGATTGCTTTTGAAACGCATTCAGGATTACGAAGGAGGCTTTTCGGAGTCATAACAACCATTGGTTTAACAGGAAAGCTCTCGTTCATATGCCTACGAAGCAGCATCATATACTGCAGCGGTGTTGTCGGCTGTGCAATCACCCAGTTATCTTGACCAGATAGTTGCAAAAATCGCTCAAGTCTGGAAGAGGAGTGTTCGGGTCCTTGCCCCTCATAACCATGTGGAAGTAAAAGTACTAAATGTGAAGGCCTGCCCCACTTCTGTTCAGAAGAAGCAATGTACTGATCCAGTACCACTTGAGCACCATTTACGAAATCGCCAAACTGCGCTTCCCATGCCACAAAAGCTTCAGGACGCGAAAGACTATAGCCATATTCAAAGGCTAAAGCGGCGTTTTCAGAGAGCGAAGAGTTCCAAACCCCAAAGAGTTCGGGCTTATCAAGACCATTGCGGATAGGATAGTAGGCCTGTTCACCTTGTTGATCAAACCAAACAGCATGTCGCTGCGAGAAAGTGCCTCTGGGCGTATCTTGACCAATTAATCGGACAGGAATTTTTTGACGGCAAAGAGAAGAGAGTGCAATCGATTCGGCAAAACCCCAATCAAGATCCAGTTGGAGCCCAACTTTTTCAAACAGAGCCTTGCGTTGCTCGATCTGGCGGACAAGGCCATGGTGGAATGTGAACCCTTCAGGAATTGTGAGAAGATCTTTGATAATTGATTGAAGCTCTGCTTCTGGTATTTGCGTCTTATGGCTTTGTAAAAGAAGTGCATGCTCTTCAATTCGAGAAGAGACCTGCATCTTTTGATTCGGATACACTTTCGATCGAACTTGGTCATATGCATGTGAAAAGGTGTCATGAAGAATCTTTTCTTCTGCTTCTAAAAAACCGGATGGAATACGTCCTGTCTCAATCAGCAAATCTCCAACTCTTTTACGGAAATGCAGCTGCTTGCGAATTTCACCATACGCAATGGGGTTTGTAAATGCAGGCTCATCGCTTTCATTATGGCCCCAGCGGCGGACACCGATGAGATCAATGATGACATCTTGTTTTAAGGTCTGTCTGATCAAGTACGCTGCATTGCACGCCTGCAAAACGCCCTCTAAATCGTCAGCCTCAACATGAAGAACAATAATATTGAACGCGTGAGCAATGTCGGTGCAGCAATTCATCGACATAAACTCTTCTGGTTTGGCCGTAAAACCTATTTTATTGTTGATGACGACATGAATCGTCCCTTGAACAGTATAGGCAGGCAATTGATGGAGCTGAAACGTTTCATAGACGACTCCTTGACCTGCAAAAGAGGCATCTCCATGAAAGACAATGGGGAGCACATGCTCATGCGGCATTCCTGAATCAAGATGGCCGCGCGCTTCACCCTCTACAACCGGGAAAACCGATTCGAGATGGCTTGGGTTATCAATAAGCTGAACGCGGAAGGTCCCAGACGTCTTATAGGTAATTCGGGTATAGCCTTTATGGTACTTAACATCGCCCGATCCTGCGGATCCCTCTTCAACCCCCTCAAATTCCATCAATATCTTTTCGAGAGGTTTATGCAGCACATGATAGAGAGCATTTACTCGTCCTCGATGGGACATACCCAATACAACTTCTGAAGCACCATCAGCTTGTGCTTTGGATACGAGCTTCTCAAGCAATACGATTGCCGAATCACACCCTTCGATAGAAAATCTTTTCTGACCTACATATTTTGTATGGAGAAAATTTTCGAAATACTCGACACTAATGAGAGAGCGAAAAGCATCTAGTATTGATTCTTGAGATACTTGTGTGTTTAGTGTAGAATGAAGTATTGAAATGCTATTCATTGGAAAATCTGGTGGAAGTTCCGCATAAGCAGATCTACCAAATCGGATAACGTCCATTTTAGGATTTTCCTGAGTTGTTTGAGATTTGTATTGCTGAGATTGTGCTTGAAGTATATGAGATAGCCCTTCGAGGTAAGCTACAGAATCACTGTGAATAAGTGTATTGACTTGGTCATTCATAATATTTATATTTGACTCCTTGCTAAAAAATTATGGCAACAGGAAAAGATAGATTTTAAAACTTTCGCGGAGAAAGGGATCGAATGAAAGCGATCAAGAGTGAACGATTACGAAAATTAGAAGCTGAACTCCAAGATATGGAGCAATGGCTATCTCTAGGACTTGTGCCTAAGAAAGACATTGAAAAGCACAAAGAAGAGATGGGCGGCCTGTCTGCTCGCATCGATGAAGAACGTGAGCGATTACAGTTCCTCAAAGAGGGCGGAGAAGTCGAAGAATTTGTTGTACCAAAGCGCAACCAAGCAAAACCTGGCTACAATGAAATGCCGACTATCCCTGATTTAGAAGGCCATGATTCAAGCTCAAGCATGTCGGAAGGCGGCTTTGACATGGAAACGTATGTTTCTGAAGATAGCTCCTACGATGAAGAAACGAGCGATGAGCTTTATGGCTCTGAAGCCGATGAAGAGAAAGCAGAAACCGCTGAAGAAGAAGAGAGCGAAGAGGAAGAAGAGTCCTATTTTAGCGAAAAAAATCGCTGGAAGCGCGGCGGAATCGTCGATCCTGATGCCGATGAATGGTAGAACTGAGCCTATTGCAAAACTCGCTTTGGTTGGAAAAAGCGAAGATTTTGCTGCTGATTTTCATCCTTCTTCCGATGCTATACCCAATTGGGTAGACGAGGAAGAAGTATGAAAATCAGCGGCAAAAGGTTGATTTTAACAATCTAATGGAGTTTAGCAATAGACTCAGCAATTAGTCTTTACGTCCATATCCCCTTTTGCACGAAGAAGTGTCCCTATTGCCACTTCTTCGTAGTTCAAGATAATGAAAATCTAAAAAATGCACTTTTAGAAGCGCTCCTTCTCGAACTCAATCAACTTCAACAGCATCTTAAAAACCGCAAGATTGTTTCAGTTTATTTTGGCGGAGGAACCCCCTATCTTTTTGGACCAGCCCGAGTTGAGCGCTTTATTCAAGCGGTGGCTCTTAAAGGCCCTGCAGAAATTACCATCGAAGCAAATCCAGAAACGATGGATTTTCCTACTTTAAAAAAATATTTTGAAGCTGGCATAAACCGTTTAAGTGTCGGTGTTCAAAGCTTTAGTGATGCAGAACTTAAGACTCTTGGACGAACACACTCAGCACTCCAAGCAGAAGAGGCTGTTGGCAATGCGGTTTTAGCTGGATTTTCTAATATATCTATAGACCTTATGTATGAAGTCCCGAATCAAACTCTTGCTTCCTGGAACAGCTCTCTTCAAAAAGCTAAAGAGCTTCCCATTACTCACATCTCCTTATATAACCTAACGATTGAAGAGGGAACTGCCTTTTACAGAAAGCGCACAGAAATCATGCAATCGTTGCCCACTCAAGAGGAGGGTTTGAGTATGTATGAGAGCGCGCAAAATACCCTATCCTCTGCAGGTTTTACTCAGTATGAGATCTCAGCCTTCTCTAGAAACAATCTTTATTCGATTCATAATACTGGTTATTGGACCGGGAGAGAGTTTTTTGGTTTGGGCCCTTCAGCCTTTAGTTTTTTTGATGGCGTCCGCTACTCCAACATTGCAAACCTCCAGCGCTACATCAACCAAGTAAAAAGCGGTACATCTCCAGTCGATTTTCGTGAGGAGATCGATGCAGGATCACGTAGACGAGAACTATTAGCTGTACATTTAAGGCTCTTTTGGGGTGTGAACATTGACGATTTTGAAAAGAGATGGGGCGCTCTTGATCTTGAAACAAAATCGGAACTTACATCGCTGCAAACTGAAGGCCTCATCGAATTTAAACAGGAAAAACTATTCCTCACCGACTTTGGCCGTAAGTTTTACGATACTATTGCTTCTCGCCTAATTTAGTATGTAAATTTGACTTTAATTAAAGAGAAGAGTTACTTGTAGAACAGATACAAGGAGCGTTTTATGGGTAACATGAATGTAACTGGACATCGTTTAAATATTGCTGGAGTAACTGATGTCGGCGGAAAAGCAGCAGGTATCGCTCTCAAAGAAACCAAATTTCCAATTCTTGCAAAAATATTCGTTGAAATCATTGGCAACATATTTGGACAAAGATATTCCGTTGTAACTGTAGATCATAAGTCGTACCTCGTCAGCAGAGACAGCTTAGCCCGATTTGTAGAATCTCATAAACCACTTGTACAAAATATACTGAAATCAATTCCACTGCCAGGAGGCAGCACAAGATTTCAGGTGCTTGCAACAGATATTGGTGCGAACACAAAAGATGCTGTTAATAAAATGTGGGGCAATGAAATTGAACAGCTCGTTACAAGCTTATCTGTTGCAGGACAAGGCGGCGCAAAATTATTTGAACAAGAGGTTTTAAAAGATAAGAAAATTGACTTCAACAATATAAAACCCATGTCAAGTCTGCAAGAAGCTCAAGCAGCAATTAATGAGATGTTCAACATCGCAGAAATTGCTGGATTTGATGTTTCTGGAATGGATCAAAAAACATATCTCCAAGAAAGTAAAGTTAACTTTGCTGAATTTCAAAAAGATTTACTTTCAAAACCACTTGCTCCTAACGAACCGCGAGCCGTTGCAACTCTTCAAGATGGCCCAAAGGTTTTTGCCCAGGCGCTACGATCTGCATGGGTCGATAATAAAAACAGTTTGAACAGCAAAATTACTAAAACTGCACAAGATAACAATAAGTTTACTTGGGATGACAAGAGCAAGACGATAGCAGGAAATCGTACTCAATTAAAAGAGATGCTCAAAGGTCTATTTACTGGTGTTATTAAAGGAGACATCGAGAAAACATGTGACAAAGTTTTAAATGCTCTTGAAATACCAGAAAAAGATGTTGTAACTCGAGATTCGACTTATATGGCAGCTACTCTAAAGAGTGAACTTGATGATACTGACTTGCTCGCTATCAGCAATAAGAAATATGACTCAAATACAGACATGGGAAAATGTCAATCTGCTCTTTCTGCTAAATTGAATGAAGTACAAAGTCAATTTAAACCAGAAGCTAAGAAGACTCAAAGGCCCTTTAGTCAAAAACCACAAACACAAAAACCGTCTCAAAAACCAACTTCTCAAAAGCCAGGCGAACAGATTTCCACAAAACCATCTACTCAACAAGCGAAGTCTACACCCATTACTACAGACGAGCTAATGGTTGAACTTGTTGAGGCTCCTACTAAGCTTCCGACAAGCAAGAACATAGATGAACTGCTTTCAGAACTCGGATCATCCCCTCAAGAACAGGCAGTCAACCTGCGTAAACTTGCACAGTTTAGCAGCAAACCAGCTGGAAATAATTATGTTTGCAAGTTACTTCCAAAACTACCGGCTAATGTTCTTGCAATACTTACAGCTCGCGATATTGTGCTGACGGATGTGAAACTTGCGACCGGAAACTCCTTAAGCAAAAATCAAACAGAGAAATTTATCAAAGCTTTGGGAATTGCCCTTGAGTCGACACGTAGTGACAACAGTAAAAAAGCAGACTTTATTAAGGCATTTAATGAATGTAAATCTGCGTACAGCAAAACAAAAGAACCTTTGAAGGAAACTGTTAAAATATTTGACGACACACTCAAGTATATGAATGGAAAGCTCGAACTCTGGAGCGATGAGATGTATCCAAATTTTTTTTCAAATCCCAATGAAAAGTAAACCGTAAGTACTATAAAGTCCGCCTGATGGTAAAACTTCAGGCGGACTTTTTTTTATGACAATGCCCTGTATCAACATCATCGAAAATGTATCCAGCCGATATGGAGCATTAGACCATTTCCAAAAAAAGCTACAAGAAGCTTTTCATCGAGCAGGTATTTCTTCTCACTCTTTTAATTTACAAAAGCAGACTGAAGAAGAGATCTCCCTTGCTTTTCAGAAAAATCGTCCCGACTACACCATTGGATTTAATGTCATCATTTCGGGACATGCATTTCAGCAATCACCTGACATTCCGCATATTGCACTGCTGGTTGATCCTCTCTGGCAGTTTCCAGAACTTTTTTCAGCTCCAAACGTTATCCCTGCATTCGTTGAGAAAGACTCTGCCCTCTTGTTTGGTAAAGAATCGCTCTATCTGCCTCATGCCATAGAACCAAAAGCTCTTCAATCTCCTCTCAATGATAAAAGAGAGTTTGAAGTAGTGCTTCCGGCTTCTTTCATCGATTCTGATAAAGAGCTTCGAGATTGGAATAGAGGGTTTAGTAAAAAAACAGTCGAGACTCTTTGTGCGATTGCCGAAGAGGTATTAACAAGTGAAGCAACTCTACTCAAAGCTTTTTCAAAGAGCTACCCAGCCATTCAAGAAGAGGTTGATAGCAAGCAAATACCAACCCTAATGCTTCTCTCCTCATTAAGCACCTATATTCGAGGCGAAGACAAAAAACGTCTTCTTGCTGCCTTGAAAAACTTTGATGTACACATCTTCTGTTCAAAAGAGGACGGAACCAAATGGAAAAGCATAGGCAAAGTTCATATCCACGAAGCAGTTCCCTTTCCCAAACTTTCCACGATCTATCAAAAAAGTAAGATTGTCCTGCAAAGCTCCCCTCAAATGAAGCATGGCTTCCATGAACGCCTTTTCATGGCGCTAGCCTATGGCGCAAGCGTGCTCAGCATGAGCAACTCATTTTACAATAGTACCTTTGGGATCAACAGGGCGAATATAGCTATAACACAATACAAAGATGCCCCTTCCAAAATTCAAGAGATACTCTTAAACGAAGAGAAGAGGCTAAAAGATGTTCAAGCTGCTCGTGAAGTTATCGCCAAATCACATACTTGGGATAACCGTGTTCAAGAGCTGCTCGATCAGCTAAATAAGAAGACAGCAGGCCGTTTTTGAAAGCGGCTTAAGTCTTGACTCTTTTTCCAATTGGCAATTGTCTGAATGCACACTTCCTCTTGATCGCTTCCGATATCAAGCACAACAGCCATTGTTGTGGTATCCTTCAGCGCTTTAGAAGCTGTCTGAATAAGCTTCACATTTTCATAAGGACGCTCGATAGCTATTTGCGTCATACCGCCTTGGCAATCGCGCTCTAACTTCTTTAAGCTTAAGGAAAGCTCAGGGTCATCCTTAGGAAGATAGCCATGGAAAGTAAAACGCTCTGCTGGAAATCCTGTGACAAGCAGGGCGTGAATAATGGATGAGCCCGCACCAACTGCTTTAATTTTATAGCCATGCTTGATGAGCGTCTGGACTACGTTTTCTCCTGGATCTGCAAGCGATGGAAGCCCCTGGTCTGAAATAAGTCCCCACTCCCCTTCCTTTTCAATTTCTTTGATGAGCTCTTTAATATCTGCAGGCTCGCTATGCTCATTTAATAGACGAATGGGATAGGTTTGTAGAACCCGGGTCGATTTAATCGATTTTAAAAAGAGACGGGCGTTCTTCTCATTTTCGGCAACAAGGCCAGTTAAACGGTCGACAATCTCAGTAAGACGTGGAGGCGCCCATAACTCGGGAGCCATCTCAGCACAAGGTGCATTTGGAAGAAGCCAAAAGGTTTTCATGACGTTATTTTTTCTGTTGTATATAGTTAATAAGCAATAGGATACACGACCCTTGATTGAAATTAAATCTCTTTCGAAAAGCTACAACCTAGATAAGCAAATCGTTCATGCGCTCAAAGACATATCTGTAAGTATTGATAAAGGTGATGTTTTTGGAATTATCGGCTTGAGCGGTGCCGGTAAATCGACGCTGATTCGCTGCCTGGCAGCACTTGTAGCCCCTAGCTCAGGCACTATTTTCTTTCACGGGCAGGACATTGCAAAATTAGCAAATGAACAGCTTCGTGACTTTCGAAAGAACATCGGCATGATCTTTCAACACTTCAATCTGCTCACCTCAAGAACTGTTGCAGAAAATATCGCCTACCCGCTCGAAATAACCGGAAGCAAAGATAAAGAAAAGAGAGTCGATGAACTCTTAGCGCTCGTAGGTCTTTCAGGCAAAAAGCATGCCTATCCCTCACAGCTCAGCGGTGGTGAAAAGCAGCGTGTAGGCATTGCACGGGCTCTTGCAACAAATCCTGAAGTACTCCTTTGTGATGAAGCAACATCTGCTCTCGATCCTAAAACGACTCGTGAGATCTTAAACCTGCTCAAATCGATAAACAAACACCTTGGCGTCACGATCGTCTTGATCACTCACTCCATGGAGGTGATTAAACAGATCTGCACAAAAGTGGCCGTCATCGAAAAGGGGCAAATTGTGGAAGAGGGGTTGGTAGCCAATGTCTTTGCAGACCCCCAGCATGTAACCACCAAGCAGTTCCTTCAAAATTCTTCACACGAAATCCCGCCCGAATTTTTCAAGAAGCCCTCGCCCAACCGAAAGCTTTTACGCCTCTGTTTTAAAGGTGAAGTAGCTGGAGAGCCCATTATTTCTGAGCTTGTGCGTAAATTCAACGTCGATGCAAACATCTTACTAGGCTGGATTGATCGGCTGCAGACAACTACCATTGGCACTCTTGTTATTGAGCTCATGGGTACGCCTGAAGGTATCCAAAGTGCTTTAAAATACTTTTCTGAGAAGTCCGTCCAGTATGAGGTAATCGAAAATGACACCTGAAAACATCTCCCTCGCTCTTGATCTTTTACCTTTGCAGCTCTGGAACACCGTTTATATGGTCTTTGGTTCGGCTTTTTTTGCTCTCATAATCGGACTTCCACTTGGAGTAATCCTTACAATAACTGATAAGGGCCACATCAAAGAAAACGCAGTTGTCTATAAGACTCTCGAGACAATCGTCAACATTGGCCGCTCTTTTCCCTTTGCCATCTTGATGGTTGCACTCATTCCCTTTACTCGATGGGTCGTGGGCACAAGCTTGGGAACAACCGCCTCCATTGTCCCTTTAACCATTGCAGCAGCGCCTTTTGTTGCACGACTTATAGAGACAAGCCTTAAGGAAGTAGACCGCCATATTCTCGAAGCGGTGATTGTAATGGGCTCAAATACCTGGCAGATCATCACCAAGGTTCTTCTTCCCGAAGCACTCCCCTCAATTATCTCTGGAATTACTCTAACCATCATCAACTTGATTGGCTACAGCGCTATGGCAGGGCTTGTGGGCGGCGGAGGCTTAGGGCAAGTAGCAATTCAATATGGCTATAATCGCTTTAACTCCTTCATAATGATAGCCACAGTGATTTTATTGATTCTTCTTGTTCAAGCTGTACAGTTGCTTGGCAGCAAGCTTTCACGCTTAATCGCTCGAAAACGAGGTCTCATATCAAATGTATAAATGGCTTCTTTTACTCCTTCTCTCCTCCTGCTCATCACAACCAAAACATGGCTTGAAAATAGCTGCAAGCTCAGTACCTCATGCCGAAATGCTCGACTTTATTAAGCCCAACCTAGAAGGTCAAGGCATTGATCTCATAATTATTGTGACGGATGATTACAACATGCCCAACCGTGCGCTTGCTCACGGTGATATTGACGCCAACTTCTTCCAACACACACCCTTTTTAGAAGAGCAGATTAAAGAGTTTCACTATCCCATTAAAAGCATCGCATCAATCGAACTTGAACCTTTGGGTATCTATTCTAAGAAAATTACGAGCCTTGCTAGTTTGTCTGATAATGCCAAAATTGCTCTTCCCAATGATCCAACGAACGAAGGTCGTGCGCTTCTGCTTCTTCAAGCGAACGGAATTATTATGCTTGATAACCCCTCAAACCTTCAGTCAACAATCCGCAATATCACCGAAAATCCAAAACACATACACTTCGTAGAAGTAGATGCTGCGATGCTTCCAAGAACGCTTGACGATGTCGATGCTGCCGCAATCCCCACAAACTACGCACTCCAAGCACATCTCTCCCCTATTGCTCTTGAAAGCACAAACTCTCCTTATGCCAACGTTTTAGTCATTAGGATTGGCGATGAAAACAGAGCCGATATTAAAGCGCTAAAGTTAGCAATGACCTCTGAGATTATGAGAGAGTTCATTATAGAAAAGTATAAGGGCGCCATTATCCCGGCGTTTTAATCCACAGCGCAAATAGCAAAATGTCATGAGACATTAAGAAGTGAGAGTAAAAAAAGCTCCTGATGTAGAGACGCTGCTTCTTCCCCCATTCGAATGGCACACGATCTCTCTTCAATTCGAGCAAGAGCTGTTGTAAATATGGGCGACTCCTTCACCTTTTTCAAGAAAACTGACTGGAGATACTTTAACTGGGCAAGCTCATGCACGCCCTGATTTTCAAGTTCGCGGAAGTGTTTGACGATCTGCTTTCGATCCGAGGCCAAAATCGCCTGCGTCATCTGCGACATGGTTGATGAAACAGAGCCGCCAACGAGCGATTGAACATCGCTC
>Ga0206912_1241_pt1 | contig 11456 bp, 10 predicted proteins | sample Alteio_BWOrgHeat_75_FD_152933 | JGI IMG/M metagenome (GOLD analysis project Ga0206912, IMG submission 152933) | Enriched cells from forest soil in Barre Woods Harvard Forest LTER site, Petersham, Massachusetts, United States -... | ecosystem: Environmental > Terrestrial > Soil > Temperate forest >... | reverse complement strand
GAGATTCAAGAAAGCCTGATGCAAGGGGCCATTTCGATGGGACATGCTAAGGCAATATTGGCTCTAGACACCAGCGACAAGCAACAAAAGCTGCATGAGAAGATCGTGTTGCACGACATGACGGTGCGCGAAGCAGAGGCCGCAGCGAAACGCTTGCTGAAGAAAGACACGCGCCCCTTGCTTCCAAAGGATATTCAGTTGGTGCAAGTGGCAGAAAGGATGCAGCTGCGCCTGGGCACCAAAGTTTCCATTCAGGGAAGAGGGAATAAAGGAAAGATCTCGATTGATTATTACAGCTTGGATGACCTTGAGCGAGTGCTTGATCTTTTGGGCATCCCATCCCTCTAGTCGGTAAAAGATTTTTTTGATAGCTTGACCCCATGGAGAATGACTCATTTGGGATCGACTGGAGGGCCTTCTGGATCGTCTTGGGCTATCTGGGATGCCTCTACATATTTTGGCAGGCCACTTTGCGCTACGCAATGCCACGTCTGCGCTTTTCTAGTTTGGAGTCTCTCTCCAAGGCGGGCTGGAGGAGAGCTCTAGACCCTTGGGTTCATTGGCTTGGCTTTGCCGCTTTGGCTTGTTTTGTCATCGCTTTTCTCAATCCCCATCTTCTGATTCCCAAACAAGCTCCTTCGGAAGGCGATAGACTCCCTCCCACAGGTGCTGTGGAAGGGATTGCGATTTACCTGCTTCTCGATCATTCCGGTTCTATGCAGGATAAAGTCACGACGCGTTTGCCAGACGGCTCCACAAAAACGCTTCCGAAAATTGATGTTTTAAAGCAAGTGACGCGTACCTTTGTGCAGGGTGAGCCTAAAACAGATCTAAAGGGGCGTCCCAACGACATGATTGGCATCATCGCCTTTGCACGGTCTGCGCAGGTCATCTCGCCTTTGACTCTCGATCATCGCTATATCATCGAAGCTCTGCAAAACTTGGAAGTGACCAACGATGCCGATGAAGAGGGGACCTCTTTGGGTTATGCCGTCTACAAAGCGGCGCATATTCTTGCGGCCACGCGCCACTATGCCCAAGATCTCGCGGGAGCAGGGAAACCGGCGTATGACATCAAAAGCGCCGTCATGATCCTCGTGACCGATGGATTGCAAGAGACCAACCCCAAAGACACCCAAAACCCTCTACGCGCTATGGAGATGCCCGAAGCGGCCGCCTACGCCAAGGAACAGGGCATTCGTCTCTATATCGTCAACGTCGATCCGGAATTTGCTCAACCCAAATACGCCCCCAACCTTCGCCAGCTGGAACAGGCCACGGAGTCCACTGGAGGTCATTTTTTCCTTGTTGACTCCTCCACAAGTCTCGCAGAGATCTATGCAGAAATTGATAAACTGGAAAAAAGCCGTTTGCCTGGACAGGCGGATGTCTATGCTAAGCAAGCTAACCTTTCAAAAGAGATGCTTCCCCACCTGTTTCGCCAGTTTCCTTTAGCCCCTTATTTAATTGCGTTAGGCCTTGCAGCGCTCCTTTTGAGGGTATTCTTAAGATCTACACTGGTCAGGAGGGTCCCCTAATGCCTTCAGACCTATTCTATGGGAATCCTCAGGCCGCCTGGCTTACTCTGCTGCTATTTCCTCTCATCTATATACTTTGGGTAGTGTTTTATGCGCGCCGCAAATCTTTAAGTCAATTTGCCGACCCAAAAAGTCTTTCCACAGTTTTGATCAGGAGATCCCTAGTCCTTTTTTGGCTAAAAACGCTAGCGCTCTTTTTATGTTGGATATTCGCAGTCATTGCCCTCATGTGGCCAAAAGGCAATGCCCATTATCCTGAGGAAGATCTTCCCAAACCCTCTAAGAGCAAAGAAGTCGCTGTTAACCTACGGTTGCGACCCCATGAAATTATTTTGCTTATGGATAGTTCTGCCTCTATGGCAGTGCCAGATAGTCGCAATGGGGCGAGTCGACTCGATTATGCCAAAGACATTGCGGATTTGTTGGTGAGTCGCCTTAATGGCGAAACCGTTTCTCTATATGCCTTTACAGAGGATGTGACCCAACTCTCGCCCCCAACGCCCGATTATCTCTATGTGCGTCTTATGCTGCGCGAACTGCAAATCAACGAAGGAGGAACAGCGGGCACAAGCTTGACGAATGCGATGCATGAAATCCAAAGGCTTTATCTCTCCAAACCCTCTTCTAAGTTGTTGACGGTCATTTTGCTTTCTGATGGCGAGGATAACTCCATCTTGGATGCTCAAGGGGGACCCAGGCAAACACTTATTGAAAACCTGGTGAAGGAAATTGATGGGCCTGGCGCTAGGAGCTTACGCATCTTGACGGTGGGGATGGGCACTCCCCAAGGGGGCGAAATTCCTAAGTTTAGCTATCAAGGCCATGCAGTGCACAGCGTGCAAAACTCTCTACTTCTGCAAGCCCTTGCAGCTAAGGGGAGGGGCACTTATTTCAATGCGAACGATTACACCTCAGAAAACATCGTCACCCAATTGCAAGAGGCCATGGCGCAAGATAACCCCTATCTTCAAGACCAAGAGATTCCAGGGACGGCCTTTTTACCACCTGAGGAGTCGCTGATTTATAGCACTTATTTTCAGATTCCCCTTGGCATTGCCATTTTGTTGCTGACCTTCTATTTGTTTGCACCCGACAGTCGCTTTTTATTAAGCAAGCTGGGTCTATGGATTTTTGTTTTCTTTCCCTTTTACCTCCAAGGGAGCCTCGTCGACGATAATATGCTGGAAGCAGCGCGCTATGTGGAGTCTAAACAATATAACCGTGCACGCGCTATCTACAATGCCCTTCTTGCGGCCCCGTTGCCTCAATGGCAAAAAGAAATCATTGGCTATGATATTGGGACAACCTATTTACTTGGGAGTCAGCCTGACAAAGCCCTCACACAATACGCAAAGATTATTCTGGAAGGCCATCCTTTTCCTCCTCTCGCCCGCAATGTGAAAACCAACATGGCACTGGCTTATTACAACTATGCCAATCAGCAGACCTTCAAGGATGCGGATGACTACCGCCAAGCGCTATTTTATCTACAGGAGGGGTTAGAGAGTCTTAAGGCTGCAAAAGCGGCGGATTGCGTCTTAAATAAAGCTGAGGGAGGAGCTAGCTGCGGGGAATCTTTAGATTTAAATGAACTGCAAGCGGCTCTGGAGGGCAAATCTGCTCTCTACCAAAAAGAATATGCCCTTAGGCAGATGCAAGAGGCCGCTTTAAATGCTGCATCTGTGAATGCGCATGATCTTCTACCCAATACCCCCCAGAGGATTTTGGAAGTGGCGTTTGATTTGCAACGTCAAGCCTTGACATTAAACAGGTTGAAAACGACGATGAGGAGTGGAGAGAATTGGCAGCAAACGCAAAGCGCCGCAATTAAAGCAGCCGATCAGTTTACCCCACAGGTTTTGCGCTTTCAAAAAGCTCAATTCAGCGATTTTAATTTGGACCAAAAAGAGCGTTGTCAGGCGCACCCTTGGGATCAAGTCATGCCCCTCTTCCAGGAGGGTTACGCAGCAGCTCTTGATGGCTTGAAAGGCAAAATGACAGCCCAAGAGCTAGCTTTGACAAAATGGAGGCAGGCTCTTGCGCTGTTTAAACAACCCAAATCTTCGTTTGGAGGGGGTTGTGAAGGAGGCGGAGGTGGTGGAGGGGGAGGAGCCCAACAACAAAAGGTAAAAGAACAGCAGGCTTTAAGGAGCATAGAAGAGATGGAGACCATGGACCGCAAACCACAAGGCACGCCTGCCATTCAAGTACAGGGAGTCAAACCATGGTAAAGACCTTTCTCACCTTGTTTCTTGCCTTTCAAATGATGCTCATCGCTGAAGTCCGAGTCACCAGCTCCATTGAAAACCCTAATTTAGGAGAAAATCAACCCATCAAGGGCATGATCTCTATCACCCACGACGCCTCTGAAAAGGTGGATGTGCAAAGTATCAAATTGGGCAATACCCCCCTCAAAACGCAATTTCAACAAGATACGCGCATTTCGCCCGCAAGCAATTTGATTGTGTCCTTTTATTCCTTTTATTTGCCTGGGCAACCGAAAGGGCTTTATGCCTTGCCTGAGGTTTCAGTCAAAGTCGGCAATCAAACCTATAAATCCTTTGCCACTACTTATGAGGTGGGTGAAACGGCCAAAGAACCCCCTTCTCCTCAAGGCCCCTCTTACAATTCACCCTCGTTAAACAATGCCACTTTAAAGTTAGAGGGTTCCTATGAGGGCCCAAGTCCTGCTTATCCGGGTCAATTAATCCGCTTGTATTATCGCTATATCTTCAATGCGGATATCGAGTTGACCGTGGAGAAATTGCCTTTATTAGATGCCCCAGGGTTTCGCAAGGTGGGATCGCGCGAGGTCAAAGATTCTCAAGAGGGTGACACCTCCATTCGCGTAATCTCTCAAACTGTAGAAGCCAACAAAGCAGGCACGTTTGAATTCCCTGCTGGCCATATCGAGGGGTATGCTTATTACACCAATGATGCCGGCGTGAGACAGTATAAAAAGCCCATATTGCAGGCGGATTCCACCCCGGTTGCTATCGTCGTTTCCCCCTTCCCAGCTAATGGTCGGCCCGCTTCTTTTAATGGGGCAATTGGTCCTTTTAGCTCCTTTAGCGTAGCGCTTAACTCACCCTCAAAAGTGATAAAAGGGGATAAGTTGCAATTAGGCGTGGATATCACGGGAACGGGCAACGTGCGCACCGTTCCTCTGCCAGATCTTTGTTGTCAGCCGGGTTTCAGCGGCATGTTCAAACAAGGCGATTTGCCTCCCATCGAAAAAGTCACCGACCACACAAAACACTTCGACGTTGAGCTCCGGCCGCTTTTTGAAGGGATTAAAGAAATTCCTAGCATAGAATTTTCCTACTTTGATCCCGCGACCAAAAATTATGGGGTTTTGCGCAGTAGTCCCATTCCCATCACTGTGCAGGATTCTTTGGTTCCACAAGGGCAGCCACCTGAGAAAAAAGAGGCCGACCAAACCTGGCAGCAACAGCCGCAACAGCCAACGCCGATTGAAGTGCGGGGGCCTATGGATGTCAAGCCAGGAGAGCTCAGCACACCATGGTGGGATAGCTGGTGGATCTTTTTGATCATCCCTCTGGGCCTTTTAGTTCTTGCGCTGCAGCGTTATCGAAAGAAAACGCAAGTGCCCCAGCAGGGGCCCAAACCAAAGACGAGCGAAGACATTTTGGCAGAGGCGAATGCAGCGGGAGTGGGCTCGCCCCTCTTCTATCAACTCCTCAACAAGGCCTTCATGATGCGCTTAAAAGAAAAAGGACTGATCGAATCGACCAATATTCCTCTGGAGAAGCTGCCCCAAGAAGGCAAGCCAGGGCAGGTGCGCGATCTGCTTCAGCGGATAGAGGAGCAGCGTTACACAGGGCGTGCAATCGATGCTACGCTATTGAAAGAGGCTGGAGTGCTTTTTAAAGGAATCTGATGCAGAGTTTACTTCTCTTTATTTTGGCTTTTCAGTTTTTTAATTCCGACCCACCCCAAGATCTTTTGCAAAAGGCGCAAAGCGCCTATCGCCAAGGGGAACAAGCGCAAAACATCGCTGCCCGCAAGGAGGCGTTTAACAATGCCCTAAGCGCTTACCTGGAGCTAGAAAAGGAAAACGGGAGTGGCCGTTTGTTTTACAACATAGGCAACACTTACTTTCAGCTTGGCGAGTACCCTTTAGCTATCTATTACTACTACCGCGCCGAGCAACTGCTTCCACGCGTTGAAGATGTGAAAGACAATTTGCAGATTGCCAAAGCAAAGCTCAGTTTACCTCCTGATAAGTCCCAGGAGGTCTGGAAGGAGATCGTGACCTTGCATCCCTGGTTGTCGCTGCCTGAGCGTTTCCTTCTCTTTGCTCTATTTTTCGCACTTCTCATCGTGCTGCTCTCGCTCTATATTTGGAAGCCACTGCCCCTCTGGACATTCCTAGCCGTCATCATTGGCTGCGTGGTGCTCTATCTGGGTTCAGGACTGTTCTACACGCGTTATATTGAACCGGTGCAGGGGGTATTGATCAAAGCGGCCCCGCTCTTTCGCGATGCGGGGGAGCAGTATGCGCGCGTCATAGAAAAACCACTGCCAGCTGGCCTTAAAGTCGAAGTTCTCGATCAGCGCGAGAATGGCACATGGCTCAAAATCCTCGACCCCCAGGCCGAGATTGGTTTTTTGCCCCATAGCTACATTCGCTTGCTGGAAAATTAACGACGATAATAGGAATACCAGCCTGCCTGCGCAAAGGGCTGAATAGCTGCTGGCACTTGTCCAGAATGAAAGGTGCTGTAGCTATTTTCAGGAAAGGGAAAATCTTGCGGAACGCGGTTCCAAACCATGTCTTGATGGACATGGCCATGCCGCATTAGGCAAACGCGTAAGGATTCATGAAGTTTATCTAAATTCTCTTGGAGTTTGCGAAAATCAAGGATCCTTTGGAAGACGATCACATCCACAATATGATGGCAAAGAGCATGGTAATGTTGGTCTAGGAATTTGGCGATGCGATGCCCATTGGGAGGGTATTCGTAGGGGATGCGTAGATTTGCGGGAATTTGCGCGTTAACCTCCTGCACAAAGCGCAGGAGCTGCTCCCCTTGCCGCTGCCATTCTCTGGCAAAGAGTCCCTGATAATCGGGTGTTTCAATGTCTGCTGCAGCCGTCCTAAGCGGTTCGCCCTGCAGGTCCACAACGCCGAATTCATCGCGCAGCAGCTGAGCCTTAATCCTGAGGTCGTTTGGGTATTCATAGCCTATTTGAAGGGCTGAGCAAGCAGTTGCTATAGGAATAATGTTGAACATCGGCAAGGCAAGCGCAGTAATAATGTAGGGGAATGTCTCTCCTATTAAAATGAAAGTAGACATCAAAATGCCGGCGTAGGAGAGAAAGGAAATGGAGAAGTCGATGAGCAAGGCCTGTGCATAATCTCTCACCCTTTGCCAGTTGTGCTGGGCATCCACACCCGGTCTTAAATGCAGGTAGAGATGCTGGGTGGTCTTCCCCAAATTGTAAATCATTCCCACCGGCGCAACGATCAACCCAATAGCCAACCCTGCGACAGCGCGTCCGACGATCTGGAAAGGCGCACTCACCCATCTCCAGCGTCGCTTTTCCCATTGGCAGATATCAATTTGCTGCTGCAGGATAGTCTGTGCAATGGAATCAGCCCCTACCACCCTGCGTGGGACGCAAGTGGACGGGTTCAAGGTGTGCGACGTCAGCACCTGGCGAAAGGCTTTCAAACTAAGGGGCTCGATGTGAGCAGCCATCAGATTCTACCCGGATAGAAGCGCGGATTGCGTTCGATTAAATCAGGGGCATCATAGGGGTTTAACGCAGCGGGAATTTGTCCTTGATAATAGGCTCGACAGGTCTCTGGAGGGTAGGGAAATCTTTGCGCAATAAACTTCGCGTTGGGTGGGTTGTGACGTCGAAAACAGATATTGAGTGTTTCTCTCAATTTGTCGATGTTGGCTTGATATCTTTCCAAATGGTGGATGATGCTTTGCAAATCCCAATAGGGCATGCGCAGGGGAGCTAGTTCAAAAGCCTTCGAACGCAAGAATTCAGCTGTCTTATATCCGTTTGTAGAGCCTTCTATAAAGGGAATATCTAGGTCGGGCACGAGAGCTTTAATGCGATAGACTTCTTCCAAAAGGCGCCGCCCCTCAATTTGCCAAGCTCTTCCAAATAAGCCTGAATAGTCGAGGTTTTCATCATCGCCCGCTCCCACTGGCAACAATTGACCTTCCAGGCCGACGATGCCGAAGGATTCGCGGAGTATAAAGGACTTCACAGCAGGGTCGCGCACACTGTTATAGCATAAGGAAATAGACCCGATGGCCGCAGCCAAGGGAATTAAATTAAGAAACACAGCCGCAGGTGTGATGACAGTGGCGGCAATACCGGCATAAGTCCAAAGTCCAACAATAAAGTCATGGAAGAAGGCTTCAGCATGCTGTTTGACGAGTTCCCAATTGTGCCTGGCAGGGACGCCTCGCTGTAAAAGCAAGACGGTGTGTTTGGCCATTTTGCCAAGATGATAGATCGCGCCTGCTGGAGCAAGAACTGTTCCTATTGCTACAGCTGTCGCCATGCGCGCTGCCACTCTGCAAACCCCCCCGATCACTCTAACCGGCCGCTTTTCCCAATAGTTGAGGTTGAGATTTAGATTCTGTTGGAAGGTGTCCGCAATCGTCAAGCCTGCTGGCACCCTACGCAAATAACAGGAGGAGGGGTTATAAGTGTCCGAAGTCAAAAGCTTTCTAAACGCTACCGAAGAAAATGAATCAATTCTCACTCCCATACAAACTCCTAATTTAAAGGAAAATAATATACTAAATCCCCCTTTATTAACAGAGAAAAAACATCTGTCCTTGTATCCGTACAATTTGTATAATGAAATCAAAAGTTTCACGAGATATAGAGAATGAAGTTGTTTGAAATCTTAAGACCACGAGATAAAGTCGTGTTATCCAACCGAGATAGAGATTCGTTTTTAGCAGCTTTAGACAAACCGCCTGAGCCTAATCAAGAACTCAAAAAAGCTTATAAGGATTACAAAAGAAACGTGAAAGTGCGATAATGTTATGCATCAACAAGATGACGTGCGAAGCGCTTCGCTAAGTTCTTAGTTTCCTATCTTAATCAAAATCATTCTTTTATATCCTCTTAATATATCTACATAACTATTGCTGAAAAATTCCATTTTCTATAAAAACGATGGGCGGAGGTTTTTATGCGGCCTATCTTATTTTTACTTTTTACGCTCGCTCAAGTTTGCGTTGCCGAAGCAGCAGGTCCTGTCACGCATATCTATCTCGCTGGCAAATGGGCGCAGTTCCTGGGAATCCCCGCAAAACAACAGCAAATTGATTTTCTGGCAGGCAACCTCTTCCCCGACATCCGCTACATGGGCGAAATTTGCCGCCATGAGACGCATGAGCCTAATTTGAGCCTGGAAGACGTCAAAAAGAGTCCCACCCCCTTTCGCATGGGCATGCGCCTCCATGCCTACATCGACGAAAAGCGCGAAGAACTCGTGGAACTTTGGGGCATCTATTCCCATGTCGAAGCTTTTGCAGAGGGCCATAAAGCCACTTTGCTCAAGCTGGTCGAAGATGAGATCTTATACGAAAAGATGTCTATTCCACCCATCATGCAAGCCCTCGCCGTGATCCCAGAGGAAGAACTGGCGTTTGGATTATCACCACAATCCCTCCAAGCCTGGCATGAATTTCTCTTGCAATACTTAAGCTTGCGCCCCAGCCAACTTCTGGAACAGCTGGCCATGCAAAATCGCCCGCTCTTTGACGTCCCTCCTCAAACAGTCAAACTCTGGAGCAAGGAGCTACCAAAACTCGCTGCAGAACAAGTTCTTCGCGAATACGTGAATTGTTTAGTGGAGTCTTTTATTCACACTTTTCTCCATTCGCCTTGAGTCAACCTGTTGCAGAATATCGAAGATCGCGGTTATAATTAATTTAAAAGAGATAATCTGAAAATGTCGAAGCCCGAGATCGAATCCTTTCGCCAACGCCTGCGCGCACTTGAAACCTTATTCGCCGACATCTATTCTAAGTTAGCTGCGCTTGAAGAAAAATTGAAGCAACCTTAAACCTTAGAAGAATTATGGAAGCAGATCGCCGCGCCCTTTATACCTCGATGCGGATGAACTGGCAGCTCGACCCCAATAGCTCTTTCGAGCCTTGGCAGGTCGATGACTACCGGAACATGCCGCTCACTCAACTCTACAGCCGCTTGAAGCTACAGGGAATTCAGCTGGATAAAAACAGCTTTTTCGCCATCGCCGATCAGTTTGATACTCCAGAAGATCTCACGGAACATCTCCTCATGGACATGGATTCCGATGAGGCCACCCGCGACCAGGTTTATCTGCTGGTCTTTGAACTATGGCGTCGTTTGTTGCCAGAAAAGCCCTGTCTTTCCATTTTCTGCGATGAACTCGACTGCCAGATTAATGAATATGACAATGGCGAACTCCACAATCCAGAAGCCTTTCAAGACGCTTTGGCTAATCTACAAGTGGTGCTCGATGAAAATACGGATGAGGGCGTCAATCCCATTGAAGCCTTTGAATTGATCAGCCACTGCTGTGCCAATGATCTGGAAAGCTTCCTCTACGATTTCATCGCCGAACAGATCGATGCGGGCAACGATCTTTATGCTCTTGAACTACTCGACGACTATGCCCTCTACATCAAGGATGTAAAATGGTTTGACTTTTTGCGAGCCCGCCTACAAGCAGCCTCAGACCCCATTGGGGCTAATCAGTTCGTGCATCAAATTATCGAGGAAACCGAAGAACCCGATTTGGAGTTTAACCTCGAGGTGCTGAATTTTATGGTTTCTGAGGGTAAAAAAGAGGATTTTATCGAGCTAGTGAAGAAGACAACACCCCTTCTGACGAGCGAAGAAGACTTTCAAGACCTCTTAAAAATCTGCGCCGATTTTTACCATCGTTTGGATCATGAAGAGATAGAAGAATCGATCACAAATCTCCTCAAAAGACGCTCCAGCAAGGCCCTAGAAAAGGCTTTTGTGGCTTCGGATCCGGATGTCACACAACTTTACCAGGCCCTCGATTGAGTGCTTTTCTGATTTTTTGACAACCAAAAAATCCTGCGCGTTCTAATCGTCTGAAAATCAAGACGCCGAAGACAATTTTGGCGAGTGTATTGACGAAAAACAGAAAAACGGAGATACCAAGGGTCATTCAAAAAATACAACCCGTTGTGATCCGTTAGAGGGTTAACCACAATATATTGTGGTTTGAAAGATAAAACAAAAGTTCCACAAACTCCGTGGTTTGTGATAAAATAATGAAGGGAGACTATATGACAAAACCTACTGCGCGAGCCATGGCGACGGCGCTGCGCACATATCATCGCCCCATCAAGGATGGGGATACAATGCTAGAGAGCTGGGACCAAGTGGTGGACCGCGTGATTGGCCATCAACGTTGGCTCTGGGAACGCGGTTTGGGACGCGCACTGAACGATCGCGAAGATAACGAACTCGAGGATTTGCGCCACATGGTGCGCGGTCGCTACATCGCTCCTGCTGGGCGCACCCTTTGGCTCGGCGGTACGGAATTGAGCCGCACACGCGAGTCTTGCATGTTTAACTGCTCTTTCACCCACATCGAAACTGTCTATGATGTCGTCGATTGCTTGTGGCTGCTTTTGCAAGGATGTGGCGTTGGTTTTCGCCCCATCACAGGGACCCTAAATGGCTTCCGTCGCCCCCTTCATGAAATCAAAGTTTTGCGCTCTACACGTACAGGTAAGGGCGGTTCAATGCACAATTTGGAGACCTTTGACCCTGAGACTGCTACCTGGACGATTCGCGTGGGAGATTCTGCTGTCGCTTGGGCTAAAGCGGTTGGCAAGCTCGTTGCGGGGAAATTTCCGGCCCGCACGCTCGTCTTAGATTTTACCG
>Ga0206912_1239_pt1 | contig 11552 bp, 12 predicted proteins | sample Alteio_BWOrgHeat_75_FD_152933 | JGI IMG/M metagenome (GOLD analysis project Ga0206912, IMG submission 152933) | Enriched cells from forest soil in Barre Woods Harvard Forest LTER site, Petersham, Massachusetts, United States -... | ecosystem: Environmental > Terrestrial > Soil > Temperate forest >... | reverse complement strand
GAAGCGGGATGAGGCCCGGATTTGTCAAAAACTGTTACACCCATATGATGAAGCGAACTTTTTTGACAAACCGGGCCTCCCGCTTCGCGATGAACAACATGCCTTGAATTGCTAGCGCAATTCCAGGCAGAGGTTTTTTCCGGGCAATTCAAACTTTAAAACTACCCCTTCCCTCTAATCCATCCTATAACCGCTCGGATCGTTCCATCGCTATCCAATCAATCATATTTACCGCGGAGTGCCATCCAACCGCCCTTCAACATCCTTCCTATCCGACCCATCCGACTCATCCTGTTAAACCTGGCTTAAGTTGCCCATCATCATCCTCCCTATCTTGTAGCATCGGCGGCGCGGGTAAGGCGCTCTGCGATCGTGAGCCAAAGACCTTCCTGAGGGAAGTTGATATCCACAAACGCGTGCTCAATCATTTGTCTGTCTAACTGCCTAAGCGCGCTATAGAGATTTTGAGCCACCATTTCAGGGTGCGTAGAGAGTCCTAGGGCGATCAACTCGGGTGCATAGGTGCGGTCGCTATACCCCAAAACAAAGCCAGCTGCATTTTGAGGAATGGCCTTCAGCAGCGTCAACTTGGCCTGAGGGGCATAATGGCGATACAGTTGACCCGGTGCTAAAGGGGATTCTCCATTTGTAAACACATGACAAGAGGGGGTTTGTTTCAAAACGGGAACGAAATGTTCTGCTGGAATGGCCCCTAGGCGCAGCAGTGTCCATTCACCTTGATAATAAGTGAGAATAGTAGATTCCACACCCTGTGCCGTTGGACCGCCATCGAGAATGGGAAATTCGCTTCCAAAGTCGCATTCGATGTGCTCAGGATGGGTGGAAGAGGGGCGTCCCGACTTGTTGGCCGAGGGCATGACCAAGGGGCCGGTGAGTTTCAAAAGCTGCCGCGTTAAAGGGTGATTGGGAACTCTAAAGGCAGCTGTAGGGAGGCCAGCGCGGGCTTCAAAGGGGATAAGCTCCTCAAGAATGGGCAATACCAAGGTCAGGGGGCCTGGCCAGAAGGTGTGCACGAGTTCCGCGGTTAGAGGTGGCAAGGCGGTCGTGTAGGGAATCACATCGGCAAAATCGTGGATGTGGATGATGAGAGGATTGTTGGGTGGGCGTCCTTTAATGGAAAAGATGCGATTAATGGCTTCTGGATGGTGGAGAGAAGCCGCCAGACCATAGACGGTTTCTGTGGGAAGCCCGACAATAGCTCCGCTCTTTAGTAATTCTGCGGCCTTTTCAAGAGGGATGCGCATCTATTATCCTTTTAGCATTTTGACGGAATGTTGAAGCCCTTCGACAAACTGATCGATCTCCTCTTTCGTATTGTAAAGGGCAAAAGAGGCTCGCGCCGTCGCTTGTAAGCCAAAATGTTGCATAACCGGTTGTGCACAGTGATGCCCCGTCCTAATGGCCACCCCTTGTAAATCGAGCAGTGTTCCTAAGTCGAGTGGGTGGGTTCCCTCGATAATAAAGCTGATGATAGCTCCTTTCTCTTTAGCCGTGCCAATAATGCGTAGGCCGGGAATGGGCAGCATCTTTTGGGTGGCATATTCTAGCAGCTGATGTTCCCACTGCTGAATATTTGTCATCCCCATGCCAGTTAAATAGTCTAGGGCAGCGCCAAGGCCTATCACTTCGGAAAACATCGGGGTGCCTGCCTCAAACTTAAGCGGAAGGACATTATAGGTCGTTTTCGCAAAGGTGACTTTCTCAATCATATCGCCGCCACCCTGGTAAGGAGGCATGGCATCGAGTAAAGCGGCTTTCCCATAAAGAACGCCTACACCTGTAGGACCGCACACCTTATGGCCCGAAAAGACCAAAAAATCGGCGTCGAGGTCGCGTACATCGACAGGCATGTGGGGGGCGCTTTGGGCGGCGTCGACTAACACTTTCGCACCTGCAGCATGGGCCATGGCGATCATCTTTTTGACCGGATTGAGCGTCCCTAAGGCATTGGAGATATGCGTAATGGCGACGAGTCGCGTTTTGTCATTCAGCAATTTGGCATACGCCTCAAGGTCTAATTCGCCTTTTTCATTGCAGGGAATCACATTCAACTTGGCTTGGCGATCCTCGCAAAGAATCTGCCAGGGGACGATGTTGGAATGGTGTTCGATCTCAGAGATGATGATCTCGTCGCCAGGCTTGATGAACGCTTTGCCAAATGAAGAGGCAACTAGGTTAATCGATTCGGTGGTGCCGCGCGTAAAGATGATCTCTTCGACATGTTCCGCGTTGAGGAAGGCTTGAGCCTTCTTCCTAGTCTCTTGATAGGCTTGCGTAGAATGGACAGCCAGCTCATAGACGGCGCGGTGGACCGTACCATAAGCGTTTTCGTAGAAATTATTGAGCGTATCGATGACGACTTGTGGTTTTTGCGCTGTAGCTGCGGAATCGAGATAAATCAAGGGTTTGCCATGCATCTGCTTGCGCAGCATGGGGAAATCTTGTCGAGCGTTTGCTAAATCAGCCTGTGGCATTTTTACCTCTTGGTTAAGAAAGAGGAAGCGTGTTTGGAAATCGCGGATTTAAGGGAAGGAAGGCCCACCTTGTCAATAATCTCATCGCAAAAGCCTTGCACGAGAAAGTTTTTCGCTTGATCTTCTGCAAACCCGCGCGTTTGCATGTAAAACAGCTGTTCGCTATCCAACTGCCCCACGGTGGCCCCGTGAGAGGCTTTGACATCGTCGGCAAAGATCTCTAAATTGGGCTTGCTATCGGCTGTCGCACGGTCGGAAAGCAAGAGGTTGTTGTTGAGCTGGAAAGCATCGGTTTTTTGAGCAGCCTGGCGCACGAGAATCTTGCCTTCAAAGCTAGAATGACTCGTGTCATTGAGAACGCCCTTAAAGAGTTGTAGGGAGCGGCAATGGGGCGCTTGGTGATCCATCAGGACGTGAGAATGCGCTTCATCTTTGCCATTCAGCATCCAGAGGCCATTGAGCATGGCTTCGGCATTTTCTCCACTTAGGCTAATGCGGTAGTCATAGCGGATAGACGTTCCCCCTTTAGTCGCGGAGACGGTCTGTAGGGTACTATTGCGCTTGAGATGGCCGCGCGTTGCGTCAAAGTGCCAGCTTTCAGCGGGTTCGTCGATGGTGGATTGGATAAACCGGACATGGGCTTCTTCATCCAGGAATAGGTCGCTAACGGTATTGATTAAGCTGTGGCCCTCAGAAAGAAAGGCTTGCGTTGTGCAAAGCGCGATTTGAGAGTGGACGCCTGCAAAGAGCTGCAAGCGGGGTTGAAAGAGGGTGGCCGAGCCCTGTGGATCATAGAGATATAAAACTTGTACGGGTTTCTCCAGGACTGTTTTAGGAGGCAGATAAAGAAAAGCCCCCTCCCTATGCAGGGCGGCATTGAGCGCAGCAAACGGGTCCGTTTCTTCTTTGATCGTTTTAGCCCACTGGTTATTGAGGAAGGAGCCATAGGTTTTCATGGCTTCTGTCATAGGCGCTAAAACCGTTTTGCCAGGTAGATGCGACAATTTAGGCTGGAAAAAACCGTTGACGAAGACGATGCGCGAGTCTTTGCATTCGGGTAAAAGATAGCGATCAATAGATGTGACTTCGACTTGTTTGGGTAAGCTAAACGCGCGCTCATAGAGGTTGCGCAACTTGACATAGCGAAATTCCTCATTTTTGCGAGTAGGAAGGCCCAATTCTAAAAAATGGTCCCAGGCTTTAGCGCGGATTTTCTCTAGAGCATCTTTTGCAATCTGTTCATAACTACCCTCGAGCCACTTGTGGAATTGATCGATCTCGGATGTTGGCTGAGTCATCATGTAGAAGGTTCCTCAGCAGAAGGGTTGGCTAGCCAGTCATAGCCCCTTTCTTCGAGCTCTTGAGCAAGTTCAGGGCCCCCTGACTGCACGATTTTGCCATCGAGCATAACATGGACGATGTGCGGTTTGATATAGTCGAGCAGCCTCTGGTAGTGCGTGATGAGGATCAGGCCCACTTTGTCGTTGTGGAAATGGTTAACGCCGCTTGCAACGACGCGCATTGCATCGATGTCTAAGCCAGAATCCGTTTCATCCAAGATGGCAAGATCGGGCTCAAGGAGGGTCATCTGGAGGATTTCGTTGCGCTTTTTTTCGCCGCCGGAAAACCCTTCATTGAGGTTGCGCTCTTTGAATTCAGGTTTGATATCCATGGCGCTCATTTTAGCGGCGAGGATTTTTTCAAAGTCCTGCAGGGAGATTTCGGGCTGATTGCGCGCTTTGCGATTGGCGTTGAGAGCGGCGCGTAGGAAGGCTACATTGCCAACACCCGGAATTTCGATTGGGTACTGAAAACTCATGAAGAGACCAGCGTGAGCGCGTTCATCGGGCTCCATCTCTAAGAGATTTTGGCCTTTGAACCACACTTCGCCTCCCGTGACTTCGTAGGAGGGGTGGCCTGCTAACACCTTGGCTAAAGTGGACTTGCCAGCACCGTTAGGACCCATGATGGCATGGATCTCGCCTGGTTTTACGGTTAGGTTGATCCCTTTCAAGATCGGTTTGCCTTCGGTCGAGGCGCTTAAATTTTTGATTTCGATCATATTATCCAACGGAGTTTTCGAGTTTTAGCGTGAGCAGCTTCTGCGCTTCTGTGGCGAATTCGAGCGGAAGTTCTTTGATGACATCTTTGCAGAAACCATTGACGATCATGTTGATAGAATCTTCGGTCGAAATCCCGCGCGACTGGAAGTAAAAGAGTTGCTCTTCATTTAACTTAGAAGTCGAAGCTTCATGTTCGACTTGGCTTGTGGCATTGCCCACTTCGATGTAGGGAAAGGTATTGGCGGAGCAGTTGGCACCGACCAGCATGGAATCGCATTGGGTATAATTGCGCGCTCCTGAAGCTTTGGGCACGACTTTGATGAGGCCGCGGTAGCTATTGTGTGAAAAGTCGGCCGCGATGCCTTTAGAAATAACTGTCGAGCGGGTATTTTTGCCGAGGTGGATCATCTTAGTGCCTGTGTCAGCCTGCATGCGGCCGTTGGTCATGGCGACGGAGTAAAATTCGCCGACAGAGTTATCGCCCTGTAAGATACAGCTGGGGTATTTCCAGGTGATGGCAGCGCCGACTTCGACTTGGGTCCAGGAGATTTTGGAATTGACCCCGGCGCAGCGCCCTCTTTTGGTGACGAAGTTGTACACGCCTCCTTCACCGGTTTGAGGATTGCCCGAGTACCAGTTTTGAACCGTGGCATACTTTATCTGGGCATTATCCAGCGCGATCAATTCGACGACGGCGGCATGGAGTTGGTTGTTGTCATAAGCTGGGGCCGTACATCCCTCTAAGTAGCTAACATAAGAGCCCTCTTCCGCGACGATGAGCGTGCGTTCAAATTGGCCCGTTTCTTTGTCGTTGATGCGAAAGTAAGTCGAAAGCTCCATGGGGCAGTGCACGCCCTTGGGGACATAGACAAAGGAACCGTCGGTAAAAACGGCAGAGTTTAGCGTGGCGTAGAAGTTGTCGCCGATGGGAACGACCGTGGCTAAGTACTTTTGGACAATTTCTGGGTAACGGTGAAGGGCTTCGGAAATCGAACAAAGCACAACGCCGGCATCGTCGAGCTTTTTCTTAAAGGTGGTTCCAATGGAAACAGAGTCGAAGACCATATCCACGGCGACATTGGTCAAGCGCTTTTGTTCATCGAGGGGAATGCCAAGACGTGCAAAGGTTTTGAGGACTTCGGGGTCGACTTCGCTGAGGTTATTGAGAGCAGGCTTTTTCTTAGGGGCGGAGTAGTAGCAGAGGTCCTGGTAATTGATAGGAGGATAGGAGACATTACTCCAGCGTGGCTCGGACATCTCCAGCCATTTGCGATAAGCCTTAAGCCGGAAATCGAGCATCCAAGCGGGTTCCCCCTTTTTTTGGGAGAGAGCGCGAATAATGTCTTCGTTGAGTCCTTTCGGAAGGGTATCGGTTTCGACTTCGGTTACGAAGCCATATTTGTATTCGGAACCGCCTCTAAATAGGGTATCGGTTGCCATATTTTACCTATGTCTAGTTCTATTATAACCCATTCAGGATACTTGCTGAAAGTATTTATTGTCAATGTATATGCCGGGCGGTTTGGCTGGTATTACGGACAATAAAAGGGCAGTGGTTGGACGGGTGTGGCCAACTGGCGCGCAAAGCAGAGCGTTTCTCTTCGCAAAGGCTCTAGGAGGCCAAGACAGCGAGGATTTTCAGTGCTGTACGTGATGTAACCATCGGCATAGGCGACATACTTGACAGTGCCGGGAAAAGGGTAGGGGTATTTGCAGTCGTCGATATAGTTGACGCGGATTTCCACATCGCAGCTCGTGAAGGTACAATTTTCCAAAAAGGGCTTGAGGCGTCCCCTGCAGCCCTCATTAATCGCCTTAACAAAACTGTCGATTAAAGTCAGGATCATTTGGCGCGAAGTGTCGACATCTTGCTTTTCATAGCTTTGGAAGAGGAGGCTGAGTTTGCAGATCTTGTCGCCCATCCAGCCCGTTTTGTTGACCAATTTGATGCGGTTGTTATCCTCCAGCATGCCGATATATTCGGTGACAGTATAGTTGAGAATATGCAGGTATTCTTCCTGTGCGCCATTTTCGCGAAAGTCGACGGTATTATGGACGAGCAGCATCCAAGGGAGAAAGAGGGAAAACAGATTCATTTCGATTACCTTCAAAATGGAGGATTTTAGAGATTCCTCCTTAATTTGCAAAGGCGAAAAATGTGACGCCAGCATCCTAGAACTTGCATTTAAGTAATAGAATCTGTTATAAGTATCTCTTTAAACCTTAAAGTAAGGTTACAGTTATTATGGGTCGAGTAGTCAGTTCAAATAAACCAATAGAACGCGAATTAGTAATAACCTCGATAGTTGTAGTTACAGCACTCAAAGCAATAGATATGCTTCTTCGTGAAGCGGCACTTGATTTCTTCCGTAATAAAGACCGAGATATTCATGGTGCACCTGTTGATGCACATCATCCCACTTGTCTCAAGACGCGAATATATCCTCATCTGCGGCGTGCGCTTCTCGATGAACGAGATATAGGAAAGACATTTGTTAGGATATATCCTAGGCTCATAGGAAATTACTATGACTGGAGTTATGTACCCTACATCGATAACACCGTTGAATGTTCAAAAGTCACGATCAAATATTTCAAGGATAATGAGATTCACGTCATAAAACGCGGAAATGCGGACTCGACTTTTGATGCATCTTGGAATGATGGTTATTGGGTGGCCACGGAAGTATTTAACAAATTTCTCACCCAACAACAGCTAGTGTCGGTTGAATATGACCCGAGCTTTTCTTCTCCTGATCCCTATGCGGTTCTGGGTCTAAACCCTCATTGCAAGGATTTAACGACCCTCACCAAGAGATATAAAGAGCTGACGTTGAAACATCATCCTGACAAAAAGGGCGACCCTGCGATTTTTACGAAAATCGCCATCGCTTACAAGCAAATTAAAGATCGTCTCACAGGCGAATCTTCCTCTAAAACGCAGGAAAGGCTAAGAATCAAATCGGATGAAAGGCTAAGAATCACTTTGACACCGTGACTACTCCCCCGCCTAAAGGCGAGGGCTTCTAGGGATTACTCCCAAGCCATTTAGTCCAAGGGCTAAAACATTTTGTGCTGCGTTAAAGTCCCTGCTTGCGTGATACCCACATTGAGAACAGCTATGCTCTCTTTCCGATAGTTCCTTGATTTGTCGATGCTGACATCGACTACAAGTTTGTGAAGTATAGGCAGGGTTCACCAATCCCAATTTCCTACCAGCTTCTTCCGCTTTGTAGGTGAGGAATTGGCGAAACTGATTCCAACTCGCATCCGTAATACTCTTAGCAAAACGAGATCCTTCTATCATATTCTTGATATCCAGGTCCTCAATGCATATGTAGTGGTATTGATTTACGATCTTTCTAGATTCCTTATGGCAAAAATCCTTTCTTTTATTTCTGATGCGCTCATGAATTTTTGCCACGACTTTTCCACGTTTTTGTCTCTCTAAAGTGCCTTTCTCTTCTTTAGCCAATTTTTTTTGGGCCTTTGCAAGAATCTTTTGCTCATTTTTAAAAAAGCGAGGATTTTGAATGATTGCTCCGTCTGTCAAAACGCCAAAATTTTCAATACCGACATCAATCCCAATCGTTTTATCGTTTTCAGGCAGTGGTTTTACATCTACTTCGCAAGAAAATGACACTGTCCATTTTCCTGAGGGGTTGACGCGCAGTGTACATGTCTTGATTTCACCAAGAACTGGACGATGCATCTTGACTCGAATAGCGCCTATTTTTGAAAGCTTTAATTCAGCTCCAATCAACGAAAAGCCCGATTGAGGGTAACAAAAGCTGTTATATCTGCCAACTCCTCGAAAACGGGGAAAACCCGGTTTTTCTCTCAAATTACATCCCACCCATGAATGGGTGGGTCCAGAAAATCATTTCTCTAGAAGAGCGCATGTTTTTGATGGCGACAGGCAAAAAACTGCAAGATGCTATCTTAGAAGAACGTTTGAAACAGTCTTCTTCTTGACACTATCCTCACCATTCATATAATGCGGACCTATGATGTTTAGACGCCTATTGCTTTTTTGTCTCCTGCTTCCCGGTCTGCTTGCCGCTCAAGGCATGACCTACAACGATGAACATAAACAATTTCGCGAGCCGCCGTTTGAGAAGATCTATGTCCGCTCCGATCAAATTTGCACCTTTCCAGAGGGCGTTTATTACTTCGATGACTACGGCAACTCGACGAAAGTAAAAGGGATCTGCGCCGACTATGATGGACTTTATGTGATCCTCGTCAAGTATGAGTGCCCGCTTTGCGGCCGCGCCTGGGACGAATCGGAACCCGATTACGACTTCTGCTGCCCTATCTTCCACAAGCGCTACAACAATAATATCTGGTGTCCGCGCTAAAGCTCCATGAAGCGGAAACCCTCAGGAAAATAAAAGATAATGTCCGAAGCGGTCATGCAGTAAGAGGATAGTTCATGCGCGGCATGCTCCCCTGCAAGCCCATGAATATAAACGCCTAGCTGCGCCGCTTGATGAGGCGTCGCCCCTTGCGCGAGAAGAGCCGCAATCAACCCGGTCAGGACATCCCCACTGCCCGCTGTCGCCATACCAGGGTCACCCGTTGGATTCACTGTTATCATCTCATCAGGATGCAAAATAAAGGAGGGACCACCTTTTAAGACCAGTGTGATCTGCTTCGATTCGACAAAATGTTGCAGCGACTCCAAAAAGGCCATGTCAATCCCATGTGGGGCAGGTTGTTTGGTCAGCCGCAAGAGTTCCCCTAAATGAGGGGTCAGCACACACTGTTTGGGGAGGGTCACTTCCTCTTCTGCGAGAAAAAAGAGGGCGTCGGCATCGATGACGCAGGGTTTTTGAAGCGCAGGGAGGACTTTGCGCAGCAACTCAGTGATTTGGGGGGAACGTCCCAGACCTGGTCCCACAAATGTGGCCGAAGCCTTATTCATCGTTTCGATTACCTTGTCGGCATCTTCTAGATGAAAGGGCTCTTTAATCACTTCATACGGGGCGCTAGAGAGTTGGATCTCCATTCCGGCTGGATAAAATAAGCGCATGATGCCAGCACCGCTGCGCAAAGTGGCGAGAGAAGACAATAGAGCGGCTCCTGGCATATCGGGCGAGCCAGCCAAACCGACGACATAGCCCGCTTGGTATTTATGGCGGTTGCGGATGATCGGGGGAAGCTGGGGCAAGAGCAAATCTTTGTCTAGCATGATCAGATCGGCATCCGATTCTTCCACATAGTTGTGAGGGAGGCCAAAGTCCACGTAGCGCAGCTTGCCGACGTGATTCCAGCCGTCTTTGAGGAAAAAACCGGTCTTAGGAAGGCTTAAGAAGGCGGTTTCTTGGGCATAGATAGCGATGCTTTCGACTTCGCCGGTTTCGCCATTTAATCCTGAAGGAATATCCACCGCAATGATGGGCAACTTCGAGTCGTTGGCGGCTTGAATGGCGCTGGCATAAGGCTCTTGCACTTTGCCTTTAAACCCTGTTCCAAAGATGCCATCGACGATGACGCCTTGCTTGGGGAAGGAGATATCTTCTGGTGCTCCGACATGCCTCACCCGGCCGCCATCGTTGAGAAAGCGGTGGTAGTTATCCCTGCAAAGCTGGCTGCAGCTTTCAAGAGGCGCAATCTGCAAAGCCAGCACCTCATAGTCGAGGTGCAGAAGATGGATCCCAGCGACATAAGCATCGCCTGCATTGTTGCCTTTGCCGCAAAGGAGAGTGATATGGCGATCGATCTGATGGCGATCGGCGTAATCATGGACGACCAAGGCAACGCCGCTACCTGCTTCTTCCATAAAATCCACTTCTGAAGCCCCATCCCTGTAAGCTAAAGATTCAATATGGGACATTTGCTTGGAGGATACCACTTTCATTCGTGTTCTTCTTTGATTGGACGCTGCATGAGCAATTTGACAGCGTCGAGGGGTTTTAAGCCTTCATAGAGGATCTTGTTGACCATCTCGGTGATCGGCATGGGAATTTGATGCTGCTTGGATAGTTGCAGGGCAGACACCGCCGTGTACACGCCTTCCACCACCATTTTGATCTGTTCTTGCGCCTGGGCTGCTGTTTTGCCTTCTGCGATGAGCTGCCCAAAGCGGAAGTTGCGGCTAATGGAGGAGCTGCAGGTCATGCAGAGATCGCCCATACCCGATAGGCCATAGAGCGTTTGGGCTGCGCAGCCACTGGCTTCGGCAATTTTGCGGATTTCGTGCAGACCACGCGTCATGAGGGCTGCTTTTGCGCTGCTGCCGAGCTTCAAGCCTTCCGCGATGCCGCAAGCAATTGCTATGATATTTTTGAGGGATCCCCCAAAAGCGACGCCTTGAATATCAGGGTTGGGGTAAACCCTAAAGCTATCTGTCGTGAAGCTATCCACGATTGTCTTGGCAACTTTAGCGGAATAGGCGGCGGCCACGACGGATGTGGGCAGCCCTAAGATCACTTCTTGTGCGTAACCAGGACCACTGAGGACGCCGACCTGATCGCGATGCTTTTCGCCTAAGACTTGGACGACGACTTCGGGGAGAATAAGTCCGGAGTTTTGCTCTATCCCTTTGGATGTGATTACGATAGGGCAAGTGGGCACCGCGACGGCTTTAACTTTTTCAAAGACGGGCCTAATGCCTGCGGAAGTGACCGATTCGACGATGAGATCGGCTCCCTGCAACGCTTCTTGCAGACTAGTCGTAAAGTGTAGATCGCCGAATTTTTTGGGGGCGGGGAGGAAGGGATGCTTCTTATCTTTATTGAGTCGTTCAGCGTTCTCGGTCCAAGATGTGACGTGATGACCCTTTGAGGCTAAGATAGATGCGAGGCAAAATCCCCAGGCGCCGGCACCCAAATAGGCAATCTTCAAATTTTTCTTCCCCATATTTTGGTCATTGTACCAGATCCAAATTTTACAGGATAGGGGATAGGGGGATGGGAAGGATGATGGGCAGCGCAGCCAGGTTAAACAGGATGAGTCGGATGAGTCGGATAGGGAGGATGTTGAAGGGCGG
>Ga0206912_1233_pt1 | contig 11647 bp, 9 predicted proteins | sample Alteio_BWOrgHeat_75_FD_152933 | JGI IMG/M metagenome (GOLD analysis project Ga0206912, IMG submission 152933) | Enriched cells from forest soil in Barre Woods Harvard Forest LTER site, Petersham, Massachusetts, United States -... | ecosystem: Environmental > Terrestrial > Soil > Temperate forest > O... | reverse complement strand
GTGACCGCGGCGATCGAGGCGCTGAGCAATGCGCATGAGCCCTCGGCGCTCCCGCGCTTCATCGCACTGGCGGAGAAAAACAAATTCCGCAAGGAGACGGTGGGCGCCATCGCCGCGCTCGGCGGCGAGGAAGTGATGCCGGTGCTGATCTCCCTGCTCGGCGACCGCAACATTCGCGTGCGGCAGGAGGCGGCGAAGGCCTTGCGCAAGTATCGCGACAAGGCGTGGCCGATCATCACGCAGAAATTCCTGAGCAATGAACTGCCGTCGGAATACGAGCCGGAAGTGCGCAGCTTTTTCGAAAGCGGCACGATCGCGAAGTGGAAGATGATTGGCCCATTTGAAAACGTGTGGGACGCCGTGCACCCGCCGGAGACGGATGCGCTGGCCCAGGACGGCCGGCCCGATCTGACGAAGAAATATCTCAATGCCGAGGGCAAGGAAGTGGGCTGGAACGATGTCAACGGCAATGCCGACACCGGCCTGGTCGACCTGGGCCAGGCCTTCCACACCAATGGCATGGTGTGCGCCTATGGGTACGCCGAGATCGATTCGCCCGAGGCGGCGGATGGCAAGCTCCTCGCGGGCAGCGACGATCAATTGGCGGTGTGGCTCAATGGCAAAAAGGTGCATGACAGCGGCGCATCCAGCCGCGGCTTCGAGGCCGACCAGGACCAGGTCGACCTGCATTTCAATGCCGGGAAGAATCAACTTCTGGTCAAGGTCGGCAACGTGAGCGGCACGTGGGTCTTTGCCGCGCGTGTGCCGGGTTTCGATGGCGTGAAGTATGAGCAATCCAAGGAGCCGACGCCGGAGGACAAGCAGCGCGCCTTCGCCCTCGCCACCAAGACCGATGGCGCGTGGCTCCACGCCGGTGACCCGAAGAAAGGAGAAAAGGTGTTCCGCGACCAGACGGGGCCGCTGGCCGGCATCTGCGCCACCTGCCATACGGTGAAAGGGCAGGGCGGGCAGGTGGGCCCGGACCTCAGCGCCATCGCGGCGAACTACAAGCGCGCCGATCTCATCACCTCGATCCTCGAACCTTCCAAGACCATCGCCCTCGGTTTCGAGCAGGTGATGATCGAGACGAATGCCGGGGACACCTTCTTCGGCGCGCTGCGGGCGCAGAGCGACTCCGAGCTCACCATTGTCGGCGCCGATGCGGTGAAGCACGTGGTGAAAAAAGCCGACGTGAAAACCCGCACCGACATGAAGACCTCGCTCATGCCGCAGGGCCTGACCCTCGCGCTCAAGCCCGAGGACTTCGTCGATCTCGTGTCCTTCCTCGAGACGCTGAAGGGGAAGTAGAACGCGTGACCCGACCGAGGCGACGCCGGGCGGCTATTGGACCGTCACCACGTGAAAGGAGTGCAGCAGCTCCTGGCCGGAAGCGTCTTTCAGCGAAACGGTGACCGTCTCGTCGGCGGGTTGGGCGGGCGCCTTCCACTCCAACCGGCCGTCTTTGCTGATGGTGAGACCCTGTGGCCCGGCCTGGAGCGAGCAGGTGATGCCACCGGCCCGCGAGGCCACTTCGAGCTGGTAGTGATACGAGGCGGAGACTTTGCCCAAAGGCGGGAGCGATGTGACGTAGAGATAGTCGATGCCCTTTTCGTCGAGCAATTGCCGGACGTTGAAGGCGCGCGCCACGATCCTGTCGTTGGTGGGTGGGATGGTGAGGAAAAGATTGAGCTGCGGGAAAAAGTGATATCGCTTGTCGAGGGTGAGCGGATCGCTGGAGCGGCCCGGTTCCTTTTTTCCGGCCTCCATTTCCTGGAACCCGCCCGGCGTCACCAGGAGAGGCTGGCTCGTGCCGATCCAATAGATGCCGATCGCGCCGGCATTCTTCTTTTTGTTCCGGTCGTTGATCGCGGAATCGTAGGGTACGCCGAGGAAATACATCGGATGATAGGAGGGAAGGTAGGTGACGCCGTGGGCCCAGTTGCCCTGGCTCTTGAGCACGGACACGTATTTGTTGGTGTAGATGCCCGTTTCCGAGGTGAAGATCTGCGACCCGTCGGCGTTGGGGACGAGAATGCCGCAGGATACGTGTTCGTAGGTCTGGTGAAATTCACCGTCCCGGTAATTCAGGATGTTGAAACCGCTCGGCGAAATGCCCTGGCGGTAAAGGGCAAACGTCCGCCCATCCGCGCTGGCCCGAGCGATGGGGCGTGAGCTGAACAAGCTGACCGCGATATTTCGCTCGGCGGTAGTCGCGACAGACATGGTCGCTGCATCGAAGGCCGCGATGTTGAAATTATGGGCGTCGGCTTCCGTGGAGATGACCAGGGCCAGGCCGGGAGATGAACGGCCCATCGTGACGCTGAAGACATCGCCAAACGGATTGGCGATCGTCTTTTCCCGCTGCAACGTCTCGAGGGAAAACCGCTCCACGACGTTGCTGCCCGGGCACACTGCGAGGACGTAGCGGGCACCGCCGGCGATGACCGCATTGTCGTCGCCGACGTTGATGTAGCCGCGAATCTTGAGCTGGAGGACATCGAAGACGGCAATCTGTTTCGTCTCCTTCATGTAGAGCAGCAGGGAGCGGCCATCCTGTGCGGAGACGACTTCGCTGATCGCGCTGGGCAGGGCGATTTGGCGCGTGTCGTTGAGGTCGACCTTGCCATCCACGACCGGCGCCGGCGGGATGACTTCGTGGGCGGTCGAGGGGCTGGTGCTGGCCGGAGTCGAGGTGGTGGCGACCCGCGAAGTAGGGCGGGACACCGCAGTACCCACGAGGGTGTTGAGCGTCTTCTCCTCCGACGAAAACTCCTTCCCGTCGGCGAGTTTGACGACGACTTTGTAAGCGACATCGGGCAGGTCGACGGTGGGCGCCTTGATGGCGATTCGGCTCGCCTTGCGCGCATCGACATTCACGGTGACTCCGCCGATCTCGACGGGCCACGCCGCCAACTCGGGCAACGGGCCGGCGGGCGTTCCATCGGCCTGGAAATCGGCGCCTTGGTCGGCGCGGGCCAGCTCGTGGATTTCCCGGAGCGGCTTCGGCCTCCCGGCGATGGTGATGTCGCGATCCACCATGGCGCCCTCCATCTTTCCGCTCTCGAAATCCAAGGTGACTTGCAGTTTCACTTTCCCGGCCGCGGGGTTTTCCGCGATGGGTGTGAGATTTGCGGAGAAGCTGCCGTTGCCCTTCTTTTCGATGTCGAGGTTCTGCGGCTGGCCATTTCGGCGAATCCGCAGCGTCACCTTCGGCTCCTCGGCCGGGGGGGTGAGCCAATCGACCGAGATCGTGAACTCCACCGGCTGGGAGGGATGTTGGGCGTCCATTTTCGAGGCGTTGACCGTGATGACCGGGGCGTTCATCGCCGTGCTGAGGAGCGAGATGGGGAGGGCGAAGTTGATGCCGCTGGCCACCACGCCGGAGGCCACGATGCCCACGACATTCCCGTTCCCGTCCAGCACGGGGCCGCCGGAGTTGCCGGGATTCACCTGCGCGTCGAACTGGATGACCTCCAGCGCATCCTTTTTTTTTCGCAGGGCGGTCACGCGGCCGACATTCACGCTGATGGAGGGATAGGATTTCGCGTCCACCGCCAGGGCGCTGCCGAAGGGATAGCCAAAGGCGTAGAGTTGCTGCGTCTCGAAAAGCGCGGACACGTCCCCCAGCTTGAGCACCGGCACCTTCCGATCGAGGGTCACTTTCAAGACGGCCAGGTCGTCGTTCAGCCGGCGGACGACCTTGGCCGGGTAGCGCTTCTCGTTCTGGCCGCTGGGCGAGAGCACGATGGCGATGGAACCTTCCCTGGCATCTTCGACGACATGCCGGCACGTCACGAAGAGGCCGGTCTCCGAGATGCAGAAGGCCGTGCCGGAGCCCTCACTGGTGATGATCAGTCCGGTGGCTGCTTTCGCCGCCATGACCTGCTCCTGCGAGAGGTCGGCGCGCAGGGGTGGGGCCGTGCAGCAGAAGAGGGCGGCGAGGGCGAGGGCCATCACGCCCAGCCACGGACGGGAAACGGGATTCAATTTGTTCATCGGAGAAAACGCGCGGTCATTTTATTAATGACCATGACGATTCCAAAACGAAAACGGCACGGTGAAAATCACCGTTTTTTCCAGATGGCGGGTGTTCACGGATTTCGCGCGGCAATCATCGGTGTAGGGCGCGTGTCCTCACGCGCCGGGTGAGAACCCGGATCGCGGCGCCATCCCGGCGCGTGGGGACACGCGCCCTACACCAGAAACGCAGCCGGCCATTCGTGAACGCTGGCTCAGCGGTCTACCGGGGCGTCGCCTGGCTGCGGCTCAGAGCTTCTTGATGAAGATGTCTTTGAACTGCACCGGGTCGTTGTGGCCGGCGAAGCCGAAGAAGCCGCTGGTGCGGTCCTTGCCGGGGTGCTTGCTGTGCGCCATGACGTTTTCCATGTCCACCTTGCTCAGGTCGGTATCGAGGATCACGGTGCCGTTGAGTTCGACCTTGATGGTCGGGCCCTTGACCGTGACTTCCTCGAAATTCCATTCGCCGATCGGGTGCTGATAACCGCGCGCGGCGGCGACCATGCCGTAGGCGCTGCCGTGCGCCTGGCGCGGGTCGATGGGCTGCGGCTTGCCCACGATCTTCTCCTTGTTGACCTCGTAATTGTCGTCGAGCACCTGGCTCTCGCACATGCCGTCATAGGCGGTGTTGCCCTTGCCGGGATAGCGAATGGCCAGGCCGTTGTTGCCTCCGGGCGGGAGCTTGAAACCCACGCGGGCGCAGAAGTCAGTCAGCTCGGTATTCCAATAGGGCGTGCCGCCTTTTTTCTCCTGCCAGACCATCGCGCCGTCCTCGACCTTCACCATGTCCATCGGGCCGTCCCCGTTGTTCGCGGTCCAGCCTTCCAGGTCCTTGCCGTTGAAGATGGATTGGTAACCTTCCTGGCCGTGGCTGGCCAGGATCTTGCACGCCTCGTCGCTGCCGATCTCGCGGACGAAAAGATTGCGCCAGCGGATCTCGCTGCCGTGGGTCTGGAGCTGGATCGGGCCGCGCGGGAGGATCGGCAGGCGCTGGTCGAGCGGCTTCTTTTTGTCGAAGTAGTTTTCGAGGATGGCGTGATCGACCACCAGCAGGTCGTTGAGCCACACGGTCACGCGGCTGCCGACCATGATGATGCGGAAATGGTTCCACTCGCCGAGCGGCTTGTCGGCGTGGACCAGCGGGTCCTTGCCGGGCGAGCCCTTGTCGTTGTTCCAGAGTCCGCCAGAGCCTTTGTCCTGGCCGAGCCCGCGCGGGTCGCCCTTGGTGGTGTCCCAGATCTGCACCTGCGGCACGCCGCGCAGGTAGATGCCGCTGTCCCCCTCGGGCAGCATCTTGTAATCGACCAGCAACTCGATGTCGCCGTAGTCCTTCTCGGTGCTGAGATAAAGGCCGTTCCCGTCGTTGACGATTTCATTGCCGTCCACTTTCCAGTGCGCATGGATGCTCTGGTCACCTTTCTTGTTCTCGGCCAGCGGGCCGCCTTCCACGGACTGCTTTTTGTATTCCGCCTGCTGCTCCGGCGTCAGGGCCACGAAAGTGCGCGGATCGGTCGTGCCCCAGCCGTACCATCCGGAGAGGTCCTTGCCATTCCAGAGCGAGGTGAAACCGGCCGGTGGCGCGTCAGCCGCGTGGAGCGGGAAGGGAGTGGCCAGGGCGAGCGCCGCGGCGGCGAAGCAGGTGGACAGGAGGAAGTGCGAACGGGTGGTAATCATGGCTGGGTTGACGGAGAGAATGATGGATGGGAGCGCCTTGGTAGCGGCAAACGCGACGATCATCAGAAACGTGGATTCTTAGCAACTCATTTAACGAAACAGATGAATTGGGGAAGTGAATGGTTGAGAGTCGATAGTGGATAGCCGCGCGTCTCGATGCTGGGTCGTGTTGTTAAAAGGGGCATTTCATGGTACGGAGCTGGCCGGAAGACAGCGGAATTCGATTTGCGGGCGACGCTCGGCGGAAACAGGAGACGGGACCAGCAAATGAGGCGCTGGAGGGAAGCGCGCCGTCGCTTCCGGCGCTGAACGCGGCTCCCCGGCACCCACATCGTGCTCCGCCTGCCAACGAGAGGCATCGTGCGCAACCGGCATGCGGAGAGTCAATTTGTAGCCACTCAATTTCCGCTTGAGGTGGGGTCCAAGCTCCATGATCGACCCATAAAAAAGGCTCAGTCTGGATTGTCCCAAGCGGAGCAAGCAGCCGGATCAAAAGAGGGCAATCCTTCCCCGGTTGGCAGCGTGAATGAAAATGGTGCACAGCCACAGGACATGTCAATGCGCCACCGGAACCCCTCGCGGCCAGCAGCACGCGCACCGATGAGGCGGAGCGTGATGCCGGGAAGAACCCGCACGAAAAAGCCGCGCAGCGAACGAACGCTGCACGGCTTGGAAATTTCGGTTGTTGGTGAAACGCGTTTAGCTCTGGAACTTGAGCGGCTCGCCCTTGGCCATGGCGGCGTGTTCGGCGTCGGAGCAGGCGGCGTTGAGCGGGACGTTGGTCGTCTTGTCGGAATTGCCGACGAGGCCTTCCTGGAGCAGGTAGCGCTCGACTTCCTCGCCGCTGATGTCGGCCAGCATCTGGCCGTTCACTTCCACGCAAGGGCTCAGCGGCTGGCCGCTCTTTTGCTCCATCTCCCAGCGGAAGGCGGGGTTCTGGATGATGTCCTTCTCGGTGTAGGGAAGGTCGTATTTCTTGAGCACGGCGCGGACGCCATTGCTCCAGCCACATTGGGTTTTGAGGTAGGCGGTGATTTCGGGTGTGGACATAAAGGAGAGCCCTTTCCATAGCGCAGTTTCCGCCTTTCGCCAAGGGCGGGTTTCCGTTCGCCGGATTTCGTCGGGGGCGAAGGGGCATCCGCGAGAGACCCACGGGCTCAGGAATGGCATGCAATTCGCTATCTAGACGTGGTTTACATCCGTTTGTGCCCGCCGATCAATGCGGCATCGAGCGTCCAGCAATGGAATCCGTGTCCCGAATCCCAATTTCGTCCGTTGTCCACCTGCGCGCCGCGACGCCGGGGCATCGTTCGGCTGTAACGCGGAGCCCACGGAGTCGATGGAAGAGGCCGGCCGTCTTCGCCCGCCAGACGGCCTTCGTTCTTGCGGCGTTGTTCGTGTCAGCCGCCTCCGCCTTCGCTCTCACCATCAACGTACAATACGCCAGCGACTTCGCGACGGTGATGGGGACCAACACGTCCGCTGCGCAAGGCGCGGTCAATTACGCGGTCCAGCAGTTCCAGAATACGTCTTCCGATCCGATCACCATCACCATTCAAGTCGTGGCGGCTTCCGGGACGGGTATCTTTGGTCAAAGCGACACGAATTTTATTGGCACCTACACCTACAGCCAGATCAAGAGCACGCTGGCAGGCAAAGCCACCTCGGCCAATGACGCCCTGGCGGTGGCCAACCTTCCGGTGAACGATCCCACCGGCGGGGCCAATTTCTGGGTGCCCCAGGCGGAAGCGCAGGTCTTGGGGCTCGACGCGGCCAACGATCCAGGCGTAGCCGGGACTTTTACTTTCGGGGCGGGCAATGCCTTCAATTACAGCACGACCAGCCGCGCCGCGGCGGGCAAATTCGATTTCGTGGGCGTGGCTGAGCATGAAATCTCGGAGATTCTCGGGCGCACCTATTTGCTGGGAACACTGTTTAGCGGAACTCCTGCCTATCAGCCGTTTGACCTTTTCCGGTTCACCAACAGTACCACACGCAGTCTCAACCAGACCGACACCGGCGTGTATTTCTCGCTCAATGGCACCACGAATCTGAAGAACTACAATTCGACGCCAGGCGCCGATTTGCAGGACTGGGCCAGCGGTCAAGGCCCCGATGCCGCCAACGCCTTCGCTTCCCAGAATGTGGTCAACGATTTCACCGCTGTCGACCAGACCGCGATGGATGTCCTCGGCTACACGCTCACCGTGCCCGAACCCGGCACGCTGATGTCCCTGGCAGGCGGCGTGACCGTCCTCTTCGGCTGGCGGCGGACCCGGCGGCGGTAAGGCCCATCGCGGCCGGGTGTGGCAGCGCCTCTTGGCTCCCGGCTGCGCGCTTTATTTTCGCTTCCGCGAAAAAATCGCGTGTACATTTTCCAGTTCGCCCGTCTGGCGAGGAGAAGTGCAATTCATGAAAGGCGATTCCGAACCATCACCGACCGACGATTTCCCAGAGCGGGAGACGGTCCGCCGTGCCCTCCGTGGGGACGACCCGGCTTTTGATGACGTCGTCATGCTCTACGGGCGGCGGCTCTATGCGATCGCCTATGCGGTGGTGCAAAGCCGCACCGAGGCCGAGGACGTGGTGCAGGAAACTTTCCTCAAGGCGTTTGCCCGCCGCTGGATGATCCGCGACCCGGAAAAATTTCCCGCCTGGCTCTATCGCACGGCGCGCAACCACGCCCTCGACGTGCTGCGCAAGCACCGCCCGCAATCGCTGCCGCACGACGACCCGGCGATGCAGCAGGCGGTGGACAAAGGCGTGCGCACGCCCAGCGCCCATCTCCGCGCGCTGGAGAGAAAAGGCGCCGTCCACCGCCTTTTGAACGCGCTGCCCGATCATCACCGCGTGGCCGTGACCCTGCGTTTCATGGAAGGCATGGGCTATGGCGAAATCGCCGCCACCATGGGCCTGAGCCGCGGGGCCCTCCGCGGCATCCTCGCCCGCGCCATGGAGACTTTGCGCAAGAGCGCCGGCCCCGCCTTTTTCACCGCCCACTCGGAAAACCCATGAGCACCTCGATTCATGACGATGCCGAAGCCTGGGGCGTTGCGGCGGCCACCGGTGGCCTGACCGCGGACGAATTTCGGGCCTGGAGCGACCATATCGCGACCTGCCGGCCCTGCCGAAAAATCAACGACGAGAATTTTGCCATGAGCACTTTCCTCAAACGCACCCTCGGCCCCGAGTCTCCCGATGGCGGCTTCGAGCAACGCATCATCCGCCGGCTCCACGAGGCGCGCGCGGCGAAAGCCCACTGGTGGTCCGGACTCTTCGTCTTTCATCCCGCTTTCGCCGGCGTGGCCGCGGGCCTCGCGCTGCTGGCCCTCGCCGGCGTGGGGTTGCTCGTCTTCCTGGAAAAGCCGGCCCCGGTCGCTTCCACCGCGACGGACACGACGCTCGCCGGATTGCCCTCCGTGGTGCGCGATGCCATTCGGCGCCAGGCCGGCGGAAAGATCGTGAGCAGCGTGCAGAAGAACGAAGACGACACGCCGGTTTCCTATACCGTCACCACCAAGGCGCGCGATGCGAGCGAGTGGGATTTCACCGTCGCCGAGGATGGCACCCTCCTCAGCGCCGACACCACCCTGGCGGCGGTTCCGGCGTCCGTGCGCAATGCCATCACTGCCCAGGTGGGTGATGGCCAGCTCCAGGGAGTGGAAAAAAACTTTGAGGACGGCGATCCCACTTATATCGCCACCATCGTCTCCCGCGATGGCCATGCGCGCGACCTGGCCTTCAGCGAGGACGGCGCGCTCTTCAGCCGGGAGATCGTGCCGGGCGAACTTCCCGCCCCGGTCAAGACGGCCGTCGCTACCCAGGTGGGCAGGGGACAACTCGGCCAGATCGACAAGACCACCGACGAAGGCGGGACATCCTATGTGGTCACCATTTTCCCGGAGAAAGGCCCCTCGCGGATTTTTACCTTCGGCGAAGATGCCCGCGTGGTGAGCCGGGAAGTGACGACCCTCGAGCTGCCTCCGGCCGTGAAACGCGCGCTCGACGCGCAACTCCAGCAAGGCAGGCTCAGCGGCATCGAACAGACCTTTGACCCCGATGGCGCCGCGTTCCGCGCCACCTTCATCGGCCCGGATGGCCAGCCCCGCGACCTGGCCTTTTCCGAGGAAGGGCAACTCCTCGTCACCGCCTCCGTCACCGCCACGGATCCTCTCGAGATCGGGCGCCATCCGGTCCGGCATCACCATCGCCACCACCATCATCGCCGGCATCACCGCGGGCACCATCACCCTGTCTCCAACGCAACCAACCCATGAACCAACCCACCAAACCCACATCATGAAAAAAACCATCCTGCTCACCCTGCTCGCGGCCCTTTCCATCCTGGCCGCGCCCACCGCTGCCCAGGCCGGGCCTGCTTCCGCCCGCGTCCAGCGCCTGGCCCACCGGCATCGCCATCACCACCACCATCATCGGCATCACCACCATCACCATCACCACCTCCACCTGTTCATCCGCTGAGCAGCGTCGCTCGCCGCTGGCGGCGAACCGGTAATAGAATCACAAGAGCCAAGTGTCAGGTGCCCTACGCAGACTGCGTCGCCACTTGGCTCTTGGCTCTTGGCTCTTGGCTCTTGGCTCTTGGAGCATTGGATGTTGGATGTTGGATGTTGGATGTTGGATGTTCTGCCCCCGGGGTCGAATTACATTGCCCCACACACCGCTCAGGCGCACTAAAAGCCCCATGCATCTTTCCTTCGCCCTGCCACGCACCGCACCTTTGATCACGCTGGCTCTTGTCCTTTGCGCCCTCGTCCTTCCCGCGACCATCGCCCTCGCCACTTCCTCCTACGATTACGGCGCCGATGAATTCGTCACCATCCAGAACGGCATGTCTCCCGACCACAAGTACGCCATCACCGCCCATGGCGGATCGGACAAGCGCGAGGAGCGGTTCCATATTTATCTCACCGATGCCGTCACCGGAAAAAAGATCGGCCCCCTGGAAGAGATCGGCGATTTCCTCGACACCGGCGCGGATGCCTACTGCGCGAAGTGGTCCAAGGCTTCCGACGAGGTCACCATCATCTACCGCATCTCCCGGCAGGATCCGCTCAGGGCCTACTCCTATCACATCGCCAATCGCCGCGCCGCGCTCCTCAAGGGCCCGGTCGACGCGACCAAGGAACAGACCGCGTATTGGGGCAAGCAATGCTCCAAGGGTGAATCGACCGGCAAGGTCTTTGGCACGCCGCTCAACCAATAGTAGCTCGAACGTCCACGTTCGAAATCCACGCGGCGCTCGCTAGTTAGCGTAAAGGAGGACCGACTGATGGTCACGGTCGGAGCAGGCCAAAGGCCTGACACAAGCAAGCCCAGGGCAAAGCGAGGCACGAGCGCCGCCCTGGGTACTACATCCAACGAGCGACGAGCCCTGAAGGGGCGGAACAAAAGTCGTCGCGTTGTCCACGGATCGGCCCCTTGTCGCGCCCACTTCGGGGCTGGGCACTTTTTATGCGATTTCCTAGGGCGACGCTCGTGCCTCGCTTTGCCCTAGGCTGGCTTGTCTGCGGGCCTTTGGCCCTCACCTTTGCGCCGCACTTCGTGAACACAACCTCAGTCGCCCATCGAGCAGGTCAGCGTCGGCGGGGGCCGCACGTTGTCTTTCTCTCAAGGCTTGAGCTTGAGGAAAGTGGAGGCGAGCACCGCGAGCACCAGGGCGACCGGTGTGACGACCACGCCCACTTTCAGAAAGGACCACGCGCTCACCTGCTGCTTCTCCCGGCGCAAGACGATCAGCCACAGGATGGTGGCCAGCGAGCCGGTCACGGAGAGATTCGGCCCCAGGTCCACGCCGATGAGCAACGCATTGCGCAAGCTGTCCGAGACCGGGCCGTGGGTGATCGCGGTGCCGCTGATCAGTCCCGAAGGCAGGTTGTTGATGAGATTGGAAAGCGCCGTGATCCCAAAGGCGCCGGCCAGGTCTCCCTGCCAC
>Ga0206912_1222_pt1 | contig 11655 bp, 9 predicted proteins | sample Alteio_BWOrgHeat_75_FD_152933 | JGI IMG/M metagenome (GOLD analysis project Ga0206912, IMG submission 152933) | Enriched cells from forest soil in Barre Woods Harvard Forest LTER site, Petersham, Massachusetts, United States -... | ecosystem: Environmental > Terrestrial > Soil > Temperate forest > O... | reverse complement strand
GCCAGAAACACAATCTCTCCATTCGCGACATCATGCTAGCCAACGAAAAAACTTGGCGCTCCGAAGAGGAAATAAAAAAGGATCTACTAAAGATCTGGCAGGCCATGAAAGCGTGCATCGAGCGCGGCTGCAAGGAGGAGGGCGTATTGCCGGGTGGATTGCAGGTTCAAAGGCGCGCGGCTAGCTTGTTGCGCAAGCTGACCAATCCGGAACGCCCCGAAAATCCCGCGGAGGTGATGGAGTGGGTCAGTTTGTGGGCGCTCGCTGTGAATGAGGAAAATGCTGCTGGCGGCAGAGTCGTGACTGCCCCCACCAATGGGGCTGCAGGGATCATCCCAGCGGTGTTGCGCTATTATGAAAAGCTGATTCCTGAGGCTAATGAGGAGGGGATTATCACCTTCCTTCTGACTGCAGGGGCCATCGGCATCCTCTATAAAGAGGGCGCTTCGATCTCGGCCGCTGAAATGGGGTGCATGGGGGAAGTGGGCGTTGCCTGCTCGATGGCAGCAGCCGGTCTCACGGCAGCCCTAGGAGGGACTCCTGGCCAAATCGAAAATGCCGCTGAAGTGGGGATGGAGCATAATCTCGGATTAACCTGCGATCCCATCAAGGGCTTGGTGCAAATTCCTTGTATCGAACGCAACACGATGGGCGCTGTCAAGGCGATCAATGCGACGCTTTTGGCGCTGCAAGGCGATGGATCCCACCGCGTTTCACTCGATCAAGTCATTGCGACTATGCGACAGACTGGACATGATATGATGTCTATGTATAAAGAAACATCTCAAGGAGGGTTAGCCGTCAATGTCCCAGAATGTTAGTAGTGTCAATCAAATCATGGAGACGCGCGAAAGCTTTGTCATCCACAATGAGGGGCAAAAGATCTTTGGCATCCTCCATAAGCCCCATGTCGAGGCACCCTATCCACTTGTCATCATTTGCCATGGGTTAGCTGGTCATAAGGTTGGAAGATACCGCCTCTACGTCAATTTAGCAACGCAGCTGACACAGCTCGGCTTTGGCGTCATCCGCTTTGATTTTCGCGGCTCTGGCGATAGTGAAGGTGAACTTAAAGAGATGACCCTAGAGTCGCAGATCAGCGATGCATTAGCCGTCTTGGACTTTGCCGAAAAACACCCTTCCATAGACGCGTCGCGTATCGGCATCATCGGACGCTCTTTTGGAGGCGCCGTGTCGATCTTGGCGGCCAGCCGAAAACCAATCGTCAAGACGTTTTGTCTTTGGGCGCCTGTATTCAATGGAGCCCAGTGGGAACCGGTGTGGAAGCATGTGAATGCGGTGGGAATCAGCAAAAAGATTGAAGAAGAGGTTTTAACGATTGATGGGCAGTTCCTCGGCGTAGAATTCTTTCGCCAGTTCTTTGCGATGCATATCGAAAAGTCGCTGAGCGTCCTAGAAGATGTCCCCATCCTGATCATCCATGGCATTCCCGATAGCACCGTGCAAATCGACAACAGCATGGGCTACTTAAAGGCACGCCATCATTCCCCAGGAGAGACGCGTTTTATCCAGCTCCCCTACAGCGATCACGACTTTACCCACCTAGGCGAGCGGCGGGTCGCCCTTGCCGAGACATTAAAATGGTTCCAAGATACCCTCTAGGAGTGAAACATGTCCAACCAGAGCCCTTTGCAGCAAGAACGCTTGAAATATCAGCCCAAATTGCCTGTTCAGTTGCAACATCCTAGAGCCCTGGAACTGGTATCAGAAGGCAACTCTTCGCCACAGGCAGAGCTTGCCAAGCTGTTTCCAAAAACAAAGGATTTGCGCCCCCTGACATTCAAGGAAGGCAAAACGAGAGAAACGGCCGCCTTACGCGTTGGGGTGGTGTTATCGGGCGGACAAGCCGCTGGAGGGCATAATGTCATTGCGGGTCTCTTTGATGCGCTTAAAGTTTTAAACCCTGCTAGCCGCCTGTTTGGCTTCCTTAATGGCCCTAAGGGGATCATCGACAATAAGCAGAAGGAGTTGACAGCGGATTTTATCTCTCTCTACCGCAATCAGGGAGGCTTCGACATGATCGGGGCTGGCCGCACCAAAATTGAGACGCCGGATCAGTTTGCCGCCTCAGAGAAGACCGTGAAGGACCTTGACCTCGATGGACTCGTCATCGTGGGCGGTGATGACTCCAACACGACGGCGGCTTTGCTTGCAGAGTATTTTCTCACCCACAATGTCAAGACGAAGGTGATCGGCGTGCCTAAGACGATCGATGGCGATCTGAAAAATAGCCAAATCGAGATCTCGTTTGGGTTTGACACAGCGAGCAAAACCTTTTCAGAGTATATTGGCAGCGTGCTGCGCGATGCCCTATCGGCCAAGAAGTATTACTTTTTCATCAAGCTCATGGGGCGGACAGCCTCCCATCTAACGCTGGAGTGTGCTTTGCAGACCCATCCCAACTTAAGCTTGATTGGGGAAGAGATCGAAGCCAAAAAGATGACGATTCAAGACATCACCAACGAAATTGTCGACCTCATTCTAGCCAGGGCAGCCGAAAAGAAAGAATTTGGAGTCATTCTCATTCCAGAAGGCATCATCGAGTTCATTCCTGAATGCCGCGTGTTGATTAAAGAGCTCAATGTGCTTCAGGCTAAGGGAGTTAAGTCAAGTGAGGTCGCTGAGCAGCTGACGCCCGCTTCGCTGCAGTGCCTCAATTCCATGCCCAAAGCGATTCAGGACCAGCTGATGCTCGACCGCGACGCGCATGGCAACGTACAAGTCTCAAAGATCGAGACGGAGCGGCTTTTCATAGAAACGGTCAAGGCTGAGCTGAAGAAGCGCAATGCCAAAGAGATCAGCGCACAACCCCTCTTCTGCGGGTATGAGGGACGCTCTTGCATGCCTTCGAACTTCGATGCCGACTATTGCTACGCCTTGGGGTACGTGGCAGCCCTGTTGGTCTCCTTGGGAGCCACCGGCTACATGAGCAGCGTGCAGGGGCTTGCTGGGAAAGAGTGGAGGATTGGCGGCACGCCGCTTGTGGGGATGATGGACATCGAGATGCGCAAAGGCGAGATGAAGCCTGTGATCAAGAAGGCCCTCGTCGACCTGCAGGGGGCTGCGTTCAAGCAGTTTGCCTCCCAGCGCGGTCTCTGGAGGTTAGAGGATGACTACCGCTACCCGGGGCCGATTCAATTCTTTGGGCCTGCTTCCCTGACGGATGCGGTCACGATGACCCTCCAACTGGATAGCCGCAAGCTTTCATAGACAAAAAAGTGCACAGCCAATAGACTTGTTCAAGCGCGTAAAGGAGTACGAACATGTCTTTAAGTTTTCCCCTAGAATCTCTGATTGGAGCCGTATTGGCTGGGGATTGCTGCCCCTCTACTTCTGCAAAGGATGAAAAGATTTTCACAAAAATTTTCAACCTAAAGGGGTGCGGCAGCAGCCTGAAAGCCTGTCTAAAAGTTTTCACAGACTTTATCGAACAGGGCCTGTTTTCTCCAGATGAGGCAAGCAAGGGATTCCGTGCTTTTCTTCAAGACCCTCGGGCTGGAACTCAAATCCCACCCAATCTTCTTTCGACGGTTCTTGATCCACTAAATGAGATGCAAAATATAGATCGTCTAGTGGATGAGGGAAACTACCGCACAGCTGCTACTCGCCTTGTTTTGTTGAATCGACTGAGAAACTCAAGATTGGATCTTCTTCCCTCCGAGGCTAGAGGGCTTAAATATCTTACAATGGATCAGAAGAAAAATATCCATTACGTCTGTTCAGCAGTGCCTGAAGAAGCTAAACCCTACTTCATTTATTTTGAATGGATAAGCAGAGAAAATTGCTCTTATCCTGGACATTTACCTAAGGAGTATTTGCCTGTTTTTCTTGATCTTTTACTTACAGATGAGACGGAAAGGGAACACCCCCTTCACCGCTATGTGATCAATTATTTAGATGTGGAAAGTTCTAATCTCGCCCCCTTTTCGGAGCGGGTGCGTCAGCTTTGTCATATAGCGCATCATGAATGCTTGCTTTACTATTTGGGATACCGTCTCTCCTACCAAGATTTATTCCAATGCCACAAATTATATCTTTTGTGTCGGGAATATCAAGATGTTGGAATCACCTTAAAGAAATTTTTTCCTGGGTATGATGATGCTTTAGATCGCGCCTTTGTGGCGGAGGGCCAAGCTTTTTCGGAAGCTTTTCGCTTTTCAATAGAATTTGGAGAGGTTCTCGTTAAGCGCTTGATAGAGAAAGCTAAGGAAGGTCTGCCGACGAGAATGAAGGACCCGGCAGTTAAGGAATCTATTTGCAGAGAATGTGTGAAGTGGAAGTCGGGTGTTGTTATCGACGCAAGCACTTCTTTGGAAACTTTGCAGAGCATTTACAACATCGCGACGTTTGGACTGGATCATGGAGCTTTTCCAGGGTCCACTGTGGATGCTCTGTTTCCCAAATTTACCTACTTCTTGTGGCGCAATTTGTTAGAGGGCCCGATTGCCACTACATTTACAACCAAAAATCAAGACTTCATAAACACCCTTAGCAAGGATGAAGACCACTGCAGTCGAACAATGCTCAGTGAGATGGAGTTTTGTGTCGCGTTAACCGATTTAGAAGCTGAAGTGACTCCTGAGAGTATCGTCCGGCTTGAGCAACTAGCGATAAAACCTCATATGATTTGGCTTGTGGAGCGCTTATTTGAATTTGCTAAAAATGCTAACAATGATTTCCTTCTCTCCTACGCTAATGGGCTTGCTAAAAAGTTCTCTTCCTAGACGAAAATGGGGGTCCCCGAGTATAGGGTTGAGATTTGAGGGGATTTAGGGATGCTGCGCGTAGGCGTGATCGGCTATGGCTACTGGGGGCGCAACGTCGTGCGCAACTTCAACGGCAACGACAATGTCCAAGTCGTGGCCGTGAGCGACCTCAACGCCGATAACCTCAAACGCGCGCAGAGACTCTACCCGCAGGTGAGGGTGACGGCGGACTTCCGCGAACTCATCACGGCCCCTGATATCGACGCTGTCGCTGTCGTAACACCCGTCAATACCCACTACGAACTCAGCAAAATCGCCCTCAACCACGGCAAACACCTCTTCGTTGAAAAACCCTTCACCGAGACCTCCCATCAAGGAGAAGAGCTGGTCGAGCTTGCCGAAAAGAAAGGGCGCATTGTGATGGTGGACCACACCTTTATCTTCACAGAAGCGGTGCGCAAAATTAAATACTTCGTCGACGAAGGCATGCTGGGCAAGCTCCTGTATTACGACGCTACGCGCGTCAATTTGGGACTCTTTCAACAAGATGTCAACGTGATCTGGGACTTAGCACCGCATGACTTTTCGATTATGGATTATCTTATCCAACAGAAACCCAAAGCTTTAGCTGCACATGGCATGGACCATTATGGCCGCGGTCTTTGTAACACGGCTTACGTGACGGTCTACTACGACGAGCTCATCGCCCACTTCAATTTTAACTGGCTAAGCCCGGTCAAAATTCGCTCCACTTACATCGGCGGCCAAAAGAAAATGATCGTCTGGGATGACCTGCAGAACGATGAAAAGCTCAAAGTCTACGATAAGGGCGTTTCCGTCGAAGAGGATGAAGAGAAGGTCTTTGCTTACCGCATCAACTACCGGTTGGGGGACTTATGGATCCCCCAGCTCGCGGCTAAAGAAGCATTAGCAACTGAAATTGAGTACTTTGTGCAATGCATCGCCCAGGGTGTCAAACCGATCAATGACGCCGCCGCGGGTTTAAAAATTATCAGACTATTAGAAGCTACCGATTACTCCATCAAAAACCAGGGCAAAATTGTCAACCTATGAATGATTACACCTGCATTGCCAAAGATGTTGTACTAGGACAAGAGGTTTACATCTCCAAATTTGTCAACCTCTACGGCTGCACCATCGGCCATCACACTAAGATCGGCGCTTTCGTCGAAATTCAAAAAAATGCCTCCGTCGGCAACCACTGTAAGATTTCATCGCACACCTTTATCTGCGAGGGGGTGACGATCGAGGATAACTGCTTCATTGGACACGGCGTCATGTTCATCAATGACAATTATCCCCGCGCTGTGGGGGAGGATGGCAAGTTAGAAACAGATGCGGATTGGAAAGACCGCTTTGTCAAAACTAAGGTCGGCAAAAATGTGGTGATTGGCTCTAACGCGACGATCAAGGGGAATATCACCATTGGGGATAATGCGATGATTGGGGCCGGAAGCGTCGTCACAAAAAATGTGCCTGCCAACGAAGTCTGGGCAGGTAACCCAGCAAAAAGGATGAGGGGTAGAAAAGAATGAAAGTCCCCTTTTTTGATTTAACTCAGCAATATCAGGCGTTAAAGCCCGAGGTCGACAAGGCCATTCAAGGGGTTCTCGATCGCTGTGAATATATCTCGGGGCAATCGGTAAGCTCCTTTGAGAAAAACTTTGCGCACCTGCATCGCGCCAAATACTGTGTGGCCGTCAGCTCGGGAACATCCGCTCTGCATATCGCGCTGTGGGCGCTTGGCCTCCAAACGGGGGATGAGGTGATCGTCCCTTCGCATACTTTTATTGCGACTGCCGCTGCTGTGAGCCTTGCAGGGGGGAAGCCCATCTTTGTCGACAGCGAAGAAAAGTACTACAATATCGACCCTCGGGCAATTGAAAAGGCCATTACGAAGAAGACACGTGCGATCATTGCCGTGCACCTGTATGGACAGCCAGCCGAGATCGACACCATTGCAGCTATTGCCAAGAAGCACCACCTCTGGCTAATAGAAGACTGCGCTCAAGCCCATGGAGCCGAGTATAAGGGGGTGCCCGTGGGAACATTTGGAATTTGCGGCTGTTTTAGCTTTTATCCCAGCAAAAACCTAGGCGCCTTTGGGGAAGGGGGAGCCGTCGTCACACAGGACGAGGCCCTTTATCAGAAAATGTTGATGCTGCGCAATCATGGATCCAGCCAGAAATATGAACATCCGCTCATTGGCCAAAACTATCGCATGCATGAGCTGCAGGGCGCTATCCTCGACGTGAAGTTGAAGCACCTGCAGAAGTGGACCGAAGCGAGGAGAAAGTTGGCGGAATCGTATAGACACCATCTGAAAGATATTCCAGGGATCCAATTGCCTGCAGAAAATCCGCATGCCAAGCATGTGTATCACCTCTACGTCATCCGCACCAAGCAGCGTGAAAAGCTGATGGAGCATTTGAAAAAGCAGGGCATCGCGACGGGGATCCATTACCCCATTCCTTGCCATAAACAGGAGTGCTTTGCTTCTCCGCTCTCACTGCCCACTTCCGAAAAGCTTGCCGAGGAAGTCCTGTCGCTGCCACTTTTTCCCGAAATGACGGAAGAACAGGTCGCCTACACGGCCCAAAAAATTAAAGAGTTCGCCCATGCCCAATGAGATTAAAGACAAACGCATTTTGGTGACGGGCGGAGCAGGCTTTGTGGGCTCTTACATCGTGGATCAGCTGCTTCGAGAGGGTGTGAGAGAGGTCGTTGTGGTCGACAATATGTACCGCGGTTCCATGCGCAACTTGGCAGACGTCATTTCCTCAGGGAAAGTGTCTGTGCGAGAAATCGACATTCGCGATGCAGCGGCACTCGATGCAGCTTTCGCTGGCATCGACTACTGCTTCCACATGGCGGCTTTGCGCATCACGCGCTGCGCTGAAGCCCCTCGCGAAGGGGTGGAAGTGATGATCGGGGGTACCTTGAATGTGATCGAAAGCTGTCTTAAGCACGGCCTAAAAAAGCTTGTTGCCGCCTCCTCAGCATCCATTTACGGGACTGCCGATCAATTTCCCACCACAGAAGATCATCATCCTTATAATAATCGCACCCTGTACGGGGCCATGAAGATGGCCAATGAGCTGATGTACCGCGCCTTTAACGATATGCAGGGGCTAAATTACAATGCGATGCGCTACTTTAATGTGTATGGCCCGCGCATGGATACTCATGGCAAGTACACCGAAGTGCTGATCCGCTGGTATAAGCTGATCAAGGAGGGAAAAGCCCCTTTAATTTATGGAGATGGCAGCCAAACGATGGACTTTATCCACGTCGACGATGTAGCAAGAGCCAATCTTCTAGCCTTAAAGTCGGATGTTTCGGACGAAGTTTTCAACGTGGGGTATAGCCAAGAGGTCTCTCTTTTACAGCTCTGCAAGACCCTTCTGGAGGTGATGTCTAGTTCAGTGGAACCTCAGTTGGTCCCACTACCGGAACAGCGCAAGAAGGTGGAAGTGACCAGGCGTCTCGCTGATGTCTCAAAAGCAAAGCGCCTCATCCACTTTGAGGCGGCAATCCCTTTGAAAGAGGGCTTGCGTGATTTGGTTAAGTGGCTTGATAAACAACAATTGTGAGCGTGGATGAAAGCGGATTTAGTTTTACATAATGGCACGGTGATTACGATGGAAGGCAAGCAGCATAACGCCCTTGCCATTGCAGGTGAGCGCATTGCATGGGTGGGCGATAAGCCTGAGAGTTGGATTGGTCCGAAGACCCAAGTCATCGATTTAAAAGGGGCCTATGTCTATCCAGGCTTCATTGATTCGCACCTCCATATCCTTCTCACAGGCATCTTCAACGGCATGCTTAATTTAAAAAACACACGCAGCAAGTCAGAGGTCGTAGAGAAAGTCAAAGCTGAAATTAAAAAGATACAGCCCGGAGAATGGCTCACAGGGAGTGGCTGGGAAGAAGACGGTTGGACAGAGAAAAAGCACCCGACGGCAGCCGATTTAGATGCAGTGGCTCCAAACAACCCCGTGGTGTTGATCAGAGCTGACACTCATTCAATCTGGGTCAACAGTGCGGCCTTAAAGCTCGCAGGAATTGATCACAGTACACCCGATCCCGATGGAGGAAAAATCTATCGCGATAAGAAAGGTCATCCCACTGGCATGTTGCTCGACAAAGCGATGTACATCGTCTATAACGTCTTTCCCAAACCCGATCTAGAAGAGACGATCAAAATCACGAAACATGTCCTGGATGAGTTTTTGAAAATTGGCATCACCATGGTGCATAACGCTTCTACTCCGCTAGGGGAGCTGGAGGCTTTTCAAGAGTTAGCTAAAAGAGGGGAGTTAAACGTCAGAATCTATGGCATGGGAGTCATCCCAGGCGAATGTGGAGAGATGTTACTTAAGGAGGGACCGCAGTCCTATGGGCCTTTTTTAGAGATGCATTGCCTCAAGTTCTTTATGGATGGAGCGCTGGGGTCCCGTGGAGCAGCCGTTTTAGAGCAATATGAAGATGATCCAGGCAATCGCGGCTTGCTGTTTTGGTCTGAAGAGGATTTACTTCCCATCTTGAAAGAGGCCAAAAAGAAGAATTTACAAGTAGCCTTTCATGCCATAGGCGACGCTGCCAATCGCCGCGTAATTGAAGCTTATGAAATGACAGGGGTAAAGGGTAAACGCTGGCGCATCGAGCATGCGCAGCTCTTAGATACAGAAGATGTAAAGCGGATGGTCCCTCAAGGCATCATCGCCGCCATGCAGCCTCTCCACCTTATCGCTGACATGGGTTGGATGGAGCAGCGCATAGGCAAAACCCGCGTGAAAGGATGTGCCTTTTGCTGGCGCAGCTTGTTAGATGCTGGGGTGAAGGTAGCTGGGGGTTCTGATTCGCCTGTTGTCGATCCAAATCCTTTGCTGGGGATGTATGCGGCCATAACGCGCAAAAATTTGGATGGCACGCCAGAGGGCGGATGGCATCCTGAACAGTGCGTCACGCAGGAAGAAGCGCTGCGTATGTACACTTTGGATGCGGCTTACGCTGCTTTTAAAGAGAAGGATCTTGGTTCGATTAAAGTGGGAAAGCTCGCGGATCTCGTTGTACTCCCGGAGAATTTGCTGACCTGTGCACCAGCTGCGCTCCTCGACATGCCGGTCCTCTACACCATCGTGAATGGGAAAGTGGTTTATAGTTCATAAGGTAAAGCGCACGAGGAATTGACCCTCAAGGTAGAGGTTGTTTTCGCCTTGCGGTAGATAAAACTTAGGGTTGTTTCTTTCAGACGAGTCTCTTTCTAAAATGTGCCCATTGACTACGACTGGGTTTCTAGAATTATTTGAAATGATTTGTGCATAAATTCCATGTTCATCACGATTGATCCAAAACAATCCATTTTTTTTATGTTCCAATTGATACGCACCCGCATGGTTAAATACTAAAGGTTTAACTCCACCTTTCACCATTTCTTCTATTGAATTGTCCATCTGTTTTTCTTTTATATAAAGGCTCGAATCGGGGTCATCATCCCCCTCATAGAACCGCACCTTATGCTGGGTATCCACGTTATAGTTGGGTTTTTCAGCGGGGATTGTAGCCGAGAGTTTTTTGCGGATGCGGTCGATTTTGGTGTCGACTGAGTCCTTAGATGTTTTCTTGACTTCCGCAGTTTGATAGGGAGTCAAAGCAGTGATGGTCGAGTCGTCGAGAGCCTTGTCCTTCCACTGCATTCTTTTCCTTGTCGTTTCATCTACGACTCCTTCTCCACTTCTGAAGTCCTTCAATTGTTGCCGCGTGTATTTGGCATTTTGTTGAACGGTGTCCGTAAGGGTGGTCAAAAGCCTTTCAGCAGTCACATTTGCCCCTAAAGCGTTCTGCAAGCTATCCGTGTGAATCAGCGAAGGGTTGTCATCCTGTTTCTGCAAGTTTTGCCAAGCCCCATCGGTGGCAACCCACACAATAGCATCCTTCGGGTCGATGGGAAATTTGACATCGACCGTTTCTATCTCTGAAGAGCGATACCCCTTTAAACCCAAATTGCCGCCTACATAAGATTTGTCAGTGCTGTCATCATTCCCATCCACATTATTAAGCTGAAACGTTTGCCCCGTCTTAGCATTTGTCAGCATGATACGCTGATTGCCTAGGCTGACTCCAACGATGCGAAGTTCTGCATCGCCCGCATGACCAAACATCCTCACACCTGCGAGGTTGGCCCCACCTGTGCCCGTGTTCCCATTTTGCTCTTTCACTTGTGCATCTGTTGCATCCACATAGGTTTTGAGGGAGTCGGAAAGGGCATCTGGATCATTGCCTTGGAGCATTTTTTCCGCCAGGAAAGTGCAGGTGAGTTTTGAGGCGTCTGCAATGTTGCGATTTTCGTCAGGGTCGGGCGAGTGACCATAGCCATCAGCAGAAACGACAACGCCTCCCGAAATGCCCTTTGAATCGCGTGTGATGGCATAATGGCTCGCATCCAAGCAAAGGGAATTTTTATCGACATCATGGATTTTATCAGATTGCATGTCGGCCCAAGTTGTACCTGAGGAAACCCCTCCATAGGGACTCAAGGTCATATTTGTGCGCTTTTCATTTGTAAAGGAACTGTGCGAACAGGTGGAATTAAAGTTCACTTCTTCAGTGACAAATTTTGAGCGGATGGACAGCGCAAGCAAAACGGCAGACCCAGCCACAATAGTAAGAGGAGCAAGAAAGCGCATTTTTTCACCTGCAGCTAAGCCCTGTTGCTTCCAGATCGCTGGATCTTTATTTAAGGCTTTCGCCATTTCTTGGCCCACTTGTTCGCCGACTTTTCCCGACATCTCGCGAAAGCTAATCTGCGAAAGAGCCTTGCCTATAGGTAAAAATGTCTCTTTGATGCTGGATAGAAAAGTTCCTATTCTACCCGACGAGGAGGAGGGGGGTTGAAGGGAGGACA
>Ga0206912_1238_pt1 | contig 11662 bp, 9 predicted proteins | sample Alteio_BWOrgHeat_75_FD_152933 | JGI IMG/M metagenome (GOLD analysis project Ga0206912, IMG submission 152933) | Enriched cells from forest soil in Barre Woods Harvard Forest LTER site, Petersham, Massachusetts, United States -... | ecosystem: Environmental > Terrestrial > Soil > Temperate forest > O... | reverse complement strand
CGCCTCTCCCTGGGCATCGATTTGAATCGTCTCCTGCGCCGGCAACACGCTTCCGATGCTCACCACGACAGCCAACAGCCATGCGGACCGCAACGTTCTTCGGTTCATCGACGGTTTCCCTTCGCTTTGTTTGTTGGAATTGAAGACTAAAGACACGGATGGACCTGAATAGCAAATGAGCAGCAGATCTCTCGCGAAACCTGCTGCTCGAATCCATCAAAGATTCAATCGATCACTTACACCAACGGAGTCTAGAAATGGAACCGCGCCTGCAAAGTCACGGTTCGCGATCCAAGGGCGGTCCCGTCCTGCCCGAAGTTGCTGGATTGAATATTGTCGGAGATGCCGCCGCCATTGGACGCCCCGCCAGGCTTGAAGTTCAGGTTGTTGAACAGATTGAAGGCATCCGCTCGAACCTCGATCGCCGAACCCTCGCCCATTCCTTTGATTCTGCCCAGCCCGAAACTCTTGCTGACCGTTGCATCAACGTCGCGGTATCCCGGCCCAATCAGTGAATTCCGTGCCACTCCCGGTGACGGCGGCGCTGTTCCCCCGGTCGCGGGAAACGCTGGACCTGCCGTCAAGACGGGCGGAGTGAAGTAAGCCAGTCCGCCATTCGGGAAGTTCGCGTTGACTCCATTTCCCACGCCGGGTCCGGATTTGAATGCGTCGTTACTCGTATCATGTCCGGCCCCGCCCTTATAAGCAGCCGGCAGTAGTTGTGTGTAGCCGCAAGTTGAGCAATACAGGCTCCCCACAGGGCTGACATAGATCGGGCTCCAGGGAAATCCCGTGTGCAGGTTCAGGATCCCGCTCAGAGACCATCCGCCGGCAAGGCGCTCGATCCATGCATGATCACCATGGAAGAACACCGGCTGCCACATCCCGAAGATCTTTCCCTGGGTAGTGATGTTGTAGTCGGAACGGCCGTACGACAACCTCGGATTATAGGGATAGAACTGCTCGCTGTAGGGAGCCGAACTCGTATCCATGCTTTTCGCCCACGTGAGCTCCGCGTCCAGCATGAACTGGTGTGAAAATTGATGTTTCAATCCGGCGAGCATCGCGTTGTAGTTGCCGTATCCGTTGTTGTCGAAATAGTTGACGCCGTTCACCTGGGGATTGAGAGGAATGTTCTGGACCGAGGCGACCGCGTTGCCGTCGTAGTGGAAATAGATGTGGCGCGAAACACTTCCCTGGTACCCAACCGACAATATGAAGTTCGCGCCCAAGTCGGTCTGCGTGTCCAGCGACCAATGCTGGGAGTACATCGTCGGCATGTCTGTCGGGAAGGCCGTCACTCCGACTTGGCTGCTGGTAGGCAGGCCATTGGAGCCGAAACTCACGATCGTATTCGGATTGGGCGGATAGCCGAACAGCGAATGCGGATCGCTCGGAATCGCATAGACGATTCCCGGATTCGGGGAGGTGGGGAGACTCATCGAGAAGTTCGGCGACACCGTGAGTCCGGGGTTCCCGTTCACATTGCCGGTGATGGCGATTTCGTTCTGGTTGTAATTCAGGCCGAAGCCGCCGCGAATCACTACCTTCTGATGATAGAAACCAGGAGTCCAGGCAAAACCGAACTGGGGTCCGAAATTGAGCTTCTGCGGATTCCACAAGTCGCCGCCCTTTAGGACGGTCATCCCGGTCAACATATCCGCCCCGGAGCCAAACCGCACCTTGTACAGATTGTTTTGCTTCGACGAAAGCGCCCCGAAGTACGCGTAGCGCAAGCCGACGTTCAAGGTGAGGGAGGGTTTCACCTTCCAGCCATCCTGCACAAATAAGCCCCAGAGAGTCTCACGGTTATCCTGCCGGGCATCCGTAGGGATGCCGGTCGTGGGATCGAATGTTCCTGATTCGGACCGGGGAGCATCGTTCAGGAAATCCCAAACGTTGAAGAAGTTGAAGTTCGGCCGCGCGTTGTACGGCGCCTCGTTCAGATAATAGAGAGGCGTCACTTCGCCGCCAAACTTGATCGTGTGGTTGCCCATGATCTTGGTCGCAATATCGCGATACGAATAGGTCCATTGATCGAACACACTAGGTCCCGGCGCTCCGAAGTTCTGCACCGTGATGCTGCCAATTTGTCCGACCGAATCATTGGGCAGGCCGAAAGGCTCCTGCGGATTGGACGCGACTTCGTTCCAACGCCATCCGGCCGCATTGGCCCGTAATTCATTCAGGAAGTTCGGGGAGAAGGTGTGATTCCAGATGCCCGAAAAAGCATCGTTGACCGCCGAGTGATGCCACAGGTTGTATTTGCGCGTCGGGCCCACGTACGATGTCTGATCCACGGGAACCCAATAGATGGCGAAGCTGATGTGATCCTTGCCGGTAATATTCGCATCCACCCGGCCGTTGTACTGCTCGTTCACCACGCTGGTCGGATTTGCCGTCGTATAGTCCGCAATATCGGCCACGGAACTGTTCAGCCCGCCTCCGACGCCAGGAGACGTCGGACTTATCCAGCTCAGGTCATGCGATCCCAACGGTCCCGTCAACGGGGATCCGATATTCAACCCCTGTCCCGGAATCGTGATACAGTTCACTCCTTCCGTCAGGCCGATATTCCCGCACGTCTGGTCGATGATGCTGCTTGCATTCACGCCCGCGCCGGGAAAGGTGAGAAACTGCGAGGCAATGCTGCCCGAAGGCGCCAGCCCATCAAAAGCGGGCGTATCGTACCAGCCTGTCGCGCTGACGGTAGAGTTATTTCGCTCCGTTTCATACGAGAAGAACGCAAACAGCTTGTTCTTCCAAAGCGGACCACCCAGGCTGCCTCCAATCTGGTTGAACTGCTGCGAGTCTCGCAGCAATCCACGCGCATCGGGCGTGCCCGGTTTAAGTGAGCCGGGTCCGTTGTAACGCTGATAGGCGTTCAGTCCCGGCCGGTACGCTTGAAAGAACGCGCTTCCATGCACCTGGTTCGTTCCGCTCTTCGATGTGACCTGGATCTGCGCGCCGCTAAAACGCCCATTCTCCGCGTCATATTCGTTCGATACCACCCGCACGTTATCGACCGATTCCTCCGAGGGCGTGATCACCGACGTTCCGCCCCACACCACGCTGGCGGTGCTGATTCCATCGACGGAAATGCTGTTGTTCTCATACTGCCCGCCATTGGCCAGCGTCTGGGGTCCGTTTTCGGTTGCGAAGATGCCGGTGTTGGCGCCGGGACCTCCGGGGCCTTGCGTGCCGGGCAGGCTGAATGTGCCGCCACCCCCAGCCTGCGACGCATCGCCGGTGGTTCCCGGCGCGAGTTGCGTCAACTGGAACACGTCTCGCCCGAACGACGGCATGTGCTGGATCTGATTCTCTGAGATGGTTCCGCCGATGGTCGCCGTGTCCGTATCGAGCAGCGGCGCCTGCGATGCATCCACCGTCACCGTCTGAGCCACCTGGCCGATCTCGAGTTTTACGTCGATCGAGTTCGGCTGCTCGGGAATGATATGCAGATTGTCAAGGACCTTGGTTTGGAACCCGTCTTTTTCTGCCACGAGTTTAAAAGTGCTGGAGGGAAGCGCATTGAAGTTATAGACACCCACTTCGTTGCTGGTGCGCTCCTGTGCGTCATTCGTCTGCAGGTTGGTAAGAGTCACCTTGGCGCCGGGAATCACGCCGCCCTGCGTGTCGGTCACCGTGCCTTGAATGGACGCTCGATATTGTGCGTAAGCGGCGGGGCTCATCAGCAATATGGCGGCCGCCAACAAAAATAGCGCTCGAAGCGCCATGATGAAGTTGAGTTTTCCGGAAGATGTCCTGGCCTTATAACGGGGGAAGTGCATGAGGTTCTCCTTGTCCATTGCGCGGTTACTCACAACGCCTGCAACTCCGGAGAAACCTGCTGCACACAGCGCGGCAGGTACCGGAACGATACCTCACCGCACAATCGCCTGAGAATGATACTCAGGCGCTCATGTCACTCCCTTGTGACGTCTAGCACTTCGCTCTTATCAACTTACAGCTAGGAAATCGCACACACGAAGAGCAGCTCCAATCCTGCCGCGGCATAATCACTCGCTTGAGCCGCTTCAACAACAGATAAGAGCCGGTGATGGATCGTGGATAAGTCGAATCGCCTGAGTTGTCTTGCGATCCGCGTCGATTTGCGAAGGCTTGCAATAGCGCATCTGGCCCAGCATGTTAGATGGCAAACTTCACCTCTAGGTTTCATGCGCCGGGCCTGGTTTCTTTCGCCTTTGAGGAAGGTCACAAATTGCAGCTCCGGTTCGTTTCGCCCCCGCCTGCTCTTCTGATAGCGTTTGATATTGCAACTCATCGAGGTGCAGGGCCATGTCCGCAACTGATCCCAGGCAAGTGGAAAGGCTGTCGAATTCTGCTGCGGAGACAACCACAAGCCACCCTCCCGCGGTGATCGCCGGCTTCTCTGCCTGGTTGCTGGACGCCTTCGATTTCTTTCGTGTGACCTTCTGTCTGACAGCCATGGGGCTGGAGTTCCACAAGACCGACCCGCAAATTGCTCTCATCATCACCATGACCATGGCCTTTCGCCCCGTGGGCGGATTCCTGTTTGGTATCATGGCCGACCGTTACGGACGCCGAGTGCCCCTGATGATCAACATCGGGGTGTTCGCATTCTCCGACATCCTCACCGGGCTCGCCCCAACCTATACCTTTCTCCTGATCGTGCGCGCCTTGTTCGGCATCGTCATGGGGGGATGCTGGGGTGTCGCGGCCTCGCTCGCCATGGAAGGAGCCTCGCCCGGCAAGCGCGGCATTCTCTCCGGACTGCTGCAGGAAGGCTATGCCGCGGGCAATGTGCTGGCCGCCATCGCTTATTTCTTCCTTATCGGACCCCTGGGCTGGCGCCCGCTCTTTTACCTCGGAAGCGTGCCTGCCATTTGCCTGGTGCTGTATATCAAGCTTTTTGTCAAAGAATCGGCCGTATGGCAGAAGGAAGCCAAATCCAGGCAACCCTGGCGGGAGCAGTTCCGCGAGATCGTCTCCCACTGGAAGCTTTTTCTCTATCTGCTGCTGTTCATGACCATGATGCTCTTCGCTTCCCATGGCACGCAGGACATGTACCCCACCTTCCTGCAGCGCCAATGGCACTTCGGCCCATCCCAGCGCGCCACGATTACCGCGATCTCCGGCATTGGAGCCATCATCGGCGGCATCGTCCTTGGCCATCTCTCCGACAAGTGGGGACGCCGCAGAGCCATCGTCCTGGCATTCGCCCTGGGTGCCCTTGTCATTCCCCTCTGGGCCTATGCGCCTAATACGATTCTTCTCGTTGTCGGGGCATTTCTGATGCAATTCATGGTGCAGGGCGCGTGGGGCGTCATTCCCGCGCATCTCTCCGAGCTTTCGCCCGACTCGGTTCGCGCCCTGTTGCCGGGATTCGCCTACCAGAGCGCCGGCATCATTGCCAGCTCAGTGGTCTACATCGAGGCGGTCTATGCGCAGAAGACGAGCTATGCAACCGCCATGGCACTGACTGCAATCAGCGTCTTCGTCCTCGCATCGATCACGGCTATGCTCGGCCGAGAACGCCACGGCCATAAATTCGGCTCCGCGCCTCGCCCCTTATGATGCTGCCCCAATACTAGGAGCTCTTCCGCTTCTTCGCCGCGCTCTTGGCATGTCGCGACAGCGCGGAATGACTCGCCGTCGATTTCGGCTCGCGCTTCATTGCCTCCATCCGCGAACGGCTCCGTTTTGTCGTTCCTTCCTCGCTCGTCTGCGGATCCGTTTGTCCCTTCTCGTAATCCCGTTCAGCCTTCTGACGCGTGCTTTTGCTCGTCTTTCCTTTGGCAGGCGGCTTCACTGGAATCCCCGCGCGCCGCGCTTTGCTCAGCCCGATGGCAATGGCCTGCTGCGGAGAGCGCGCACCATGCTTCCCTTCCCGCACGTGTTCAATCTCTTCGTGGACAAATTCGCCGGCTGCCGTTGTCGGCGACTTTCCCTCGCGCAAATCCTCATTCGCCTTTTTTGTTGTCGCTTCGTCAGGCATGGCTCGTCCCCCTATACTTTGTTCTTGTTCTTTCGAGTCTTCTCGCGTGCCTTCTTCACTTTCTCTGACAGCAAGTCCTTAGCCTTCTCGAGATCTCTTCGCCTCGTTGCGCTCAATTCCTTGCCCGCACGATTGATGTGGTAGGTCAACATCCGCATCCCCGACCCTGGGCCCTTCGGCGAAACCTTCTTCGACGCCAGCTTTTTTGCGATCGTTTCGGGGTCCCGATTGAACAGCCCCTCGGGCGGATGAGTCGAATCTGTCTTGACCGTCTTTACCCACTTCTTCGCTGAATGTGCCATACGGTTGGCTTCGATGTAGCGTCAACGAATAAGTTTGCTTGCGCCGGCGCTCGCGCCGCGCGGCCTGGCTTGACAGACAGGCGCGACAGTCGCTGGCCCCGCTCACTCAGCTTCGATTACCGCCATCCACCCAGAATTGCACCCATCACGGTCAGCGCCGCGGTGAGATAGCCGCCATTGATGAGAACGTACTTCAACGGCCGGTGCTCGAAGACCGCGACAATCCCGATGCCGGTGGCCACCCATCCTGCGCCCGCGAGGAATCCGGCCGTCGCCCCGAAGGCCAGCGTGGTAGTGGGCGCGTTGAGGAACATGGCAAGGTTGAATGCCATCACCAGGCTGAGCAGAAAGGCGATCGTAAATCCCTTCGGTCCCGCAGCCGGGGGATCGGCCGTAAACCCGTTGGCCTGCTTCCACGCGGAGACCAGCAGAACCGGGGAATACCACAATCCACCGATGACGAACGCAGAGATGGCAGCGGCCAGGATGGCCCAGATGTTCAACGTGTGCATGTTCATGGATTCCGTCTCCTTACTTTCCCTTGCCCGCGGGATCGCCAAACACCTTCTTCCAGTCAATGGGGCCGTCCACGAAGCGTTTGTGCAGCGTGGCCATCAACTCCGCATTCCCCGCCACCAGGTATTCGTAGGCACGCGTCCATTCCGGACCGCTCTTCCATCCCGTCTGGGTCAGGCGGACGACGGTCGAATCTCCGCGACTCTGAAACTGGAACGTCGCCCGAGTACGCTCGGCGCGCACATGCGGAAACTGATCGGGAGCCAGCGCCGCAATCACCATCTCTTTTTCGGGAACAAAGCTCACGATGGTTCCACCGCCCGTGCTTCCGCCCGGAAAATGCGCTGTCCACTCCCCGCCCGGACGCAGGTCCACCACCGCATTGGGTGTCAGCCACGTGCTGAGACCCTCGCTGGTAGAAAATGCGCGCCAGACCTCGCCGACCGGAGCCGGAACTTCCACTTCGATGACCAGTTGTTGTGGCTCGTGGACGGCAGCCGGAGAGTCGGTTTGCGCCACCGCAAATCGAACCGGAACGAGGGCAAGGACAGCGGCTAGGCTGGAGGCGATGAATGTCTTCATGGCATTTAGTTGATCATTCAAGTAAGATAGTTGCAATTAGAATTTATGCTGTCAAGTGGATTCTTTGACGAATGATGTCGAAACCACCAATCTCAACTCGTGATCGCCTCATCGCATCCGCGCGTTACCTGTTCTGGGAGCGCGGATTCGCCGGCACCAGCATGTCGGAGCTATTGGCGCACGCCGAAGTCAATTCGGGAAGCTTCTATCACTTCTTCGACAGCAAGGAGGCGCTGTTGAGGGAGGTCCTGGAAGGCTATCTCCGCCTCCTCCGGCCCATGGTGATCGACCCGGCGTTCTCATCGGTTGAAGAACCGGTGGGCCGCATCTTCGCCATTCTTGCTGGCTACCGCGAGCGCATCCTTGGAACCGACTGCAGGTATGGGTGCCCGCTTGGCCGCCTGGCCCTGGAAATCGACCCCGAGAATGCTCCGGCTCACACCTTGATCGCACAAAACTTTCAGGGCTGGATCGAGGCCGTGCGCGAGTGCCTTGACGACATGAAGCCGTCTCTCCCTCCCGAAACCGATCTCGATTCCCTGGCGACCTATGTCCTGGTGGTCATGGAAGGCGGAGTCATGCTTTCGCGCTCCTACCGCTCCGTCGAGCCCTTCGACCGCGCCATTGCGCAGCTGCGCGAGCACTTCAGGTTATTGGTGAGTACACCAGCTCGTCGTCCCTAGTCCCTAGTCCCTGGTCCCCTGCGCTATTCGTAGCGCAGCGACTCAATCGGATCCAGGTTCGCCGCGCGTATGGCCGGAATCATGCCACTCACCAGCCCAGTCACCACCAGGATGCACGTGGCCACAATCACCGAAGTCGGCGAGATCAGCAACTGGATATCGGCGCCCTCGCCGTGCAGCGCCAGTTCGCTGTAGAACGGGATACGCCCTACCGCGATCGACACAGTGTAGGCGAGAGCGATCCCGCAGATTCCGCCGACTGCCGTGATGGCCATCGCCTCGGCGAGAAACTGCGTCAGGATATGACGCTTGTGCGCGCCCAACGCCTTCTCCACACCGATCTCGCGGGTGCGCTGCTGCACCGCCACCAGCATGATGTTCATCAGCCCGATACCCGCAATGCCCAGCGTGAGCGCACCCACAAGCGACAGCAGCACCTGCAGCGCGAGCGAGAGAATACTGAACTGGTGCAGCTCGGTCATGAGGTTGGCGACATAAATCGCGTTATGATCCGTCGGCCTGAAGTGATGCGCCGCGCCCAGCGTCGCGCGCATATTCTGTTCGGTCAGCTCAAAGTTACCCTGGTAGTTGAACCACATGCCGCCCAGGTACTTGGTATCCGTCAGGTCGCTCATGGTGCTGAACGGGACGTAGACCTGGCGATTGCGGTCGTTCTCTTCTCCGCCCTCCTGCATCTTGGGGCTCAGCACGCCCACGATGGTGAAGAGCACGCCGTTGAGCCGGATGGTTTCACCTATCGCCCACCCCCCCCGAGAAAAGCTTGGTCTTCGATTCGGAGCCAATCACGCACACGTGCGCGCGCTGCTGTTCCTCCTGGCCATTGAAGAATCGCCCTTCGTCAGTGTTGAGCTTCCATATGTCCTGGAATACGCTGCGAACGCCGTTCACCGTCCAGGTGTAGGAGTGGAGGTCGTTCTGTACAATCACATCTTTGAATGCCACCGGCGAAATGTGATTGATGCCCGGAACGCTGGCGATGAGCCGGTCCACATCATCCATCGTGAACTGAACCTTCACGCCCGATTTTTCTCCGCCGGCCTGTTCGCTGGTACGCCCCGGAAACACCCCGATGATGTTGGTGCCCCACTCCGCGAAAATAGCTTCGATGGCGCGGCTGAAGCCCGCCCCGTACGCCAGAAGCAGCACCACCGTCGCGATCCCCCATGCCATGCCGATCATGGTGATGGCGGTCCTGCGGCGGTTGTAGAGCATCGCCTCCCAAGCCTGTCCCAGAATGTCTTTCAGCATGAACCTCAGCTCCTAGCTTCTAGCTTCTAGCTGCTAGCTCGTTATGGGTGGAGCAGCTTCCGTGGTTCTCGCATAAGCCGTCCAAGCTTTCCAGAATTCCCAACAAAATCTCGGTTCAGCACATCGCAGCTAGAAGCTAGAAGCTGCTTTTACTCTCTCCGCATCGCCTCAACCGCATCAAGCTTGGCCGCCTTGCTGGCTGGATAGAGTCCCGCCGCCACGCCGCACAGCACCAGCGAGCCCATGGCCAGTGCCGCCGACCAGGGCACCAGGCGGGGCGGATCCCAGCCCGGCATTTTACCGGTCAATGCCGACTGCAGCAGGCCCATCAGCCCCGCCGAGAACGCAATCCCGATCAAACCGCTCACTGCCGTCAACAGCAGCCCCTCCCAGAAGAACTGCGCCAATATGCTCTTCTGCGTGGCTCCCAACGCCTTGCGCAGGCCGATCTCCACCGTCCGCTCGCTCACCGAAACCAGCATGATGTTGATGATGCCCACCGCCCCAAGGCCGAGTGTGACAATCCCCACGCCCCCCAGAAACACGTCCATCGCGGTGAAGATGGCGCCGATCATCTTCATTTCCTGGATCGTGTCCCACTCCTGGAACGCGTCGATGAGAGATGGATCGAACCCATGCCGCTGGGCAATCAGGCGGTGCACCGCGGCCACGGCCTCGATGGCGTCGCCCTTCTTCGTTGGTTGGTACTGAATCGAAGTCAGCGCATCGCGCGCAATGTTTTCGCCCTTCAGTGCAAACAGTTCCTGCATGGTGGTGATCGGGATATAGAGCTTCTGATCGTCGTAGTCGTTATTGCCGCGGGAAATCTTGTCCACCGACCCGATCACCGCGAACTCTGTCCCATTGATGGTGATCGTTTCCCCCAGCAGCGGACGTCCCGGGAACAGAAGGTTTCGAGCCTTGAATCCGAGCACCGCGACGCGGCGCCGCTCGGATACGTCGGCGGCATTCAAAAATCGGCCTTGCGCCATGGGGATAAAGCGAATCGCGGTGTAATTCGGCTCTACGCCGATGACATGGCTCGAGGTATTGCTCCACTGGCTCACTTCGTAAAGATCGGAGCGCGACAGTTCCACGGTGACGCCGCGAACTTCCGGCAACTGTCTCATCGCCTCTGCGTCGCCCAGCGTCAACTGATAAGGACGCATCCCCGTGTGCTGGTTGGCGACAGCGGGGATGGTCCCGTTCCACATCAACACCACATCGTTGCCAAAGGTGGCCAGGTTGCGATGCTGGCCGGAGCGAAAACCCTCCCCCAGCCCCACCAGCACCAGCAAAGACCCCACACCCCAAGCAATTCCAAACATGGTAAGAAAGCTGCGCAGCTTGTTGGCTGCGATGGCTCGAAACACCTGCGAGAGTGTATCGCCGAAGCTCTGCATGACCTATCCGACGTGCCCCTTCCCTGTTTTGCCCGCCCGATGCGCAGCTTGTTGATTGAGCGCCTGAATCTACTTACGAGATAGACGCAGCAGCGGTTCCCTTGTCTCCACCAGCCGTCTGAAGCGGCCACAACACTTGGGTGCCCCATCCTCGCCGCGTCTTTGTCTTTTGCGGCTGGGGTGGGAGACCGCGAACCCTATAGATCAAGTCGTTGGATCAGCAAACCCACGTGATAAAGTTGCTGATTTGAACGCCATCCAGACACCGACGGGACTCAAATGAAAACAACGTCAGCACTGCAAGCCATCTCCCTTCGCCAGAGTCTAAGCGGCGCCGCGGCGATCCTTCTTTCTTCTCTCACCCTGCTCGCGCAGCAGCGCCCCCCTGCGGTGCCGCTCATCACCCACGATCCCTACTTCAGCATCTGGTCAGCCGCGGACAAGCTCACCGACCGCGACACCACCCACTGGACCGGAGCCCGCCAGCCCATCACCGGCCTGGCTCGCATCGATGGCAAGACCTTCCGCTTCATGGGCGCCGATCCCCGGGAACTGCCGCCGATGGACCAGGTCTCGCTCACCGTCACTCCCACCCATACCATCTACCAGTTCCGCGCCGGCGACGTGGACTTGGCGCTCACCTTCTTCACGCCCGCGTTCACTCAGGACCTCGATATCCTCTCCCGCCCCGTGACCTACCTGACCGTGACTGCAACCGGGCGGGGGGAACATGACGTGTCGATCCTCATCGACGTGGATCCGGTGATCGCCGTCAACACCGCCGATCAAGCCGTCACCTGGGGCCGCACCCGTGCGGGCAATCTCACCGTCCTCAACGTCGGCTCCCGCGATCAGCGCGTCCTCAATCGTCCCGGCGACGACCTGCGCATCGATTGGGGTTACTTCCACATCGCCGTTCCCGATGAG
>Ga0206912_1145_pt1 | contig 11851 bp, 11 predicted proteins | sample Alteio_BWOrgHeat_75_FD_152933 | JGI IMG/M metagenome (GOLD analysis project Ga0206912, IMG submission 152933) | Enriched cells from forest soil in Barre Woods Harvard Forest LTER site, Petersham, Massachusetts, United States -... | ecosystem: Environmental > Terrestrial > Soil > Temperate forest >... | reverse complement strand
GTGGAAATATCGGTTGGTATTCCCTCGTTTTATCTTATAAAAATAAACCACTTGTGCTGGCATTTGAACCGGATATTTTTAATTTCTCACTATTAAAAAAAAATGTGGCGTTGAATAAAAAAGATAATATCCGGATCTTTAATGTGGCACTCAGCGACAAGCCTGGTAAAATGACCCTTTATCTGTATAAGAAACATAATCTCGGCAGGCATTCGTTTATTCGCCAACGTAATTCTATTGGAACGGCAGAAGTTGAAACGATTCAACTTGATAATTTTTTAAAGGATCAGGGACTTGCAGACAAAAGAATAAAACTGATTAAGATTGATATTGAAGGCTATGAATTTGCAGCAATGTCAGGTGCGCAACAATCGCTTGCCAGGACTGATTACCTCGTGACTGAATTTTCGCCTGGTATGATGAAGGAAATCAAACAAGATCCGATTGAATATATTAACTATATTAAAAGTTTTGGTTTTATTCCCATGGTAATAAGCGAAGAGGGACTATCGGAACCGGATTTTGATTCAATTATCAGCAAGAATATCCAGGTGAATTTGTTTTGCAGGAAGAATTAAAAAAAATCATGAAAAGGACTATTAAATATATTTCTGCGATTTCATTTTTGATGGTCAGGTTAAGTTATGCCCAATTTATTCCGGATAAAAACACAGCTTCATTTTCTATTGGACCTTCTTTTCCTATAGGGAATTTTTCCAGCACCGATCCTTCCAATAATTTATCCGGATATGCAGTTTCCGGAATATCCGCAAATTTATCTTTTAATCACAAGTTGAATAATCAACTCGGTCTTATAGCCATGCTATATGGTCAGCGAAATGGAATAAATACTAACATACTTTCGGATCAATTGGATAAATCTTTTTTTGATCCACAATTTATTTCATCTTCCTCGGGAAGCCCATATTCTCCAACTGGTAGCCAGGAGGTATATTACAATTGGAACATAGAAAATAAATATTGGTATCTGGAATCCGTAATGCTGGGTGCCACAGAAGAATTAACATTTGAAAATAATCACAAATTATCGTTTGTTGCAAAAGTATTGATTGGAGCCGCCTATGCACAATTACCCACATTAAATGGTCAAAGTATTACGGATACTTCGTATGCTGTCTTTTACCAAAAAGGAGCTTCAGCATTCGGATTTTCCTATTTACTGAGTGGTGGTATGAACTATAAACTGTCGGGCAAACTGTATCTGAAGCTGGATGTTTTTTATTTTGGAACCAGCAGGCTGAATTTTAAAAATATTACACAAAACTTTGCTTCAACTTATGGCGGACTTCGTATGCCCGGTGTTTATACATTATCGAATTCAAATCTTACAGTTTTTTCGGAATCTTCAACAACCGGACAGAATAAACAGCCTTTTGGTTCAATTAATATAGTGGCAGGTGTCGGCTTAATACTATAGAGTATGAAACAGAACATTCCTGTATATATATCAGAAAGATTTAAAACCCAGCATTTGTCTTTGACCGAGGTCATTCTTCATCTGGATACTTTTAAATTAATTAAAAAGCCCGGATCTGACAAATGGAGTATTCGGGATAATATGGCACATTTAGCCAGGTATCAAAAAATATTCAAGGAACGCATTGAAAAAATAATGCTCACAGATACACCGGCATTTGAACCATACAAAGCCGAAAATGATACCCAATTTGAAAAATGGATGCACCAGGGCCCGGAATCTCTTTTGATAGAAATAAATTCTGACAGAAAAGAATTAATACAAAAATTGGAAAGTTTAACTGAAACCGAATTACAAAAAACAGGAATTCATTCAAGCTTCGGAAGATTGAATATACTCGACTGGACGGAATTTTTTCTATTGCACGAAGCTCATCACCTTTTTACAATATTTAAACTCGCTCATTCTGATTCCATCTCAGATTGAAACAGAAATATTCACTTTAACAATCTCTTTATTTAAACCGGCATAGGATGATTAAGTCTCAATAAGGACAGCAATAATCGCTGTCAGACTTAAAAACAAAGTATATGAAACGCATTATTTTTTCAAGCCTGTTAGTAGCCGGATTACTGATTTCTCTGAGTGGGTTTTCAGAACCCAATTATGGTCATCGTGGTGGTTTCGGGTTTCATGTCAGGGTTGGCTATATAGCGCCACGTCCTTATTTCATACCAGGACCACACCCTGTAATATATGCACCGTCTGTTCCTTATTACCCTGCATATCCAGGTGCTTACTATGGTCGTCCTTACTTCCACAGGCATTATTGCCGCAGATAGTAAACTGAATAAGAAGTCTGATACCATTCTTATGCAGGATAACTGGAAGTTAAAAGATAGCAAAGTAATCTTATTCAATCAGTATATCGCAAAACAATAAGGATCCCAGAAATTATTCAATTATTCTTACCCAGGTTATGAAATCAGTTGATGGAATCTTATCCTGACCCAATGAGCGCAGTATGGTAACCAGTTGTCCATTGTGATAAGTGTTGTGATTGAATACATGGGCCAGAAGCAAATCGTAGGCCTGATGAAAGGATTGACCGGCCATGTTGGTATAATGAACTTTTTGAGTTAATTGAAAATCTTCTTTCTCAGCAAACCAGTCCACCCATAATTGATCCACTGCTTCCAGGGCTTCCGATAGCTTTTCCATTGACTCATCGAAGGGATCTCCTGATATTTTTATGGGGGCCAGATTTAAACGCCCCAGCCACAGACTTTCCGCGCTCCATATATGAAATACAGTTTTATACAGGCTGTTAAAACTACTGGGTACTATTGTATGCTGTTGTTCTACTGTAAGCGTATTGATCAGGTCAAGGAGTCTTTTATGTGCCCATTGATTATACAGGGAATATTTGAAAAGTAATTCACTAATAAGCATAGAAATAAATTTGTAATGAATATGTCTTGAATAGTGTTTTAATGAACCTTAAACGATAAGTTATTTTAACGAATCGTAAACTTACGATAAAATTGAGTGAACCTGCGCTACCGGGAATGCCTGAACGCTATTACTTTTGATATATCCAATCCGAAAGAAATAACCAATCCAATCCGAAAGAAACCTGAGAATCCAATCCTGAAAGAAAAACATTTAAGATCCTATTTTTGAAAAGCCGCCGATTAATTAAGGCGGTTTTTTCTTTTTCATCCCTCGCTTAACAAATTGTTTCCATTCAATTAACTTAATGTTTATATGTAAAGGAATGATAACATTTTTTTACAGGTTAAACTTTGTCAGAATTCATATGTAAGGGTAGATTTGAAATCCATATAAAAAATGTCTATGCAGATCATATTCGAATATATCAGGAACTTGTTTATCAGGAAGCAAATTACAGAAGATGAAAATTATTTTCTCATAAACTGATAGATCTGAAACTTCAAATACGAGCTCAGGGGGTAATAGTTTTAGTTATTAAAAAATAATGCCTTTCGCAAAGTTAAATCCGGGTTATGGAAATTCACAGACATGATTCCTACGAAACTTTAAGCAGGGAAGCAGCTTCATTGATCCTGAATAAAATAAAACAAAAAAATAATGCTGTCCTTTGCGCTGCGACAGGAAATAGCCCTACCAAAACCTATGCATTATTAAAGCAAAGTTTTGATCATCAACCCGGACTTTTTTCCAACCTCATGATTATCAAACTCGATGAATGGGGAGGGGTACCTATGCAAGACCCCGGTACATGTGAAAGTTATTTGCAAAGTCATTTAATCGAACCATTGAAAATAGGAGGGGACCGGTATATTTCCTTCAACAGCAACCCGGATAATACGGTTGAAGAATGTTTTCGGATTCAGGAAAAATTAAATGAGATTGGGCCTATTGATATTTGTATTCTGGGTTTGGGATTGAACGGACATCTGGCTTTAAATGAACCCGGCGAATTTCTTGAAGCCAATGTTCATGTTGCAAAACTTTCAGAAAGTTCTCTTACACATTCCATGGTTGGTAATATGAAAATGAAACCATCCTATGGTTTAACACTTGGAATGGCGGATATTCTTCAATCTGAATTCGTCATAATTATTGTCAGCGGTACCGGAAAAAAAAAGATAACGGCTGATTTTTTAAACGGGAATATTTCCACAAAATTACCAGCCTCCTTTCTATGGCTTCATCCGAACACGATTTGTCTGATTGACAAGGAAGCATATCTTTAGGATATGGTCAGAGGACTCAATGATTTTAAGACTGTTTTTTTCATAGGGATTGCGGGAACAGGTATGAGCGCTATTGCTCAGTGGCTTGCTGAAACCGGCAAGCAGGTATCGGGTTCCGACAGGTATTTTTTAACCGGAGTATTTAATGATACTCGGAATAAACTGGAAATGCTGGGTATTCGATGCTTTCTTCAAAATGGGGAGGGTATCAGCTCAGAGACAGACCTGGTTGTGGTTTCAACTGCAGTGGAAGACACTGTTCCGGAAGTACAAAAAGCAATGCAGCTGAATATAGAAATCATTAAACGTTCCGAATTGCTGTCGCTTATCGCGTCAAGCAAAAAGACGATTGCCATAGGAGGTACCAGTGGTAAAAGCACTACATGTGCCATGCTTTTCGATATCCTGCAACATGCAAATAAAAACCCGGGTATTATCAGTGGTGCGGGTCTGGTCAGCATTATGAAAGAAGGCCGCATCGGTAATGCGAAAGCAGGGGCGGGTGATTTGCTGGTAATCGAAGCTGATGAAAGCGATGGATCTATCGTACTATACAAACCTGAAGTTGGTGTGTTGCTGAATATTGACAAGGATCATAAGGAAATGGATGTACTGATGGAAATATTCAGTGAATTCAGAAATAATACCCTCAAACTCTTTGTGGTAAATCAGGCGCAGGCTGGAGCCAGACAACTCTCCCGTAATAAAGCGCAGGATTTTTCTGCAGATCCGGATTATCCGGCAGGCTACCAGGCAAATGGATTTAGTCAGCAGGGGCTGGCAATTTCCTTTCATATTAACGGGGAAGATTTTATATTGAATACAGTTGGTAAGCACAATATGGAAAATGCCCTGGCAGCATCGGCAGTTGCCAATCAGCTTGGGGTAGAATTGATTACTTGTGCTGAAGCATTGAAATCCTATGAAGGTATCTACAGGCGACACCAGGTACTGGGAAAAAAGCAGGGTGTCTGGTTGATAGATGATTACGCGCATAACCCGGTGAAATGCGCAGTATCAATTGAAGCCTGCCAGCAAATCGCGCCGAAAGTAATTGCATGGTTCCAGCCACATGGCTATGGCCCAACGAGATTTTTACGTTACGATTTTGTATCAGAGATCGGACGTATACTAAGACCTGGTGATGAAATATGGATGAGTGAAATTTTTTACGCGGGTGGTACCACAACTAAAGATATTTCAGCCGGTGATCTGATCAATGACCTGAAAGAAAAAGGTAAACAGGCATTTTTTGTGGAAGATCGAAATGCATTCCTTGAAATTGTTCGACCCCATCTGTCCACAGATTGTGTTTTGCTTCTCATGGGAGCCCGCGACCCTTCGCTTGAAAATTTTGCGAAACAGGTGTGGGAACAATTGTAGTTAAAAGGAATCCCGGTTTTCTCATTTTAGTTGAATATCATATTGTTAGGAGCATAGTTAATTTACTAGTAAAACACCCTATGACTTTCCGTTTCCTGGTATTATCTTTAATTAATAAGATACAGCTTCCGTATAAACTGAAAAACCCAAACGCTCGTACCCCGGAAAGATCGCTGTATAATTCCCTCCAATTTTCCTGTGATTAATATGTTACATTATTAATCCATACCCTCAGGGTCGGCATTGTTTTACTCAAAAATTAAAACGATGTTGAACACTCAGTTTTCAAAGGCATTCTATTTGTGTAATTCATTTTTTCTTATCGCATTTCCTTTTACTGCCAACCCTGCTTATAACCTCTCTATTTCCACATTGAAAGAAAAATATGGATTTAAAACATCATTGTCAGGAAACCGAGACAACTTAAAAGGTTTTATTTCCGTAGATAATCGTGTAAAAATTATGAGGAATAATTCTGCCCGGCTCAATTATGGAAAGCCGCAGATATTATTGAACAAAAATGAAGTGATATTTGCAAAGAAATATATTAAAAATAGTGGAAATTCTCTGGTCAGTGTCAAAAAACGAAGCTTGATTCCCTTTAACATATTCGATTCCGTTTTTATCAGATATGGTCTTCCTGTTGAATTAAAATATCTAGCCGTAATAGAATCTGAATTAAAACCAACTGCGCTAAGTCGGGTCGGCGCCAGGGGACCATGGCAAATGATGCCAGCAACAGCCCATATCCTCGGACTAAAAACTACCGGACAATGCGACGAAAGAACAAATTATTATAAGAGCACAATTGCTGCAGCGAGATACTTAAAGGATTTGTATACTGAATTTAATGACTGGCTCCTGGTATTGGCCGCTTATAATGGAGGACCCGGACCTGTATATAAAGCCATACGTGAATCTGGCAGCAAAAACTTCTGGGTTTTACAGAATTTTCTGCCTTCCGAAAGCAGGGATCATGTAAAGAAATTTATTGCAACTCATTATTATTTTGAAGGCAGGGGTAGTGAAACAACTTTAACCAGGGCAGAAAATATGAAATACAAAAAAATGCTGAATGCTTTTGTAAAAGCACAATATACACCGGTGATTTCTACAAAACAAAGCATAACATCAGAATACGGAATTTTTCAGGGAAATTTTCTGTCTGCCAATTTTGATATGAAACAACCAATAGGATTCAAAGTGTATGAAACAAAAGATAATTTCAGGAAAATTCAAAACATATCAGGAAATAATGAAACTTCCAGAGAGAAATTCAGGAGACTCATGAAGGAATCTGAAGAATGCTTGAGAAGATCCAGTAAGATTGTATAGTTTGATCTTCAATATTTGACGAAAAGATTCTGACAATTAAAAAAATATAAGTGTGAAGATTGCGTTATTGGGCCTGCTTTTTTTTGGAATTTCCTGTAACAGGGACTATAGTTATGAAGGTCCTGCACCTGTCGGACCTGTGAGCATCTTCACCAGTCAGATTCCTGCCGGAATAACTGCAAATGATAATAATGGCAGTGGTATTGAACTTGGTGTAAGATTCCGGTCATCAATAGCCGGATATATTTTGGGGATTAAATTTTATAAAACTCCTGGTAATATCGGAATGCATTCAGCACAACTTTACTCCTTTGAAGGATCACTTTTGGCATCAGCAGATTTTGATAACGAAACAGATAGCGGCTGGCAGTCGGTACTTTTTTCTTCGGCTGTTCCCATAACTGCAAACACGACATATATAGCCGCTTATTTTAGCAGTTTGGGAAATTATGCTTATACTCCTTTCGGGTTTAATACTGCAATAACCAATGGTCCGTTAATAGGATTGGCGGACGGAGCCGACGGAATAAATGGTTTATATAAATATACCGGTATGCCCGCATTTCCCGGCCTTGGACATTTGTCTGATAATTATTGGGTGGATGTAATTGAATCTGGTTACGCGGGAAATAATTAATTTGTTATTTATCGTGCAAGTGCTGAATTTTCTGACGGGGCTGAAAGATACACAGGGACGGAGATAGTAAACAGGGTTCCTTCATTTTCTTTGCTTCTTGCTGAGATAAAACCCTGATGTTTTTCTGCGATTCTTTTACAAAGAGCCAGCCCAATGCCTGTACCTTTATACTCTGCAGCTCCATGTAATCTTCTGAACATTTCAAAAATCTGACTGGCATACTGCTGGTCAAATCCAATTCCATTATCCTCAACAAAAAGCCGGTGATACCCATTCTGAGAGCCATTTTTATCAATACCATTTTCTGTAAGCGTTAAAGAGGAAAATACTCTTATGATATGCTCACCTTTTTCTTTGGAAAATTTCAGCGCATTGCTGATAAGATTTTCAAACATCAGCCTGAAAAGTATAGGGTTTACTTTAAGTATGGGTAGTTTTTCAACCATGACATTTACTTTTTTTTCCTGAATGATTTGTTGAAAATCAAGCAGAATATCACTTATCATATTATTCAGATTCGTTTCTTCAAATGGATTTTCATCCTCAGAAATGCGCGTAAGAGATAATATGTCTTTGATGAGCAATTGCATCCGTTGGGCAACTTCGGAGATACGACCAAGATAATTATGCCCTTCCTGATCTAGAAGGTCCTGATATTTAAGGCAAAACCTGTCCATCATCATTCTCAACTTTCGCACTGGTTCCTGGAGATCGTGAGAAGCCATATAAATGAAAAAATCCATATCCTTATTTACGGATTCAAGGTGGGAGACATTTTCTAATAGTTGACGGTTGAGTTCGGAAATTTTCTCTTCTGATGTTTTTCGCTCCCTTATTTCCAGTTCAAGTGTTTTATTAATGGCAAGTAACTTTTGCTCCTGTGCAAGCAGCATTTGATTTTTGCGGTAAAGATCGATGTACACAGAAACTTTGGCTCTTAATAAATCAGGATTGATTGGTTTGAAAATATAATCTACAGCCCCTGATCTGTAAGCCTTAAAAATGTACTCTTCTCCATAGTTTATTGCCGTAATAAAAATAATCGGGATCTGACGCAACTTTTCTCTTTCATAAATCAGAGCGGCTGTTTCCAGTCCATTCAGATTAGGCATATTTACATCCATTAATATGAGTGCAAAATCAAACTCATGAAGTAAGAATTTTAAAGCTTCTCTTCCTGAATTGGCTTTAATAAATTGATATTCGTCCAGGCTGAGAATAGATTCCATCGACATCAGATTGTCGTCACGGTCATCTACCAGTAATATTTTAGGTCGCATAGTAAAATTTATTTGTAACACCAGATTCTCATGAGCGATAGGAGCTGGTCAATTTTTAAAGGCTTGGTAATATAATCAGATGCTCCTGCCTCAATACATTTTAACCGGTCTCCCTTCATAGCTTTGGCAGTTACAGCAATAATCGGAAGTAAACTGTTTTTATGTTCGCGCCGGATCTTTTGGGTAGTTTCATATCCGTCCATTTCCGGCATCATGATATCCATTAAAACCATATCGATCTTATTAGCAGTGTTATTAATTATGGCAATCGCATCTTTGCCACTTTCTGCTGTGACCACATTCATTTTATATCGTTCAAAAACGGTCGTTAACGCAAACAGGTTACGTACATCATCATCTACAACCAGCACATTTTTGCCAGTCAGGATATCCTCCTTCATCCTTATATTTTCAATTATTTTCTTTTTTTCCGGAGGGAGTTCATCATGCCTGATATGAAGCTGCAAAACAGTTTCTTCGAGCAGATGCTCAAGGGAATGAACCCCCTTGGTCAGTACTGTGTTGGAATATTGGTTTAAGTATTGCATTTCCTTAGGATTAAAATCCCTGCCGCTATATACGATAACCGGTGTAAGGTTCACTTTTGTTTCATTTATAAGTTGAATCAGGTCATGGCCGGATATATCAGGGAGTGTATAATCCAGGATAATGCAATCAAACGGTTCATTTTGCAGGGCTTCTATCGCTTTACTTCCATCCGCAGCCAGTGTAATCTGCACTTGGTCTGTTCCCAGTATTTTAACTATCTGTGAAGAGTCAGGTTCATTGTCTTCTACAAGAAGGATTTTTTTGATTCTCTTCTGACTGAATTGGACAAAGTCTTCATAAAGTTGGTCAAGATCTTTATTATCAAGTGGTTTTAAATGAAAACTTCGCGCCCCACGTTGCAACCCCAATATTCTATTTTCTTCTCCGGAAATCAAATGAATTGGAATATGCCTGTAATTGAAATCGTTTCGCAAAAGATCAAGTACTTTCCATCCGCTTGTATCCGGAAGTTTAACATCCAGCGTAATAGCAATTGGCATATGGCGGTTAATGAAATCGAAAACTTCAAGATAGTTCGTGGCAACAATAGCTTTAAATCCGGCAACATGGGATTTTTCGATTAGAATTTTGGCAAACCTGAGATCATCTTCCACGATCAGAATCAGGTTGTCCTGTGGTTGAATATTTGATCTGTCATCTCCGCTGTCATTGATCATTTCATTAACCATATTCAGGTTGGTATTTTCCAATCCTTCTGTGGTAATTCGCAGGGAATTTAATAATGAATCAATTTCTGTAGTTTCTTCACTCAGCTGTAACTGATCATATTTCCCCTTTTTAACTGGTGATTCATGATAAGCAATTTTACTTACCGTTTCAAGCGGAAGGAACAGAATAAAAGTGCTTCCCTGTCCCATTACGCTTTCCAATTCAATGGTTCCACCTAAAAGTTCTGCCAGACCGCGACTAATCGAAAGTCCGAGACCTGTGCCCCCGTATTTTCTGCTCGTTGAACCTTCAGCCTGCTGGAAAGCTTCGAAAATAATGTTTTGTTTTTCCTGAGGAATACCAATACCGGTATCCGATATCGCAAAAGCAACCACCTTTTTTGCATTTTCCAGGACCTGATTTCCAAGCTTCCAACTTCCCCTTGCGTCATAAATTTTCAATTTCACTTCTCCCTTTTCAGTAAACTTGAAGGAATTTGAAAGAAGATTTTTTAAAATTTGATTCAGGCGCTGCAAATCTGTTTCCATAGAATCCGGTAAATTCGGATCTGTTTCGATTGTAAAACGCAGGTGCCTGGCTTCTGATATGGGTTTGAAAGTTGTTTCAACGAAAGAAGCAATTTCGGAAAAACGAACGGGAGAAAAATTCGCTGAAATAAATCCTGACTCAATTTTGGACAGATCGAGAATATCATTTATCAGTTGAATAAGATCATCTCCACAGGAATGAATCGTTTTAGCATAACGGATTTGCTTATCATTTAAATTGCCTTCGGCGTTTTCATATAATTGCTGTGCTAATATCAACAGGCTGTTTAACGGGGTTCGAAGTTCATGGGACATATTTGCCAGAAACTCTGACTTGTATTTTGATGTGAGTGTAAGTTGTTCCGCTTTTTCTTCCAGTGAACGGCGGGCTTCTTCCACTTCTTTATTTTTGGCTTCCACTTCGTTTTTTTGTTTTACCAGCAACAAGGCTTTATCCTGTAATTCATCGTTTGTACGGCTTAATTCTTCCTGTTGAATTTTTAATTCCCCTGCCAGTGACTGAGATTGGGCTAGCAATTCTTCAGTACGTGTATTAGCTTCGATAGTATTGAGTACAATTCCTATACTTTCAGTCAGCTGACTGAGAAAATCCAAATGTGTTTCACTGAATTCGTCCAGAGAAGCCAGTTCGATAACCGCCTTTACTTTGTTTTCAAAAAGTACGGGTAAAATAATCAGATTGGCAGGTTTAGCTCGGCCAAGACCGGAATTAATCTTGATATAGTTGGAAGGCACTTTGGAAAGAATGATGCGTTCCTTTTCGAATGCAACCTGACCCACCAAACCTTCACCAATTGCAAACTCAGTGGAAATATTTTTGTCTGATTTATATCCATAGGCCGCAAAAAGATTCAGGGAAGAGTTCTGCGTTTCATCCGGTTGTTTGAAAATATAAAATGCCCCGTAGTGGGCCACTACAACCTGGGCGAGTTCTGATAAAATTCGTTGAGTTACCGTTTTTAAATCTTTTTGGCCCTGAAGCATCTGGGTAAATTTTGCCAGATTGGATTTCAGCCAGTCCTGTTCCTGATTGCGAAGGGTTGTTTCTTTCAGATTCGCAATCATCTGATTAATCGTGTCTTTAAGCGCTTCAACCTCACCCTTGGCTTCTACCCGGATTGTCCTTGTGAGATCTCCTTTTGTAACAGCAGATGCAACTTCTGAAATAGACCTCACCTGCGTAGTAAGATTTTGAGCCAGCTGATTGACATTTTCTGTGAGATTTTTCCAAATACCGGAAGCACCCGGAA
>Ga0206912_1230_pt1 | contig 12169 bp, 15 predicted proteins | sample Alteio_BWOrgHeat_75_FD_152933 | JGI IMG/M metagenome (GOLD analysis project Ga0206912, IMG submission 152933) | Enriched cells from forest soil in Barre Woods Harvard Forest LTER site, Petersham, Massachusetts, United States -... | ecosystem: Environmental > Terrestrial > Soil > Temperate forest >... | reverse complement strand
CGCCCGGGCGTCACTTACCATTGTGAAGGCGCCGTTGCGAATGGAGAAATCAGTGCGTTCAAATTCCGGATGGCCGGACAAAATATAGATCACTGGCAAGGGACTGAACGGGGTAAGCCGAATTCCAGCACAACTGAAGGATTTCTGGCATCCTACTATGATAGTATCAAAAAACCTCAGCATTGCGGATGTACCTTTTGAAACACCGATACCCATCATGTGGTGGCGTTCAGTATACGCATCCACCAATGGATTCGCGTACGAAAGTTTTATGGACGAACTGGCCATCGCGGCTGGAAAGGATCCGCTCGATTTCAGGAGGTCTTATCTGAAAGATGAACGAGTACAAAAGCAGATTGATAAAATGGAAGAAATTTCCGGATGGAAAAACAGGAAGAAGAATGAAGGATATGGTGTGGCGATTACAGAATGTTTCAGCACAACCGTTGGTCAGGTTGTAAAAGTTTCCAGAGATGCTGCTGGTAAAATAAAAATTGACCAGGTATGGGTCGTGATGGATTGCGGTTGGTATGTAAATCCTGATATTATCAGGGCACAGGTTGAAGGCAGCATCGTGATGGCGCTGGGAGCAGCCACGATTCACGAAATCACTTTTAAAGACGGACTGGTTCAGCAAAAAAATTTCTACGATTATAACATGCCACGAATTACCAATGCTCCACCGGTAGAATTGTATATTATGGAAAACGATGGAGCAGCCGGAGGTGTTGGTGAACCCGGACTGCCTCCCTTCACACCCGCTCTCACGAATGCTATTTTTGATTTAACAGGAAAAAGGATTAGAAAACTGCCTTTTGATTTAACCGCGATTTGATGATCATGAAAGAACTGAATGAAATCATAAAGGCATATGGTAAAGCGATTTTGCAAAACAAACAGGTTGCACTGGTCACTGTTGTAAGGGTCGATGGCTCTTCGTACCGGCGACCGGGTGCGCGCATGCTGGTTACTGATGGCGGGAAGATAACCGGTGCCATCAGTGGCGGTTGCCTTGAAGGCGATGCGTTGCAAAAAGCGCTGTTCGCTATGGCTACGGGAGAAAATAAACTCATCAGTTACGATTCGGCAGGTGAAGACGATATTCAATACGGACTTCATTTGGGATGCAATGGTGTCGTACATATTTTGTTTGAACCCATCAAAAAGGATGATCCGCAAAATCCGGTGGAATTATTGCGGCTCATTTCAAATGCAGGTGAAGACGCCATGCTGGTTACTCTTTTTTCAATGAAAAAAATACAACCGGGGACCAGTTTATTGTATTTGAAAAATGTTATACATAGTAATCTGACTAAACCGTTAAATGATTTATTAACAGAGCAGATCAATATCGCTTATGCAAAAAAACAATCTTCTTTCCTGGATGTGGATATAGAGCAGACAACTTGCACAGCTTTTATCGAATATATCGAACGTCCCGTATCTCTTGTGATCGCCGGTGCCGGCAATGATATTCAACCACTCGTTGAAATGGCTGCGATGCTGGGATGGTTAGCAAACGTGGTGGATGGAAGACCTAATTATGCGACTCCGGAACGTTTCCCTAATGCGTCAAAAGTATTATGCAGCAGGTCAGCCGATATTCTTACGAAGATAAAAACAGATAACCAGACCGTTTTTTTACTGATGAGTCATAATTACAATTACGATCTGGTCTTTCTATCACATATCGTACAACAGGAATTCGGATATATAGGTCTGCTTGGTCCCGCACAAAAGCGTGATCGCATGCTGTCTGACCTGAATGATAAGGGAATTCAATTAAACGAAGAACAGCGTTCAAATATACACGGACCGGCAGGACTTGACATCGGCGCAGAAAATTCAACAGAAATAGCGCTTTCTATCATTTCCGAAGTGAAAGCATTTTTAGCCGGGAAATCCGGATCGCCGCTGAAACTGAAAAAAGAAGCCATCCATAACCGTGCGATCAGTCCTGCATCATGAGTAAAACAGGAATCATTATACTGGCAGCCGGAAATTCATCACGCATGGGAGAACCAAAACAGCTGATGATGTATAATAACAAAACTTTTTTGCAGCATATCATCGGCGAAGCAATAAATGCGCTTCTTGATCCGGTTATCTGTGTTACAGGATACCAGTCCGACCTCATATCGGAGAGCATTTCGGATTTGGAAGTCACTGTCGTTTACAACGAACGCTGGTCCGAAGGCATGGGATCAGGAATTTCTGCCGGCATCAAACAAGTCTTACTTTCGGATGTTGATTCTGTTATCCTGACCGTGAGCGACCAGCCCCATGTTTCGTCTGATCTGTTCAGAATGATGCTGGAGATGAAAGCCCAATCAGGGAAAAGGATCGTTGCCTGTTCCTATGCCGGCACCCTGGGCACACCGGTATTATTTAGTAAGGAATATTTTAATCAGTTGAAATCACTGAATGGAAACCAGGGGGCCAAAAACATCGTGAAATTGAATCTTCCCGATGTTTGTTCCGTCGAATTCGAAAAAGGGAATATTGATATTGACACGAAAGAGGATTATAAAAATCTGATTTCAGAAAATGATACGCTATGATCAAGGATGAGTTTGGCCGCGTGCACAATTATCTTCGCATATCCCTCACAGATAACTGTAACCTGCGGTGCTTTTATTGTATGCCGGATGAAGAATATGATTTCACGCCCGCTGCCCGTTTAATGCAAACGGAAGAAGTGGAACAACTGGCCAGGTTATTTGTGATGGAAGGTGTTACAAAAATCAGGCTGACAGGCGGCGAACCGCTGGTAAGAAAAGATGCCGCAAAAATCATTGAGTCGCTGAGTGCATTGCCGGTTGAAATGGTAATGACCACCAACGCCACGCGCATCCATGAGTTCATTACCGTTCTAAAAGCTTCGAATATCAGGACCATCAATATCAGTCTAGATACACTTCAGCCCGACAAATTCCTATTGGTTACCCGCCGAAATCTCTTTCACAGGGTACGCAGCAATATTGAACTTTTATTACATCATGGATTTAAAGTAAAAATAAACGTCGTGGTGATGAAGGGATTCAATGAAAACGAAATCAATGATTTTATACGGTGGACCATGCATATTCCGATCCAGATTCGTTTTATTGAGTTTATGCCCTTCAGCGGGAACCGGTGGACAGGTAATAAAGTTTTTTCCATGCAGGATATGTTTTCTGAGATTGGCACCCAATTCGAATTCCTTCCGGTAGAAAATGAATTGCACGACACTGCAAAAAATTTTATGATACCAGGACATGTTGGCTCTTTCGCGATCATCAGTGCGATGAGTGCTCCGTTCTGCAACACCTGCAATCGTATGCGGCTCACGGCAGACGGGAAATTAAAGAACTGCCTTTTTTCTACCGGCGAAACGGATCTGCTGACCCCACTCAGAAATAAGGAGGATGTGACGGGGCTAATACATGCATCTATCCGGTCAAAAGCCAGACAACTGGGCGGCCAGTTTTCAGGAACCTTCGAAATGCTGGACGCTGCATCCATTCATAATCGCCCTATGATCACTATCGGAGGATAAATTATCAGAATGAAATATTTCCTTTTCTTTTATTTTGGGTTCTTATTGTTGCAAACATCGGAAGCACAAAAAACCAGTGAAAGCTTTTCGGTATCGGGAGAAGTTTTGAAAGAGGAAAACATTGATATCTCAAAACTATCCGGCTATACTTTAGTGCATATGGATAGTCTCCGTATTTATTCACATGACATGCAACCGAAGGGATTGATGAAAAATATCGATGGTGTATTATTGAAAGATATTCTGTCAGCGATTCCATTCAACAATGAAAACCCGAAAGTGCTCAGCGAATATTATATCGAATGCCAGGCCACCGATGGTTATAAGGTACTTTTTTCCTGGAATGAAATTTTCAACAGCGAAACCGGAAATCATGTAATGATCGTGACAAGTAAGAATGGAACAAATATTACTCAACTGGACGATCGCATACCATTGGTTTCACCCACCGACAAAGCTACCGGGAGACGATATGTGAAATGGCTGAGCAAAATTATCATTCATCGTCAGCGAATCTAATGGAATCAAACGAACTTGTTTCAGTAGAAAAGGCGCGCGAACTCATCGCTGCCAGCCTGTACCGCGTACAACCGGCCGTTAAGGAAGTGTCGAATTCGACAGGGCTAGCGATAACTGAAGATATTTTTTCTCCGCTGGATATTCCACCCTTTGATCAGTCTTCGATGGATGGTTATGCCATCTATTCGGAGGATATCAAAAGCCCGCTGGTCCTGCAGGGTGTCGTGGCTGCCGGTCATGCACAACCGGAAATATTGCAGAGAAAACATGCCATGCGGATCTTTACCGGGGCGCCGCTTCCGGCAGGATCGGATACCATTATAATGCAGGAAAAAGCAATCGTTCATTCCTCTGCCATTCAGATCACTGATCCTGATATTGAAAAAGGAACCCATGTAAGGAAACGCGGTTCTGAACTAAAAAAAGATGAACTCGTCATAAAAAAAGGAACCGTAATCACGGCACCCATTGCCGGCCTGCTGGCCAGTCTCGGTATGAAATCGGTACCGGTATATCCCCGTCTTACCATTCGAATCATTGCTACGGGCAATGAATTGCAGATGCCCGGCCAGCCGTTACAGGAAGGCCAGGTGTATGAATCGAATTGCAGCTTCCTGCTGGCAGCGCTGAAACCCTTTACTGACAATATTGGGACTGTTTTATATGTTGAAGATAATCTTGAATTTATTCAGCATGCTTTGTCGGCAGCCATCAGCACCAGCGACCTGGTCATTCTGACCGGTGGCGTAAGCGTCGGTGATTATGATTTTGTACGAAAGGCAGCGGATCGTGCCGGCGTTTATTGTAAATTCCATCGTGTAAAACAGAAGCCCGGCAAGCCTTTATATTTCGGCACAAAAGAAAACACAATCGTATTCGGACTGCCTGGTAATCCTGCTTCCGTGGTCAGTTGTTTTTATGAATATGTTTTGCCTGCGGTGCGCTTTATGCTGCATCTGACTCAGGAAGAATTGTTATCCGCCAAGCTGAAAGATGATTTTAAAAAAGTGAAGGGCCTTACTCAGTTTCTGAAGGCATATTTTGCCAACGGTGAAGTAGAGATCCTGGAAGCACAGGAATCCTATCGCCTGCGATCTTTTTCCAGAGCCAATTGTCTGGTTGCACTGGATGAAAACAGGCTCAGTTACGAGAAAGGAGAAATGGTAACGGTCCGTTTACTTCCAAAATAAAAATGCATGACAACCTGGCTTCCCTTATTTTATGTTTTGCTTTTTATAGTTGCATTTTTATATGCTTCAGTCGGGCATGGAGGCGCCAGTGGTTACCTGGCTCTGATGGCGCTGTTTAATTTTAGTCCTTCGGTAATGAAACCAACCGCTCTTTTACTCAACCTTTTTGTTTCGATGGTTTCTTTCATTCAGTTCTATCGCGGAAAATATTTCAGATGGAAATTATTCGTACCGCTGATCGTTTTTTCCATTCCTATGGCTTTTCTGGGGGGTATGGTCGCTATTAAGGACCCTGTGTATAAAACGATCCTGGGCCTTTTTCTGATTATACCCATCTGTCGTTTTCTTTTTTTTAAGAACACAGATCCGAAAGATATGAAGCCCGCGAATCTCTATGTGTTGCTTGTCCTTGGCGCAATCATCGGTTTCGTGTCCGGCATGATCGGCATTGGCGGTGGCATTATACTTTCACCCATCCTGCTTTTACTGAAATGGACGAATCAGAAACAAACAGCTGCTATTAGTGCTTTATTTATTTTTGTGAACTCAGTAGCAGGTCTCGCCGGCCAGTATACAAAAGGCATTGCATTCAACTCAGAAATGCTGGGTTACGTGGCCGTCGCTTTTGCAGGTGGTTTATGCGGCGCTTATATGGGGTCCCTTAAATTTCCGCAAACCGTTCTGAAAAATCTGTTGGCTTTTGTATTAATGATCGCAGCCTGGAAATTATTATGGCAGTAAAAATTCAACTATTCGGACAACTTAAACAAATCACCGGAGCATCGGAGCTGAATTCTGATGCAGTGGACACGGATGGATTGGTAAAAGAAATCACCACCCGTTTTCCACTTCTCGAAAATCTGAATTACCTTATTACGGTTGACAGAACAATCGTGCAAACCAATACCTTCATCAAACCTGGTCAGGAGCTGGCCCTGCTTCCGCCATATTCCGGAGGATAGAATGAATCAGAAAATAAAAAACATATTTGTTGCAGGTGCAATTTCCCCGGCATTTATCGGGGAAAAAATCTCTGCGCACCAATCAAAAACCGGTATTGGTGGGCATAGTATTTTCCTTGGGCAGGTGAGGGCTGATACAGTTGGAAATAAACAGATCATTGCCGTCGATTATACCAGTTACGAACCGATGGCCCTGGAACTGATGACGGCCATACGGGAAACGATGATTGAAAAATATTCGCTGACCTGCATGCACGTTTATCATTCTTTGGGAAGGATAAGGAGTGGAGAAATTTGTTTATTTGTTTTCACTTCTGCGCCGCACAGGAAAGCAGCTATTGATGCCTGTTCCGAAACGGTAGAAAGGCTCAAAGCAGAATTGCCGATCTGGGGGAAAGAAATTTTTGAAGACGACAGCTTTCAATGGAAAATCAATCAACCTGCATGAAAGATATCCTGTTTAAATCATCAACTCTACGAAAAGCCATCGCTACCGCCATAGTACAAGTTTCTCAAGCAGACACCATGCTGGCGGTATTGAACAAAACTGTTCCAAAGGGAGATGTGTTTGAATTCTCCAGAGCTGCAGGATTACTGGCCATCAAGAAAACTTCGGATGTTATTCCCGATTGTCATCCTGTTCCGATAGAATTTGCAGCGATAACATTCAAAACGGAAAAACAATCGATACATATTTCCGTGGAAGTACATACCATTTACAAAACCGGGGTGGAAGTGGAAGCCATGCACGGCGCTTCGATTGTTGCGCTGACTATTTATGATATGCTGAAGCCGCTCGACAAAGGAATTGAAATTGCATCGATACGACTGGAGAAAAAATCAGGGGGTAAGAGTGATAATAGAAAAAAACAGGTTGGGGCGATCAGATGTGCAGTGATAGTTTGTTCCGACAGCATTTCAAAGGGAAATGCAAAAGATGAGTCCGGAAAAATAATCATTGAAAAATTAAAAGAATACGGAATAGAAAATACTTCTTATGAAGTGGTGCCTGATGACTTTCAATTAATTCAGCAGGAGGCCGTCAAATACAGCGGTCAGGGTTATGAGTTAATTTTATTTACAGGGGGAACCGGCGTTTCGCCAAAAGATCTCACACCCGATGCCATTGAACCACTGATTGAAACACAAATACCGGGAATTATGGAAGCAGCCCGTAACTATGGACAGGAGCGCACTCCCTATGCGATGTTATCCCGGGGCGTCGCGGGTTTTATAAAAAACAGTCTCGTCATCACCCTTCCCGGATCTGTTTCAGGATCCATCGATACCATGAATGCTCTTTTCCCTTATGTACTGCATCTGTTTGCTGTACGGGCAGGAGAGAGGCATGAAAAATAACGACTTATTTTGAAAACTTAGATGTGCTTTGAATTTTAAAATATAAAATAATAGAAGCAAGTATTAAAGTAAATCCATTAGCAAGCCAGATAGGAAGGTCATTGGTAGCTATTCCATAAATAAACCACAGGAGCGTACCCAGGGTAAACAGAATATACATGTATAATGATATGGAAGACGTGTCCTTGGTGCGTATGGTTTTTAATGCCTGTGGTAAAAAAGAAGTAGAAGTCAAAACAGCAGCACATAAACCGATAACTGATACCCAATTCATATAATTTGAATTAAATACAAACTCGTAATATTCATCTGATATTTTATTATATACTGGTCAAATATCGGTGAATTTGGTAGAGAAATCCATAATCGGGATATTAAATTGAGGGAATACCCCTCATATGAAAGAACTGTAATTAATGCCTGGGAAGACAAAGAATTTTATGAAGCAGTAAAAGCCATAGGAAGAAAAAAACTTTTAGTGGCTGCTCTATTGACCGAGGCCTTTTTGTGGAGTCAGGCGTATTTTTAGAACTGGAATAGAATTTAATTCTCTTCCTTAACGGGCGATGATTTAGTAAAAATGTATTTTATAACAGCAATAATATCCTCTTCTCCTAAAACCGTCTCCGCCTGTTGAAATGTTTTATATGCTGCATCCCCCATGGGCGTTGCTAATCCTTCAGCTTTAGCGAGTCGTAAATCTTTTGCTATATTTTTCAGCGCAAATGCCGCCTTATAGTTATTTTGGAGAATTGCATCTCCTTTTATTTTAGTAAATACGTTCCCCAACGCGCTGTTATTGATCAGCGTAACCAGGTCCTCTATTTTAATTTCATTTTGCCGTGCAAAAACTACCGCTTCAGCAAGGCCCTGTGCATGAAACGCTAATAATATGTTGATAGCAAGTTTAGCCTTATTGCCGGCACCCGTACCACCCACCAATAATGTTAGCCTCCCAAGCTTTTCAAATATTGGTTTTACATTTTCTAATACGGATTCGCTCCCACCGACCATGATTACAAGTTGCCCATCCTCCGCCTGTTTCACACTTCCCGAAACCGGGGCATCCAGGTAATGATTGCCCTGCAGGTCACACAAAGAAGCCATCTCCCTGCTGATGCCCGGTGAAACAGTGCTCATATTGATAATGATTTTACCGTTTGTTTTCGTTTCAAGAAGTCCATTTTCGCCGGTAAAAATTTCCCTGATCGCCTGATCATCTGTAACCATAATGATAATAACATCCACCTGGTCTATCAGAGACAGGGGAGAAGAAGCAACATTTGCTCCCATCATTTTCAATCCCTCCTCTTTCGCTTTGTTACGATTGTAAACTATAACGGGATAGCCTGCATTTATCAATCGCTTCGACATAGGGCTTCCCATATTTCCGAGACCTATCCAGCCGATTTTCATAATTATTAACGCTCTAGACTAGCTATTAAATTAGTTTTTTCTTACTTGATTTCATGAAAAGGGGAAAAACTTCGGCGCCGCCTTAGCGCAAAGAAGATTTTCCCCTTTTCATCATATTCCATAATTCTACAGTCATTTCTTCGGTTGTTTTCTTCCATCGCCATTCGCATTCCTTAAGGTGGAGATTAAAATATGCTTTCACTCCATTGAATTTTTGAAATCTCCTTTTTACAAAACTCCAAAATGATTCTATTCCATTAATATGAACACCTCTCTTGTTCGAAAACTGTTTCTTCTTATTGATCCGAAAATGACGGTCAAATCCAACATCTACTAATCCATTATAGCCTCTCCAACCATCAGTAATAACAATGCTTTCCACCGATATCTTGCCTACAATTACCTTTCTTAATGTTGGAATCTTGTTATCGGGAACGATCTCGGTATAAACCCTTCCTTCTCTTTCGAATATCCCAAACACTGGTCGCTTCCAGGTACCCCGACCTCGTTTTTGCGGCATATAAACCCCTCTCAATCGCTTCCTTCCAAAATAAGATTCATCACACTCAACTACTCCAAATAACTTTTCCAGATCACTTTGCTGCTTTGTAAAAATTAATTCCCTGAAAATCCGGTAATACCGGTTCACTGTATTTCTGTTGATATGGGTTAAATAAGCCGTTTTCGTAGCATCTACATCAATGCAGAAATGCGTAACCAATTTTTTAATCCGATAATAGCTCAATAAACCAGTCCTGATGGGCATTTCAGCCTAAATTTACACCTGAAAGCTAGTCTAGAGCCTTATTAATTATCAATTATCAATTATCAATTTAATTATTAGTTATAAGTAATGATAAAACCCATATCCCATAACCCATATCTTATTTTTTCAACCCCTTCCTTATCCTGCTAACCTGCGCAACTGAAATGGGTCCGGCTTTATTTCCAAAATGACTCCGCAGGTAAGTCAGTACATCTGCTATTTCCTGATCTTTTAATACTGTGCTGAACGGGGGCATCGGATTTGTATAAGTTTCTCCTTCAATTTCCACACCATCATTGAGACCATTCAAAACAATGCCGATAAGTTTTACCGGAGGGCCCTGCACATACGGACTTTTTTGAAGAGGCGGGGTCATGCCCGGCACACCGCCTGCATCGGCCTGGTGGCAGGTTAGGCATGTATTCATATAAATTTTTTGCCCCCGCTGAACGGAACCAGGAACGGGATTTTTTTAAAGATGCTTCGGCCAGGGTGGCGCCCGTTTTCATGCAAACCATCCCTGCACCGAGCATCATTATCACCACGACTACCTTGCTTTTCATGGATAAGTTTTTTAAGATAAATATTTAGGATTTATCTGGCATCATAAGTAATTCTGTAAATAGTTCCTTTGGCATCATCGGAAACATACAGCGCTCCATCGGGTCCCTGTGCAAGACCGCAGGGCCGATGCAATGCCTGTCCGGGAGAACTGATATTATCTGATCCTGCGAAATTATCAGCGAAGACTTCCCAATTTCCATCAGGCTTGCCATTTTTAAATGGCTGGAAAACCACGAAATATCCTTTTTGTTTTTCAGGAGCCCTGTTCCATGATCCATGAAATGCGATAAATGCACCATGACGATATTTTTCAGGAAACATTGTTCCGGTATAAAATAAAAGTCCGTCGGGTGCCATATGTCCCGGATAAGCAGCAATTGGGTCTACGGCATTTTCACCACCGGTCTTCTTTCCGTCTCCTCCATATTCCGGTGCTACAATTTTTTTCTTTTGAAACTGATCATAGTAAACATAAGGCCAGCCTCCATTATCTCCTTTATGCAAAGCATACATGGTCTCAGCCGGTAATTCCGCACCCTGCTTCGCATCATAGAGATTGGGATCGAGTTGAAAAAGCTGATCCCTGCCATGTTGCATCACAAAAAGCTGATCCATATCGGCGTTCCAATCCAAACCAACCACATTTCGCAGGCCAGTTGCATAATGAACTCCATCGGCATAAGTCTGTCCGGTTTTATCGGCTCTGAACTGCCATATCCCGGCAGCAGAATCCAGTATCGGACACGGATTGATTCCTGGTGAACCCAGGGTGCGATCCTGTAATTGGCAGGCGTTTGAATAGGCGCCCACATTCACATACAGGTTTCCATTATTGTCAAGCACAATGGATTTGGAATTGTGTTCACGCCGGTCAAGAAGTCCTGTTACAATTTTTTCTGCATGAGCCGTATCTGTTACTTCTCCATTTTCATTCAGCTTATAACGGTATACATCTGTATTTGATGAAGCATAAAGCCAGCCGTCTTTAATATAGATACCGGTGCCGATGTAGTTTCCAAATCCGGTTTCTTTTTCTGCTTTTCCATCGCTATTCAGGTCCTGCAGTGCAATAATGCCGTTCCCATTTTTCAGTTTCGCGAGTTTGACGTATACGATTCCATTACTTGTTACTGCGAGATGTCTCGCAGCTCCCAGATTTTCCGCGATCACTTCAACCTGAAATCCGCCTGGAAGTTTCAATGCAGATTTAGGAGGATGGTTTGGAAGAAATTTAAAACTGCTTCCCACTATGATAGCAAGAAAAAGTATGCCATAAATAATTACTTTCTTCATAAAAATTGAGTTTAATAATTAATAGAAATTAAAACTAAGAAGGGCTTTTTCTGTGGAATAGTACGAATCGTTGAAAAGGCAAAATCAATCGCCGGATCAGGAAGACATTCATTCGGCTACTATCCGGTCTTTACTCTGGCTGTTTTCATGTTAACCGTTTCGTCTCTATTCAGCGCGCTCGCCTATACTTATTGCCCATTGAACGATTTGTAAATTTTCCCGCCTGTTTCATAAAGTAGGTTTACATCAACAATAAAAAACGAACAAAATGAAACAGCCTGTATACCTCAAAAGCTTTGAATATTCAATCCCTGTTTCCGAAAAAGGCTTTCATCACAGGAATATTTCTTATCGGGATTATTTGAAAATGCGTTTGCCGCTTGTGAAAGTAAATATCGACTTCGTGAATAAACGCCTGTTCCGCGAAGGCAATGGAGTTCTGGCAAATACCTTATCATCAAAAACTGAACTAACAGGATTTGACTTTGAAAAAGAAAGAATAAAAGTGAATGCCAAAATTTATTGTGGCTTGGACATTAATCTGTCAGGTTCTTCCAATGAG
>Ga0206912_1229_pt1 | contig 12178 bp, 8 predicted proteins | sample Alteio_BWOrgHeat_75_FD_152933 | JGI IMG/M metagenome (GOLD analysis project Ga0206912, IMG submission 152933) | Enriched cells from forest soil in Barre Woods Harvard Forest LTER site, Petersham, Massachusetts, United States -... | ecosystem: Environmental > Terrestrial > Soil > Temperate forest > O... | reverse complement strand
CTTGGCAACGCCGGCGGCAATAGTGCCTACCCCTGCTTTTGATACCAGCTTCACATTAATACGTGCGGCACGGTTGGCGTTTTTAAGGTCGAATATTAATTGCGCCAGGTCTTCAATTGAATAAATATCATGGTGCGGCGGCGGCGATATTAAACCAACCCCCGGCGTTGAGTGACGGGTTCTTGCAATCCAGTCATCAACTTTATGGCCCGGTAACTGGCCGCCTTCGCCGGGTTTCGCACCCTGCGCCATTTTTATTTGTAATTCATCGGCATTGGTCAAATAGTTAGAGGTAACGCCAAAACGGGCCGATGCAACCTGTTTGATAGCCGAGCGCATCGAATCGCCGTTTGGCATCAATTCATACCGCATTTCATCCTCGCCACCCTCGCCGGTATTGCTTTTTCCGCCTATGCGGTTCATGGCAATAGCCATAGTACTGTGCGCCTCGTGCGAAATAGAGCCGAATGACATAGCCCCCGTAGCAAAACGCTTCATAATACTTTCAGCCGGTTCAACCTCATCAATGTGAATTGATTCGCGGTGATGGGCAAAATCAAGCAGGCCGCGTATGGTAAAGTGCTTCTCGCTTTGTTCGTTTATTGCTTTAGCGTAGTTTTTATATACCGAATAGTCGTTACTGCGGGTAGCGTGCTGTAATAAGTGTACCGTTGTGGGGTTAAATAAATGCTCTTCTCCGCGGCGCTTCCATTGGTAAATACCGCCTTCGGGCAATAAACGGTGCTCGCTTTTTGAGCCAAAACCTATACGATGTTTACAAAGCGACTCGCGCGCGATCTCGTCAAGCCCTAAACCGCCTATACGGGTAACCGCGCCGCAGAAATATTTGTTAACAACATCCTTGTTTAATCCCAATATTTCAAACACCTGCGAACCATGATAGGATTGCATGGTAGATATTCCCATTTTCGAAAATATCTTTAACAAACCGTCATTAACCGATTTCACATAATTCTTTAATAGGTATTTAGCATCCAGGCTGGTATCTAAATTGCCGCTTTCCTTTAAATTCTCAATAGTGGCCTGGGCCAGGTATGGGTTAACAGCAGTTGCCCCAAAAGCCAGTAAACAGGCAAAATGGTGAACTTCCCAAACATCCCCTGCCTCAACTACGATGCCCACAGCACCGCGAAGACCCTTTTTTATTAAATGGTGATGAACAGCCGATACAGCCAGTAACGACGGTATTGGCGCGTGTTCCGAATCAATTGCGCGATCGGTCAATATTAATACTTCAAATCCATCGGCTACGGCGTCTTCCGCATAACGGCATACCCTTTCTATTCCTTTTTGCAGGGAGCCGGGCAGGCCATCGGCATTAAAATAAGTTTGCAGTGTTTTAGCATGGAACATGCCGGTATCAATACTTCTTAATTTTTCGAGCTGATGGCTTTTTAATATGGGGTGCTTAAGCGTTACGCAATGGCAATGCATTTTATCCTCATCAAGCAGGTTGCCATTATTGCCTATAAAGCTTGCCAAACTCATTACCAGCCGCTCACGGATAGGATCGATGGGCGGATTGGTAACCTGCGCGAAAAACTGCTTAAAATAACTCGATAAGTGCTGTGGCTTGTCTGACAAAATAGCCAGCGGCACGTCGGTACCCATCGAGCCTACCGGTTCTTTACCGTCAAGCGCCATCGGTTTAATAATCTTATCAATATCCTCACGACTATATCCGAATACCTGCTGGTAACGGAACACAGAATCGGCGCTTAAGTTTGCAAAAGCCAAACGTGGTTCGGCCAGTTCCTCCAGCCTTATTTTATAATTTTCGAGCCACCTGCCATAAGGCTGACGGGAAGCTACCTGTTGTTTAATTTCTTCATCGGTAATGATCACCCCTTTTTCAGTATCGATCAATAGCATTTTGCCGGGCTGTAAACGCCCTTTACGCAAAACAGTTTTCTCATCAATAGCCAGCACACCTGTTTCTGATGCGGCAATTACCCGCCCGTCACTGGTAATGGTATAGCGTAAAGGACGAAGCCCGTTCCTGTCTAATAAGGCTCCAACCAATTTACCATCAGTAAAGCTAATCGCAGCGGGGCCATCCCACGGTTCCATTAACGTAGCATGGAACTCATAAAACGCTTTTTTTACCGGGTCCATTTGCTCGTTGCCATCCCAGGCCTCGGGTATCAGCATCATCATTACATGAGGCAATGAACGGCCGGTATGTAATAGTATTTCAATAATGTTATCCAAACAGGCTGAATCCGATTGATTGTTATCAATAACCGGCAGCAGCATCTCCATTTCCTCCTGGGTGAAATAAGAAGAAGCATAAGATTTCAACCCTGAATAGAACCAGTTTAAATTACCGGTAAGTGTATTGATCTCGCCATTATGCGCGATCATACGGAACGGCTGGGCCAGTTTCCACGAAGGGAAAGTATTGGTTGAGAAACGCGAATGTATCACTGCCAATCCCGACGCCATGCGCGGATCGGTAAGGTCTGCATAATATTGGCGTAACTGGTAAGTAGTTAATTGTCCTTTATAAATTATTGTCCGGCAGGATAAAGAAGGGAAATAAAAATCGCCCCTTGCCCCTGGTATGGTTTCGGTAATTGTTTTGTTAATATATCTTCTTAACACATACAACTTACGTTCAAAATCATCAGTATTGGTAATATGATGCGGCCTTGCTATAAAAAGCTGTTCAATATCGGGTTCGGCACTGCGTGCGGTTTCACCTATTACGGATGAATTAACAGCAATTTTGCGGTACCCTAATTTATGCAGCCCTAATTTTTCAATAGCGTTATCAATAGCAGTACGGCAGGCTTTTTTAAGCGGCGAATCTTTGGGCAGGAATATCATCCCAACCCCATACTCTCCCGGTTCAGGTAAACTGATCTCCAGGTTTGAGCATTCTTCCATAAAAAATTCATGGGGCAACTGTATCAATATGCCCGCGCCGTCGCCCGAATCGGGGTCGCACCCGCAGGCGCCACGGTGTTCCATGTTCTCCAACATGGTAAGCGCGTCGTCAATTATCTGGTTAGATTTATGGCCATTAATATTGGTTATAAATCCTGTTCCGCAAGAGTCATGTTCAAATTCGGGCCTGTAGAGCCCCTGTCGAGGGTTGTCGTTCTGATCCATTCGTTACGCACGGGTTTATAAGTTCGTAACTACGAAAATACAAAAACCAAAACATTTTTGCGATATAAATATTAATTTTTGGAATTATCTTAAAAAATTATATATAATATACCTATTAATTTCCAATTTAATAAAATATATAGGTTTTCCATTAAAATATAGAAATTTATATGATGTAAATTATACAAAACCACGATAAGTATGCCTATTGGATTGATAGGCGAAATTACATTTCAAGCGAATTTGCCCAGCAAAATTTAATTACGAATAATTTAGTTATTGCATTATTTAATTTTAAGCCACTTTTTCGCATGGCTGAATAGCATTATTAACCCATTAAAAACGGATTTAGTAATTTAGCCGAAATTTTAATGAATGCTAAAAAAAAACAAAGCCATTTTTTTAGACCGAGACGGGGTGCTCAACCGTGAAATGGGCGATTACGTTTGCCGCGTAGAGGATTTTGATATATTGGATAATTTCGATGCGCTAAAAACCCTGCAAGATAAAGGCTACCTCCTTTTGGTTGCCACCAACCAGGGCGGACTGGCAAAAGGCTGGTACACCGAAAATGAATTAGCCAAAATGCACAAAAAGTTAAAGGAAACTTATCACGAACATGGTGTAGAAATAACTGATATATTTTATTGCCCCCACCATCCTGATTTTACAGGCGATTGTGATTGCCGCAAGCCCAAACCGGGATTGTTAATACAGGGTATTGAAAAATATAATCTTGACCCGGCAAAATCTTATTTTATCGGCGACAGGGAACGGGATATAGAAGCGGCTACCGCTGCCGGGGTAAACGGAATATTAATTGATAGTGACCAACCGATAAGCTCGGTATTAGATATGATAGATTAGTTGTAATGTTAGAAGGTTGTAAAGTTGCAATGTTGGGCAACGCTTTTAACCTTTCAACTTTACAACATTACAACTTTACAACATAGATGAAATCATCCGTCTACTTAAAACATATTGATTCTTTAATAGCCGCCATCATTGGTTTTTACGTTATTTACCTTTTTACCAGCTATAGCGGCGTTGGTATATCTCCCGATTCTATTATGTATGCCAGTACTGCTAATAATATACAGGCGCACGGCACCATCCTTACTTATGAGAATACACCACTGGATCTGTTCCCGGTGTTCTACTCTTTTTTTTTAGCGGTTATCCAGTTCGTTTCGCGGGTTGACCCTATCGTAGCAGGCGCGGTTATTAACCAGTTTTTATTTGCCGCGGTAATATTTGTTAGCGGGTGGATGCTGTCGAAATTCGTTACGCATTCAAATATTTACAAATGGCTTATCCTGATAGCCATCATACTAAGCCCGGCTTTGCTGCAGATCTATACTTATTTATGGTCTGAAACCCTGTTTATACTGGAGGTATTACTTTTTATACTGGCCTATCATCATTACCTGCGCTGGCACAGTACAAAAGTGTTGCTATTTGTCGCAATAATTGCTGCTATAAGCTGCATAACCCGTTTTGCAGGGGTTACGCTTATTGGTACCGGTGGGTTATTGTTATTGTTAGACAGTAATTTAATTTTCCGCAAAAAGGTAAGACATCTATTAATATTCACCACAGTTTCCATATCACTGTTAGCCTGTAACCTGTTATACAACCGGCTGCAAACGGGCCTTAGTGTAGGCACACGCGAACCGTCCATAACCCCCTTAGCTAAAAACCTGTATTATACCGGCACCGTTTTAGACGATTGGGGCAGCCTGGGCACCGGCGCTTATCCGTATGCTATATTGTTAACCTCAGTAATATTGCTTGCACTAATTGCCGTTTTACTTTGGAAAACTTATAAAAAACGTATAAACAGCTATGAAAATATTGTAATAGCTTTCGTTGTGATATACGGGTTGTTTATTGTATTGTCGGCCACTATTTCAAGGTATGAGCGCATTAACAGTCGCCTTATATCGCCCATGTTTATCCCGTTGTTAATAACCTGCACCTGTTGGGTACCTGATGTACTGAAGGGAATTAAACCCAGGTTAAAATACATTTTTGGGGGTATTGCTATTGTTGCCATGCTCGCTTTTGAATATGCTACGCTGCGTGTTGATATACAGCGTTATGATGATGAAAATGATTATGGCATACCCGGGTATACCGATGATAGCTGGAACAAATCGCCGTTTGTTAAATATTTGAAAGCAAATAAAAACCTGTTTAAACCCGGTGTACCCATTTATACCAATGCTAACGAGGCGGTATATTTATTCACACGGATGTCATCTGAACAAGTGCCGCACCGGTTTTTTAAAAAGGATGTAATAGAGTTTTTTAAACTGAAGCATTATTATTACATATGGTTTAAAACCCTGGATTACTCTGAAATTATCAATATAAACGATATCAGGAAAGTTGAAAAACTAAACACAATAGTCGAGTTTAACGACGGTGATATTTATGAATATAATGGTGAGTAGTGAGTGGTGAGTAATAAGCCGGCTATGTTAGTTTTATAAACTTGAAAATACCTGCTCAACTAATTAAATTTTGATTTTAAAAACAACTGCCTATATTTGCAGTACTTATCTATAGATATACTATATAAAAATGGGAAGTTTTAAACTACATCATCTGCATCTGAACCATCACCACCACGTGGCGATCAGCTAATGTATGTTTCCGCGCGAAATAACACCCTGTTTATAATTTTTTATAGTACCCTTAAATACAATTTGTGAAAACACTTAAAATAGCTATCCAGAAATCTGGTAGGCTCAACGAAAAATCCGTTGAATTATTAAAGAATTGCGGCTTAAATTTTGAAAATTACAAAAGCTCGCTTATCTCTCCTGTATCAAACTTTCCATTGGAAATTCTTTTTTTGCGCGACGATGATATCCCCGAATATGTACAGGACGGTATTGCCGACCTCGGCATAGTAGGCGAAAATGTAATAGAAGAAACCGAAGTAAAAGTAAGTTACCTGCAAAGGCTGGGTTTTGGCAAATGCTCATTAAAGATCGCGATAACCAATAACAGCGATATTAAAAAACTGGCCGACCTTGGCGGAAAATCAATAGCTACCACCTATCCTGTTATATTAGGTAAGTTTTTGCAAAAACAAAACATACAAGCCGATATCCGTACCATATCCGGCTCGGTTGAGATATCACCGGGTTTGGGTTTAAGCGATGCAATTTGCGACCTGGTATCAACCGGTGGTACACTAAAAAGCAATGGATTAAAACCATTTGCTGATGTAATGGCTTCCGAGGCTATATTAATAGGTTCAAAAGGCAGCGAAAACAGCGATCTGGTACAGGAGTTAATGCAGCGTATACAATCGGTGCTGCGCGCTAAAGAAACCAAATACGTGGTATTAAATGTACATAAAGATAACCTGGCAGGTATTGTGGCCTTATTACCGGGCGTTAAAAGCCCTTCGGTTTTGCAATTGGCAGAGGCCGATTGGGTGGCGGTACATACAGTGATCCCTGAACGTGATTTCTGGGACAAGATAAGCCAGTTAAAATTAGCAGGCGCGCAAGGCATTGTAGTGATGCCTATTGAGAAGATTATTTTATAGTAGGCAGTTTGCCGTGGGCAGTTTGCAGTAAGTTGCAGATTGCCAACTGCAAACTGAAGACTGCCAATTGAAATGAAGACATACAACTATTCAAACTTAAGCAAAACCGATATCGCCAAACTGGTGCAGCGTAATGTTGATCCGGCGAACGAGATACGTGCTGTTGTGGAGGATGTTTTAGCAAACGTTCAGCAGCATGGCGACAGTGCGTTATATGATTATGCATTTAAGTTTGATAAGGTTACGCTAAGCAAACTTTATTTGGATAAAGCAGAGCTGGAAGAGATTGCCTCTGCAGTATTACCGGAACAAAAACTGGCTTTAGAGATCGCCTACAATAACATATATGGCTTTCACCAAACTCAGTTAAAAACCGAGGATAAAGTTGAAACCATGCCGGGTGTAACCTGCTGGCGCGAAATAAGGCCCGTTGAAAAAGTTGGCCTATATATTCCCGGTGGTACGGCGGTTTTGCCCAGTACCTTTTTAATGCTGGGAATACCGGCAATCATTGCAGGCTGCCATGAAATTGTGGTTTGTTCGCCCCCGCAAAAAAATGGGAAGGTGAACGCGTTCGTTGCCTATGTTGCGTTGCTGTTAGGGGTAGATAGAATTTTTCTTGCGGGCGGCGCCCAAGCCATTGCTGCTATGGCTTACGGAACGGAAACTATTACTAAAGTTGATAAAATATTTGGTCCCGGCAACCAGTTTGTTACCAGGGCTAAAACCATTATACAGTCGACCACCACAACGGCTATTGATATGCCTGCCGGACCGTCGGAAGTATTGGTTATTGCTGATGAAACAGCTACGCCCGAATACATTGCCGCCGACTTATTAGCCCAAAGCGAGCATGGTATTGACAGCCAGGCCATATTGGTTACCACTTCTGCAAAGATAGTTGAGGAAACCTTAAAAGAGATTGAAAAACAAACCGCTGTATTGCCCCGTGCCGAAATTGTAAAACAAGCGCTGGCCAACTCCTACATCGTGGTAACAAAAACGTTGGGGGAAGCGATGGATTTTAGTAACCAATATGCGCCCGAACACCTGATACTGGCAACTGAAAGCTGGAAACTGTTAACTGCTGGCATTATTAATGCAGGTTCGGTTTTCCTGGGTAATTTAACGCCAGAGAGCGCGGGCGATTATGCATCGGGAACTAACCATACTTTACCTACAAGCTCGTATGCAAGGGCATATTCGGGTGTATCGGTTGATTCTTTTGTGAAGAAAATAACCTTCCAGCATATAACGCCGGAGGGCATAAAGAATATAGGGCCATCGGTGGAGATATTGGCCGAATTGGAGGGGTTACATGCACATAAAAATGCGGTGTCAATCAGAATAAAGAATTAATTGTCATTGCGAGGAGGAACGACGAAGCAATCGCGAATTTTGCATAAGTAAATTGCATCCTTGAGATTGCCACGCTATCGCTCGCAATGACACAACGGAACAAGACAATGTTTAGTTTAGATAAAATATTAAGAAAAAACATCAAAAACCTAACCCCCTACTCTTCCGCGCGCGATGAGTTCCAGGGTGAGGCCAGCGTGTATTTGGATGCGAACGAAAATGCTTTTGGATCGCCGTTGGATACGCCGTATAACCGCTACCCCGATCCGTTGCAATACAATGTTAAAAAACGTTTGAGCGAAATAAAGGGTGTACCCATCCGCAATATATTTTTAGGCAATGGCAGCGATGAGGCAATTGATATCCTGTTCAGAAGTTTTTGCAACCCTGGCGTTGATAATGTGATACTGGTACCCCCTACCTATGGCATGTACGAAGTATCGGCAAACATCAATGATATCGAAACGCGCAAAGTACCACTTACCGCCGATTTTCAATTAAATCTTGACGGCATTGCCGAAGCTATTGATGAGCGCACCAAGCTGATATTTATCTGCTCGCCCAATAACCCAACGGGCAACTCCATGAACCGAGACGATGTGGAAACGCTGCTGGCTAACTTTAATGGCTTGGTGGTGGTTGATGAAGCGTATATTAACTTCAGCAGGCAAAAAACCTTTATACAGGAATTGACAGAATATGCCAATTTGGTGGTGCTGCAAACCCTTTCGAAAGCATGGGGGCTTGCCGGTTTACGCGTAGGGATGGCCTTCGCCAGCGAAGAGATCATTGAGGTAATGAACAAGGTTAAGCCGCCTTATAACATAAATGAATCATCGCAGCAATTGGCGCTAAAGGCATTGGGAAATGTTGACCAGGTAAACGGCTGGATAAAAGAAATTTTAGTGCAACGCGATAAACTGGTGCTGAATTTAAAAGATTTTGATTTTGTACTGGATATTTATCCGTCCGACGCTAATTTTATACTGGTTAAAACAACCGATCCGAAAGGAATTTATAATTTCCTGGTACAAAAGGGTATAATTGTACGCGACCGTTCAAAAATTGATCTTTGCGAAGGCAGTTTGCGGATAACGGTAGGTACACCTGCTGAAAATGATAAATTGATCGAAACCCTAAAAAAATTCAAATGAGCAATTTGCAGAAAATACTTTTCGTTGACCGCGACGGCACTATGATCACAGAGCCCGTTGATGAGCAGATAGACTCGTTTGATAAACTGGAGTTTTACCCCGGCGCATTGCAATATCTGCCTAAAATTGCCACTGAACTGGATTACGAACTGGTAATGGTTACCAACCAGGATGGTCTAGGTACAGCCTCATACCCGGAAGATACATTTTGGCCGGTGCAAAATTTCATCCTCAAAACATTTGAAAATGAAGGTGTACAATTTTCAAACATAATTATCGACCGTACTTTCCCTAAAGATAATGCCCCCACCCGCAAACCGGGCACGGCATTGCTTACTCAATATTTTGATACCAGTAAATACGATCTGAAAAACTCCTACACCATAGGCGACCGCCGCAATGATGTGTTATTAGCTAAAAATTTAGGCGCGAAAGCTATATGGCTCAATAATCACTCCAACTTAGGCGGTGCGGAGTTCAGCGCGAAAGAAGATGAGGAAATAAAAGATACCGTCGCGTTGGAAACAACCGACTGGAAAAAAATATACGAATATTTAAAATTAGGTGAACGCGTTTTTGAAAGCAAGCGTACTACAAAAGAAACCGACATTTATGTAAAAATAAATTTGGATGGTACGGGTGAAGCCAACGTATCAACGGGCCTGCATTTTTTTGATCATATGCTTGATCAAATAGCGAGGCATGGCAGCATCGACTTAGAGATAACCGCAAAAGGCGACCTGCATATTGACGAACACCATACAATTGAAGATACCGGTATTGCTTTAGGCGAAGTTTTCGCCGCGGCTTTGGGTAACAAAAAAGGCATTGAGCGTTACGGCTTTTGCCTGCCAATGGATGATTGCCTTGCACAGGCAGCCATTGATTTTGGCGGACGAAGCTGGCTGGTTTGGGATGCTGAATTTAAACGGGAGAAAATTGGCGAAATGCCAACAGAAATGTTTTACCACTTTTTCAAGTCATTCAGCGACGCGGCAAAGTGTAATTTAAATATTAAGGCCGAGGGTCAGAATGAGCATCATAAAATTGAAGCGATATTTAAAGCCTTTGCCAAAGCCATAAAAATGGCGGTAAAAAGGGATGTGAACAAAATGGTTTTACCTTCAACTAAAGGTTTATTATAGAATCAAGAGACAAGAACCAAGAAGCAAGACTATTTGCGTTCTTATCTTGGTTCTTGATTCTTGATTCTTGACTCTAACAAAATGATAGGTATTATAAGATACGGTGCCGGCAATATTTTCTCGCTAACGGCTGCTTTAGACCGGTTGGGCATTGCTTATGGCATGGTAAATACTGTGGCCGACCTGGAACTGTTTGACCGTTACATTATTCCGGGAGTTGGGCACGCAGGTGCGGCTATGCAAAAGTTGAAGCAAACCGGGCTGGTGCCTGCAATAAAGGCGCTTGAAAAACCCACTTTGGGAATTTGTGTGGGTATGCAATTACTCACTTCTTATTCCGAAGAGGGTGATTCGGACCTGTTAAATATAGTGCCGATAAAAACTTTAAAATTTAAAAGCAGCCCCGACCATAAAGTGCCGCATACCGGCTGGAACCGGGTGTATGCTGAAAAAGAAAATTCACTTTTTGAAAATATTCCTGCCGGTTCATATTTTTACTTCGTACATTCATACTTTATTGAGTACGATAACGTATATACTTTAGCTGCAACAAACTATGACATTAAGTTTTCGGCATCAATTTGGCAGCAAAATTTTTATGGTGTGCAATTCCATCCTGAAAAGTCAGGGGTATATGGTGAAACTTTATTAACAAACTTTTCAAAATTATAAAAACATGTATATAATTCCCGCCATAGATATTTTAGACAAAAAAGTTGTCCGTTTGCGTGAGGGTGATTATCAGCAAGTAACTGAATACGATGTTACTTTGGAAGAAATGATCGATAAATACCAGTCGTACGGCACTAATCTCATTCATGTAATTGACCTTAACGGGGCAAAAAATGATTTCTCTAACCAGCAGTATCTTTTTGACGTAATACGCAAAACCGATATGCAGGTACAGTACGGCGGAGGTATACGCAGCATTGAAAAGGTTAAAGAGCTGATAGGCGCAGGTATACACCGGGTAATTGTAGGCACCCAGGCGCTTACCAACCCGATGTTTTTAGATGAATTAAGCAAAGCTATTTGCGGCCGCGATAAATGTTCGGACCAGGTTGTAATTGCAATTGATGTATTGGATGAAGTGATCAAATACTCAGGCTGGATGGAAAGTTCGCCAATTAAACTCATGGATTATGTTGACCGGTGTTTATCGTTAGGATTTTTCCGTTTTTTATGTACCGACATTGGCAAAGACGGCAAATTAGGCGGTGCCGGAATTGAACTTTATGAAAAACTGCTTGATCATTCGCCTTTTATAAAGTTGATAGCATCGGGTGGAGTAAGCTCAATGGATGACATCGAAGACCTAAGCCGCTTAAAAATTGAATCATGTGTAGTTGGCAAAGCTATTTACGAAGGCCGGATCAGCATTGATGATGTAAAGAATTGGAATTTAGAATCCTTGATATCGATCTAAATCGCCCCCTAACCCCCTAAAGGGGGAACAATAGTTAATGAGAAAGCAAAAAATGTTTTTGGATCCAGACCGCTTAATTTTTCAAAACGCAGAGGTCTTACGCAGAAACATGACTCCGGCAGAAACATTGCTATGGGAATATCTAAAAAACAGCCAGTTAGGTGTAAAATTTAGAAGGCAACATCCTATCGGCATTTACATAGCTGATTTTTATTGCCATAAACATAAATTGATAATTGAATTGGATGGCAGCATCCATAACGTACCCGATGTAGCCGCTAATGATATTGAAAGGCAACTTTATTTAGAAGCCAATGGCATTAAATTCCTTCGTTTTAAAAATGAACAGATATTTAATCAACTTGAAGAAGTTTTGACTACAATAACAAACGAA